>Ga0209541_10006471_pt1 | contig 19941 bp, 12 predicted proteins | sample RifCSPlowO2_01_FD_184027 | JGI IMG/M metagenome (GOLD analysis project Ga0209541, IMG submission 184027) | Groundwater microbial communities from Rifle, Colorado - Rifle CSP2_plank lowO2_0.1 (SPAdes) (version 2) | ecosystem: Environmental > Aquatic > Deep subsurface > Groundwater | place... | reverse complement strand
ATTTCCATATTCTTCCCAATTATCATAAACTTCAGAGACCGGCTGAAATTCGAAATCTGAAATCTCAAAGTTATTTAAAGATTCCTGATTGTTAATATTGTCAGAGGTGAATGATATGGCTGAATTGATTATTGAGGTTCCGAACGTTAAACTTGATGAGAAAACAATGTCAGAACTAAGAGAGGATATTAAATCTGTAGTGAGACTTAGATTGGCCAAAGAATTGCTTCTCAAAAGATTGGATGAGATTCTGAAACATTCCACATTAACAGAGGAGGAGTGTTTGTTATTGGGAGATAAAACGAAGGAAGGCGTTGCCGAGGAATGGAAAAAGAAAGGGTGGTTATAGATGAGATTGGTTGTGGATATGAACATTCTATTCTCATTTTTCAAAAAAGATTCCACAACTAGAGAATTAATCACTTCTTTTGATATGTTTGAGTTATACTCTCCATTATTTGGATTCAAAGAATTGCTCAAAAACAGGGATAAGATTTGTGGGTATTCCAGAATTTCCATACCAGAATTCAAAGAAGTTGTGGAGGACTTAAATCTGTTTGTAGATTTTATTCCAGATGAGAAATTTAAAGATTTCGGCGTAAAGGCATCTAAAATATTATCTTCGCATATTAAAGATGCTCCATACGCAGCTCTGGTGTTCTGGTTCAAAAGTAAAGGATATGAAACGGGTTTATGGTCTAATGAGAAAAGGTTGGGAATACTGGAAAGATATGGCGTTAAAGTGCACACGACTAATGAGTTATTGAAGTTATTTGGATTTATTTGATTTACAATATTTCCACCATATGTTTCTATCCCATACATTTCAGCATTATACCTGGTAGCAAACCTTGGTGCATTGAACGATGCTTCGACATCAAACTGGTTATGCGAAGATCGCTTTTTTTCTTCTTTATTATTTCCATTACTCATTAATCTATTTAAATCCAATAGTGTGGGATTATATACATAACTATTTAAAGTTTCAACATAATTATATCTTATGGGGCATACAATAGTTGACATCGAAATATCTGACATGAACGGCAAACATTCCGAAAAAGTTAAGGCACTGGTTGATACAGGTGCAACCTTGACAACATTGCCTAAACAACTTGCAGACAAACTAGGTATTGAACCTATACGAACAGAATATGTAAGAACAGGTGCAGGTATTGTAAAGCTCGACAGAGGCAGAGCATATATAAAACTTTGTGGCAAAGAAGATGCTTTTTCTGTCTGGATATCTGACTTTATAGACAAGGTCCTGCTTGGCGTTGTCGTGCTGCAATCACTCGGGTTTGAAGTTGACCCGACAACAGAAAAATTAAAGCCTGTGCCATTGCTGCTGTACTGAACAGGGCAATTATCAAAAACACATCGACCTGAAGTTGATTTCCCGAGACTTCTTTCAATTTTCGAATTTAGCTGATTATTTAAAACCAACGACGTAGGTATTTGTTTTAAATAATTTTCTGTATAAATATTATACATGGTATCCAACGAGGTCAGGTCTGTTATTATCGGTGCATCACTTGTAGTGATAGTTACATTGTTGCTGAACCTTTCATTTGGATACAGACTTGAATTGAGTGCATTTATTGGTATCGTTATAGGAATTATTGCAGGACTCGCAACAAACAGGTTGTAAGGTGATTCAATGAAACAGGGGATACTAATATCACTGGAAATAATAGGGTGGGGATTGCTTGTAGCTGGAATATTACTTACAATACTTATGACATCTGGAGTTATACATTCGCCACCAGAACTATCAGTATCGAACTTAATAGCAACTGGCATATTGGCATTGTTTGTGGAAATGAGAGTTCGGTTTGAATCTATACGAACCAAATTCGATCTGGTCTGGTCGGATTTCAGACATCGCAGGAAAGTTTGACTGGAATTTTTTGGATGAATATAAGAATGTGAAATAAATGCCATGGACTTTAGTCCACGGCATTTTATTTTTATCCACGAATTGGGTATTTGTTTTAAATAATTTTCTGTATAAATATTATACATGATACCAAAGGATGGTCTATCTGTTGTTGTCGGTGTATTATTTGTAGTTTTTACAACATTTTTGTTAAATTTAGGTTTTGGATATGGAATTGAGTTAAGTGTGTTAGCCGGACTTGCCGTAGGTGCTGCTGCAGGACTTTTAATGGACAAAATCCAGGGTGTTTGAATGAAAAAATTATCAGGAGTTTTACAAATAGTTGGATTAGGATTAATAGCTGTTGCATTGGTTTTGTCATTTTTGATGGTTACTGATATATTACACTCATCAAGCGCAGAATTTATAAACCTGCTTTTATCATCTGGTTTTTTTGTTACACTGGGATTGCTCTGGACAGACTTCCAGAAACGCAAAAAGCTATGAGTAACGGAATCCTGTCTGTATGAATTTTCAGGTGTTTTTTCATTGCCAAAGCCTGAAAAGAAACTTGTAAAATATTTCAGATCCCACTTGAAGGAAAATCCGCGCATTGTCCCGGCAAAAAGCGAAAAAACAATCACAGCTATAATAGCATACATGAAAATACCCGGAAATCCCTGCTGCTTCGGTTCATTATACGGGACAAGATAGAATACATCCCCGCCTTCATCGTCACCAACAACATTATTGCCACATTTCAAAGTTTTGAAATCAATATCATCAGTTGTAGCGTAATTATCTTCCGGCTTTTCTGCCATTGTCGTGTTCACGCCTGTGATGTAAAGATCGCCGATGCCTTCGGTTTTAAATTTTACATCCCAATCTCCGTGCAAAGCAGGAAAGCTCTGCACAGTAAGAATATTCATATCTATGAGAATGCTGAAATCCTGATCTGACAGGTGCGGCACATTCCATATAAGATAATATTCTTCATTATCATCAATTATCTGAACATCGTATTCAGGATTATTTGTAACATCTACAATGCCGTGGAAAAGCTTTACTCCTTCACTTCTGGGAATTTCCGAATATGACAGGACATCTGTATAATGAACAAGTTCGCCATCATCGTAAACTTCAGGACCCGAAACAATTATATCTTTTTTGATTTTGCTTCCGTCCTGCATAAATCCGGATTCTGTAATTGTTGGAGCAGGTGTCTGATATTCGATTTCATAGGAAATTGTTTCGCTGGGATTTGCCTGCACATCAATTACAATCATATCTTCATTTTTTGCAGGATTTTGGATTTCAGATTCAGGGTTGTCGTGATCAGCAACACCATCAAGCACACTGGCAGTAATCATTGCTAGTGGAACAGGAACCGTTTGTTCTTTTATTTCTATATGGGTTTCCTGAATATTCCTGACACCGTTATCATCTACTATTTTTACCTGATCTTCTGATAGTTCTTTATTCGTATCAGCATCTTTTACCACAATATTGAATGCAATATCCGGGACAGTCGTACTTATTGTCATGTTTTTATAAACTGTTTCATTGTTTACAGCACTAACTGTTTTTTTCCATTTTACAGGCTTGCCGATAACAGCTTTTCCCTGAATCAGTTCGGAAATGGATTTATGTATAACAGGTATTTTATAAGATTTGACAAAAACCGCATTACTCGTAACAGAATCATATCCGTCAGACGCAGCGAAAATCAGGGTGCCGTTCGATTCTGAGAAAACATCAGCAATTGAGCCTGATATAGTAACAGTGACATCGTTATTATTTTCGGGATTTTCAAAAATTTCATATGTATATGTTAGAACATCACCGTCATCGTCAGTAAAGTAATCATCCAGATTTAGTGTTACAGGCTTTTTGTTTTCAATTGTTATATTTGAAATACTTTTTATAGCAATTGGGGGTATGTTTGGCATATAGATTATTTCAGTTTCATCTGTTGTAATGGAGTAATTATCAGAAGCTGTTATAATTATGCGCCCTCCAGATGAACTGTTATAAACATTCAGCCATTGGCTATTTAATTCAAACATCAGGTCTGATTCAGATTTGTATGTCAGCTCATCTCCATTAGGATCGCTGAAATAATTATTTAGGTTTAACAGAAATGTTTGGCCTGTCTTTATCTTTACTGTATCGGGCAGACTGGAAATCGGAGGAAGATTTTCAATAAGCCCGTAGTAGATGTAATACGTTTTTTTTGGTTTTGTGATTGTTGTTTCAGTAGATTCTGGAAGAGTTGTACTCGTAGTTTCCAAAAGTGTTGTTGTGGTCTCAGAATTGCTGGAAGTGGTAGTCTCCGGCAAAAGAAGTGTTGTGGTTTCTGGAAATGTAGTGGTAGTTTCCTGTAGTGTAACTAATGGATTTTCTAAAGTTGTCGTAGTTTCAGAATTGCTGGAAGTGGTGGTCTCCGGCAAAAGAAGTGTTGTGGTTTCTGGAAATGTAGTGGTAGTTTCCTGTAGTGTAACTAATGGATTTTCTAAAGTTGTCGTAGTTTCAGGATTGCTGGAAGTAGTGGTTTCCGGCAAAAGTATTGTCGTATCTGTTTCTTGTAGCGTAATAGATGGGTTTTCTAATGACGTGGCTGTTTCTGTGAAAGTAGTTGTTGTTATTTCCAAAATAATCGTTTGAGGAAGCTCAAATGTTGTTCTGGTTTCTTCTGGTAGGGTTGTTGTAGTTTCCAAAAGGGTTGTCTCTGTAGAAATAATATCTTCTGTTAATGTTGAAGTCGTAATGAAAATCGTGGTGGAAGTTTCATAACCACCCTCAGCAACAAGACCTGTAATTGCATTTTCATAAGAAGATAATAACACAATATCAGTTTCATGACATTTCCCATCAGAATAAATCTCATTTAATGTATTGAAATAGACCGGCGATACGCCATCTGTAATGTAAATCCCGTCATCGCAGATTGGGGGCTTGAATTTATTAAACACAATATGAATTGTTTCATTTTCTTCAGCCTCAATAGTTATTTTATTTTCGTATTTTGTGTAAGGTTCATCCATTGCAATATACGCTGTCATGTTCGGGTATGCTACAACAAGGCCTATGACTAAAAGGATACCTATGCCTGCATACAGTTGTATCAGCCCTTTGTTCATTGCACCCCTATTCACTGCTAAAACCTCTGATTAATTCATGAAACAAAAAAGATTCGCCATACAAAATAACCCCATTTTTCCACAATTTCTTGTAAAAACCGCTTCTGGTCTGTAAATGAGTCTCGAAAACATTCAAAGTGAGTATTATAGCTGAAATTTTTTTGGTTTTAAGCTTTGAGATATCATTCTCCAGCTCTTTCTCCAGCTCGGTAAACTGCTGTTTGTTCAGATTTGACGTTAAAATAAGAATATCCGAATTGCTAAATAGAAATACAGCTAAAATGCGATCCAAAGCCTTATTAAGGATATTGTTTTTAAACGAAGTAACAGCTGTTTTTAATTCATAATCTCTGGAAAGAACATCGATTTTCTTCTGCACTTCTATAGTCTCAAGCATTTTCATGCATTCTTCATTTTCCAGGTTAAGCTTGTAAAACAAGGCATTGCCTATTTGCTCATTTAAAAGTATATTATCGCTGACAAGTTTTTTGAGTGTGCGATGAACACCACCAACGCTCATGTCAATTAAACGAGCAATCTGGTTGATATTGTATTTTCGGGGGAAATTCTGCAGTAAAGTATTCAATATAGAAACAGCTGTTTTTGACACCATTTCCATCACTACAACTCCACCACTAAACTATTGTACACCCAATTTCCAATATCATTCACATCTAAAGAATATTTGTTCACAATCGGTATATAAAGATTATCACATATGATTTTTGCAAAATTTCATTCGTATTTCCAGAATATAAAACATTCACAACTTATGAATAATACTACTATCTGGAAGTTCTAATACAACACATAGTATTAGCATCCAGAATATACAGGCAATTTAGGCATGTAATTCGGTTTTTCAATATATATTCACGTTTAGTGAATAAAATCTATAAGGAAATTTTATCATTTCAGATAATTATTCACAACTTATGAATAACATATATGCATTTTGGCTATGTTGAAAATGGGCATCTTCGAAGACCATAAGGTCTTCGGGACATTGAATCCGCTTTTTCAACAGATTGAAAGCAACCGAAACTATATATCCAGCATCTCTTTCAGTTTTTTCCGGACTTCTTTATATTTCTGTAAAACTTCATTTATTTTATCAGAGATTTCATGTTCCTGCCCTTTGAGATAATACCATGTGCTGTAATCTCTGTATTTTTTTCCAAGCTGAATGCGCTTCACAGAAAATCCCCGTCTGCAGCATATAAGATATACTTCGTTGTGTTTTGGAAAAATTTCGCAAATATCTTTCTGACTCATGGGCCCGTTCTTTAATAATAATTCTACAAATTCTGTAGGGTTTCCTTTTTCAGGTTTTCTTAGTCCGCGAACCCAGTGATAAACAGCAGAATAGCTTATTCCTATTTGAAGAGCAATTTCTCTGATTTCCATACCTTTGTTATAAAGCTCAATAACCTTATCATATTGCTCTGCATAATGTTCTTTTCCATGCCGCATAAAAATAATTTTCAATGATGCTATTTAAAACCAGAACGGTGTTTAAAATCAGGATTATAACGATTTAATTTTTTATTTCCCCTATCAAGTGAGGGAAATGAAAAATGTAGTAATTTCGTTCTCAAATAAGATGATTCTATAAATACCAAACCAAGTTATCTCTTCTTCGCCTTACTTACAAACAAATAATATTTCTGCTCACCTTTGAGCTCATCCATTATTCTTCTCATAATAGCTTTTTCAGGATCAGGAAACATCCGGACGCGACTTGATAAATCTTTGAAGTTTTCAAATGGCTTTTTTCTTCTTTCGTTTAACATATCAACCAGATGTTTTTTTCCTATTCCCGGAATCAGTTGCATCTGATGCATTCTAGGTGTTATCATTGAAGCCTTGTTGAAGAATTCTATTATCTGCACTTCATTTTGTTTGACAATATATTCCAAAACACCTTCAAGCATGGATCTGGCAGCATTTGTAAGAGTATCGTAACTGATGCTGTCTTTTATAAATTTCACTTCTTCTCTTTTTCCTTCGCCTATGTAAACTATTTGATCAGGTTTCAGAATAACATCATCTTTTGGAACAATTTCCAAAAGAGAGAAATATTTGCAGCCAACAGCCTGTGCAATAGGTTCAGGATGTCTTCTATTGGAATAGCCCGTGGGTAGGAAATCTAATATAATACAATTTTCTTCTTTCACTATGAAACACCTCATTTATAAATGCTGGAAATTTCCTCTCATTCGAGCTTTCCTGATTCAATTTCTCCTCGCCTAGATTCAATTTCTCCTCGCCTAATATCTCCATATGATTTCTTCCCATCTGATTCAATTTATTCCCCATCCAAAATATATTTCCTATTTATATTTCTTCACAATATTTATGATCTGATTAATTTCTTCTTTTTTCAAATTAGTTCTTTCTTTGCTGAATAATACTTCAACCTCTTCTTCTGTATCAGGCATCATATCAATTATAAGTATAATATATCTTGGCTTAAGTATAATTATCGATTTCAATTCTTCAGCCATATGATTTGCTTTATCAGATGACAGCCTTACGATTTTATTCAAGAATTCAGAACAGATATTCTGTTCGTAGACAAGTTCCCGCTCTTTAGATCTCTTCACCATTATTTCCTTTGCCTCTGGAACAGAGACAAGCTCTTCAGATACTATTTCCATATTATACCTCCCTCCATATTTATACCTCCCTCCATATTTATACCTCCCTTTGAAATACTATTGTCTTTTTGGTTCGGATTTTGTGTATTATTTTTCAGTTTTCATAATCAATACTCAATGAATTTTCTTTCTCCCTTTATGCGTTGGCTTTAGTCAGATGCTCTGGCTTTAGAACTATTGTTTTCATCATCTTACTGTCGCGTATATTTACAACATATGCCCGGCCTCTTTTTTCTACAACAGTTCCTGTTTTACCATAAAATCTCGGATGAACCATTCTTTCACGTGAATTCAGAACTACATTCACTCTATCGCCTATTTCATAGGTTCGGAGATAATCACGTATTCTAAAGGGTGTTTTAGCTCTTAATTTTCTTCTGGTCCCACGTCTGGGTCCATAACTTTTTCTAACCATAATAAAGATTAGGCAGGAAAGCTTTTTATAGCTGCTGCCTGTGATATTCGGACGATATAGCGGAGGGTGGAATTTCCCATCTTTTTCTTTTTTATTGATGTTTTGAAAAGAAAAAGATTGTTTTGAACCACCGGCCTTCGGGTTATGGGCCCGATGAGCACTCCAGGCTGCTCTACTCCGCTATATGAAATTTTTTAACTACCACATAAGCTACGTAGTTTAGTATAATGGTTTTCGAAAGGATTTAAAAAGATACAACAGAATACTCAAAGGCGATGATGAAACCGTCCCAGTATGATTACAGATGACTGCTTGGGTAGCTTCAGAGCCACTTTTTTTCTAAAAGAAAAAAGTAGGCACTCTATTACGCAATTCGCAATATTTTCCTCATTTCTAGAATATTAACGAAACTAATTTTACAGCCATTTATAGTTATTGTCCCGCCTTTACCACTATAATAAACTACCAATGCCTGCTTCGGTTTATACGTATCTATAAACGAACGCAAACTTCTTTCTATTGTAAACATCGCATTATTTAATTTTACTTCTATCGGGATGATTTCATTTTCTTTTTCAATGACAAAATCAACTTCTGCTTTTGACTTTGTCCTCCAATATTTAGGATAGAACCCTGATTTCATCAATTCTGAAAAGACATAATTTTCAAAAACTTTTCCGTCAACAGCAGAACCGAAATTTTTTGATATAGCATTTCTTAATCCTGTGTCTATGAAATATATCTTGGGTTGCTTTGTGATTTCTTTTATCTTATTCGTATAGAATGGTAGCACCCTTGCTATGAGATAGCTTTTTTCCATTGCATCCAGATATTTCTTTAAGCTTTGAAAAGAAAGTTTGATATCCTTTGAAATATTTTCATAGGATATTAATCCTCCTATGTTTAAAGATAAATATTTGACAAAATTCTCAAGAGATTTCAAATCTTCTATGGAAAATACTCTGGCTATATCCTTAAGAATCATTGTATCATAGAGATCCTTTAAAATAGTTTTTTTAAGCTCAATGTCTTCAACGAGTGTGACCTTGGGATAACCACCAAAGGTAGCGTGTTCCCACACAACTCTTTCAAGAATTTGTGGTGTTAGCTCTTTCTGATCCTTTAAATTCAAAAATTCCTGTATAGAAAATGGATAAAGTCTTATAATAGAAACTCTGCCAACAAGATATGATAAAACATCTCTACTCAAAACAATTTCAGAAGAAGATGTTATCCAAATTTTTCTACCTACATCTGCCAGGTATTTTAGTTTTTTACCGGCATCATTACAATACTGTACCTCATCCAAAACAGATATATCATGACCTTCAATATTCTGTTTTTCAAATTTTTTTATGTCCTCTTCAAACAGTTCCCTTATATCAGGATCATCAAATAACAAATATGATGAATTTAATTGCTTGATTTGTTCCTTCAGAAAAGTTGTTTTCCCTGCTTGTCGTGCTCCTACCAGCGTTACAACTGAGTAAACATTTGCTACTTTTTTAAATTTATCTTTAATTTCACGTTCTATATACATATAGAAATTATAGTCGTAGACTATTTAAACTTTTACTAAAGTTAAACTACAGTTTAATTTTAGTCGTACTAAAGTTAAACTACAGTTTAATAAATGATTAGTCAACATCTTCACAGGAACTTATTTCGTTGTTCTCCAAAATGGTTCTCTCAGCGTTATTAAGGTATATCGCCCTCTCTGTTCCCGTTGGTATCGGTTTCATGTTAAAACAATGTATTATATTATTCTTTACCAAAATATTATTTGTTCTCAATAAATATATCGCACTTCCTCCAATGTTGGATACAGTGTTTCCTTCCACTAATGAATCCGTTATGTTGTTATTGAGGAAAATTCCTCTTTTATTGAAGCCAGCTTCATTTTCCCCTACGTTTTCTATATGATTACTAATTATTGAAATGTTTTTCTGCTGCGCACGATTACCATGTACTAACTGAATACCATAGTTAGTCGAATTGAAAATAACATTGTCCTGCAAAACCACGTTTTCATTTCCAGTATCTATAGATATTCCAACGCTTGCACCAGTTATAGTGTTCTCATAGATTTGTGAGTCATCTGAATAAACCGCTTCTATTCCAATACTGTTTTGACCTATGGCATGAATCACGTTATTGCGGTAAACTTCTGTGTGTGGAGATCTATCAATCGATATCCACCTAGTAACGTTATTATTGAAAATCTTTGAGAATGGCCCACCATTCCATACTTCTATTCCAAGTGAAAAACTTATATTCTTGTCTTTTTCTTTAATTATCTTCACCGTATTTCCGAATATTTGGGAAAAAGTACCCCACCAAAAAATCTTTATACCATAACTATTTTTCCCTTCTATGTAAGATTCAGATATTGAGATATTATGTACCAATTGCGCGTTTATCAGTCCACTGTATTTGTCGTTTGTTTCATCATTTTGGATGTTGTTGTCCAGAAAACTGTCAATTATCACTATTCGTCTCAATATGATGTTTTTAGCTATTTGCTGAACATACTCCGGGAACGCAGGACAATCAATGAGAATCTTATATAATTTATCCACATCCTTGTTTCTAGGTGATAAAATACCATCTGTATCGATTCCCGGACAAATTTCTGTTAATTCCTGTAACGTGTTCATGTCCACCCAGTTTTTTCCGCCAACGATATTCACTGCTTGTCTTCGAACGTGGGTTATTTTTATGTCTTCTAACAACACATTAGACCTCCCAACGATAGATATACCTATGAGAGCAGCTGCATTACCATCAAGAACTATGTTTTTTATTACATTATTTCCAACCTCACCCGTCGAGCCATTAAGAATCAGTATTGAGGATAATGGACTACCAGCAATCAGGATGGTTTCTTGCTGAGTACCATATATGCTAAAGTTGACTGGAATATTTATTGGTTCTTGGACAATACATGTTGCAGCAGGCAATTCAAGGAAATTTTGTCCCTCTTCCTGAGCCGCGCGAATCATCTCGTTGAGTTCGCATGTCATGGTTTGTTCATATATGATAGGAACTTCAACCACGTCTTCTGATGGTTCATCATCTGATGGCTCCTCCAGTGGATTCAATTGAACGTAAATATCGTTTTTAGTATTTTTGTCGATCATAATGGTATCATTGGAATAGTCTGCATATCCTGATAACTTCATTCCAAGAAAATATACACCAGCACGCAGACCATAAATCGAGAAGGGGGTCAAACCAGAATAGGATTCATCAACTATTTCATCATCTTTCGTTGTTACGGGCACTAAGGAGAATATTGCACCTTTCGGGTTGGAGTCTATGCGTAAATTATACACTAACACACCCGTATCATTGATATCCTGAAACTCAATTTCTGAAACATTTGATTGATTGAAAATTTCGGATTGTTGAGAATAATTAAACTCATCAGTATTTTCTTGGAACTGTTCTGATTTAATCTCATTGTGTTTTTTCTCTAGAAAAATGGGAATGATAAAAATTAACGAACTGAAAAGAATGATCCAGATAATTAATAACAGAAGTGGCATATTATTCATGACCATTCCACCATATTATCAACTACCACAATTTATATTCCAACACTATATAACAGCGGACCAACTAAATCATATAAAATAAGTAGTAGAATAAAGATGCTTATTCCCCGCATAACATTGATCAGCCTGCTTTCTGTTTTGATAAAGCGGCGTAAAATTTCCTTGAAAACCATGCCTCCATCCAATATTGTTCCTGGAAGCAGGTTTATCATTGCAACGCCAAGGCTAAGGACAGCTATAGTATTCAAAAGATTCAACAGAATTATTGGAACATCGCCGCCGATTTTAGCTTTAACATACGGCTTAAAAGGACCGGTTACGCCGATAAAAGAGCTGGTTTTATTAGAAGGATTCTCCGCAGTTTTTATTTTGTAAACACCCTTAGTTGTTTCAACATCTATAACCGTTCCGGGTTTTATTTTTTCCAGTATACTGGATATTGAATTCAGTGAATTAATCTCTTCATTGTTTATTTTAATTATAGCTTCTCCACTATTCAGCGGCGATAAAAATGAAGGGCCACTTGAAAAATTAATTATTTCAGCAGGATATCCTTTCATAACACCAGATGGAATAACTCCCTTTACTTCAATAGAACTCACATACATAATAACAGGTATCAACAGAATTGTTATCACAATAAAAACAAGTATGTTTGCAAAAGGCCCGGCAGCACCAACCTTCATTCTTGTTCTGCTTTTTGCTTTTTTCAGCTTCTCCTCATCCGGCTCAACAAATGCAACAGGAATAAACAAAAAAAATCCCCAACCCACGGATTTTATCGGAATTTTCTCAACCCTGCATATAATTCCATGCATAAGCTCGTGTGGTATTACTATCGCAGTAATAGCAATGATCCATACCCACCACGGTATCAGCAAAAGCCCGGGTGTTGTTTCTGAATGTGCAGGCGCCGGCAAGATAAGCTTTACTCCATCTGCACCATGCCCAACTTGTTGTGCAACGAATATCAATAAAATCAGCGTCGCGACCATACCAATTACAGCTGTAACTATCCCTATAATTGCAATCGCGTTCCATATTTTCGGGGCTTTCATAGCAATGTTGTCAATTGTTTTTTTGCTTTTCTGCGTTCTTCGCATAAGTATAAGTCCTTCTAATTTAAAATTTTTCCTGTCCTTCCAGACAAGCAAAGCTACAGCTGCTATAAATATCAGAAAAATTATCACATCAAACATAGATATATATAATTTCATAGCTTATTTATATGAATGGTAACTATTACTGAGGAGGATGGCATTTTCCGAATTCTATTTCTCCAAAAAGGCTGTAATATGTTTCCCCAGGGTTTTTGGTAGATAATAAATAAAAATTTCATAAACACAAATCTCCAAAAAGGCTGTAATATTTTTTCCATCAACGTTTTCAGAAGTAAACGTAAGACGCATCAAAGATGCGTCAGGGTTTTCGCTCCTGAAAAACTAAGACGAGCTAAAGACTTGATGCAGCTTTGCTGCATCTCTCGGTTTCTCGTCGTCAGACTTTTGGTAGGGTTGTGCTTATAGTCTCCAAAAGGGTTGTCTCTGTAGAAATAATATTTTCCGTCAACGCTTTTGGTAGGATACAATATCAATTCTCCAAAAAGGCTGTTTTTTAAAAACTTTGTCTGCCAATTATTACAATGCAAAACATTGAAGAAATTATGCAGGAACGGGAAAAAAAGCTGGAACATATAAAAAATTTAGGAATTTATCCGTTCGGCCATAAATATGAACGCTCATGTTCAATAGCAGAAATTCTAGAAAAATATAAAGATCTTCCGAAAAATGAGAAGCGCGAAAAAGATATTTTTTCAGTAGCTGGAAGAATAAAATCAATAAGAAAACACGGGAAGCTCATTTTCATTGATATTGAAGACTCATCAGAAAAAATGCAAATTCTTCTTGAATTGAACACACTTGGAAAAAAGAATTTTGAATTTATTGAACTGCTTAACATTGGCGATTTTATCGGTACCAGTGGCTATATTTTCAGGTCAGCTACAAATGAATTAACTATCTGGGTAAAATCGTATGAATTATTGTGTAAATCTCTGCGCCCGTTGCCGAGTGAATGGCATGGATTAAAAGACACTGAAATACGCTATCGCCAGAGATATGCGGATATGATAATAAACCCTGATGTAAGAAAAGTCTTTGTTCAGCGGTCAATGATACTTGCAGAAATCCGCGGTTTTATGCAAAAAAAAGGTTTTGTAGAAATAACAACCCCCACACTGCAGCCGATTTATGGCGGTGCATTTGCTGAGCCATTTGTTACTCATCACAATGCACTGGATATGGATCTTTATTTGAGCATTTCACCTGAACTCTATCTTAAGCGCGCAATTGTAGGTGGTTTTGAAAAAGTTTATGAAATCTGCAGGAACTTCAGAAATGAAGGTATAGATACAAAACATAACCCGGAATTTACGATGATGGAATCCTACTGGGCATATGCAGATTATAATGACAATATGAAACTCACTGAAGAGCTGATAAGTATGCTCATAAAGAAAATAAATAGCTCGTTTGTTATAAAATATAAGAATTTGGACCTGAATTTCGAACCACCGTGGAAAAGGCTTACAATGAAAGATGCAATTATGCAATACCTGAACATTAATGTGGATATGCCTCTTGAGGAATTGAGAAAAAAAGCAGTTAAAATTGGCATCAAAGACGCAGAAAGTATGGCATGGGGAAAAATAGTTGAAAAAATTTTCGAAGAAGTTGAACCGAAAATCATTCAGCCGACATTCATAATAGATTTCCCAACAGAAATCTCGCCGTTGGCAAAGCAAAAGCCAGACAATCCGAAACTTACAGAACGGTTTGAATTAATAATTCACGGAATTGAATATGCGAACGCATATTCAGAGCTGAATGATCCGATTGAACAGGCTGAAAGATTCAAAGAACAGGCAAAACAAAGAGCTGAAGGTGATAAAGAAGCTCAGCAAACAGACACAGACTTTGTTCGCGCTTTGGAATACGGCATGCCGCCAACAAGTGGTCTTGGCATCGGCATTGACAGATTGATAATGCTTTTGACAAATTCCCAGTCTATCCGCGATGTAATAATGTTCCCGACGCTGAGAAAAGAGGGTGTGTAAGAAGACTGTTTTTTTGAGTGAGGGAAATGAAAAAACTCAACTGAAAATAATTTTCAATGGCTCTTCGATGTTCATTTCTTCTGTAAAATGCAAAATTTTATAGGAGAACAAAATCAATTTTTCCTCAACACTTTCTCCATGTCACTTAGGTCGTAACAATAAACTTTCGCGCCTTCCTGTTCTTTTATTCGTTTATTGAATGACTTTGCAAAAACAGTGTAATGCTCTTTTCTTTTGTCATTAATCCATTCTACGTATTTTGCTTTTTCTTTGAGCTCTGCCAGAATTTTTTCAGCATTCACTCCGTCCTGCCATTTGCATTCTGCAAAAAGGATGTCTCTGGTTTGTTCGTTGAGAGCAACAACGTCAATTTCTTTATCCTTATGCCACCATCTGCCAAGTTTTGTGGGTTTAATGGGTTTAACTTTCCACAAAAATTCTTCTGAAACTTTTTCAAAAACAATACCAAGATAAGAATTATAGTCTTTTTTTATAATTTCCTCAACAGCTCTTGCTTCTCCCTTTTCTATGAGAGTTCTGTTAGGATATATAAACCTGAACCAGAACCTGAAATAATTGTCCGTAAAAACGTATCGCGCGCTTTTTATTTTTTCCTTTCTTTCTGTCACAGGATACTCTTTTTTTATTATTCTTATTTGCCCAAGGTTTTGCAGGTATTTTGACACAATGCTTTTTTCAATATCTGCGTAATCTGCAATTTCATTGTTTTTTGTATAACCGAAAGCTATTGCTTTCAGTATTGAAAAATAATTTGCAGACTCCCTGAACTCCTGTTTCAGGAGGATTTCTGCTTCATTATAAAGCATACGGTCTCTATATAAAAAATTGTTTTTCAGATTATTATAAAAAGAATCGTTGTCTGAAAATTGTACAAGATATAACGGTATGCTGTCTGTGCATCCATATACACGTATAATATCTTGCATATCATATTTTGGAAAGAACCTGTTGATTTCTGCAAGAGGAATGGGTTTTACTTCCAACTGTCCTGTTCTTCTGCCGTATAATGGTGACTTGCTTCCCGGCAGTTTTTCCATCATACCTGTAGAAGAACCTATTAAAATAAGAACAACATTAGATTTTCCGAGGTTCATATCCCATATTTTCTGGAATTGGGATGGCACACTGGAATTTTGCTCAACAAGATGAGGGAATTCATCTATAACAATTATGCATCTACGCTTAGTTCTTTTTATGAATCCCCCGAACAATTCATACCAGTCGCTGAAGTTTATCAGACCGAACTCGCTGTCATTTAGAAAATTTTTCATTTCAATCTGCATGTCTTTTAAATTTTCCATGTCCTTTTTTTCTTCAGCTAAAAAAAATATAGCAGGCTTGTTTTTTATAAACTGTGCGACCAGTCCGGTTTTCCCAACACGCCTTCTTCCGTATACTATAATGAATTCCGGTTTTTTGCTGATATACCGCCTGTTCAAAATTCCCAGCTCTTCGTCCCTGTTAGTGATTACCGCAAAATAAGTTAGTCATTTTGGAGTGATTGTATAATTCCATTCAGGATGAAATTCATGATACATGATATTTATATTTTCCATTTCCTTATCCGAAAACTTTCTTCCCTTCATGTATTTTTTTCTGTCAAGGCGCGCAAACACTTCTAGTCCTTCTTTCGTTTTTGTGTTTTTTATGAAGTTTATTATAACTTGATAATTTACGAGAGGTTTTCCTCTCCAATTTTTGCTGATGAATGAAAATAATATGTGTTCAATCTTGTTCCATTTGCTTGTTGCAGGAGGAAAGTGGAGCACGGTTATTTTGAATCCTGTTTCTTTTGCGAACTTGTTTAGGAAACATTTCCATCCACGATTACGATGGCCGTTGCTTCCACCGGAATCTGCTGTGATGAGCAATTCTTTTGCCTTTGGATAATGCTTCTTTCCCAACTGCTTCCACCATTGGCGTATGCTTTCTACAGCAAACTCAGCAGTATCACTGCTGATGCCTACATTGACAAACCCTTTGTTGAGAGCAATGTCATAAGCTCCGTACGGAACTGCTTTTCCATTAGCAAGCGTTGGAAAATCGTATACATTCACCTCTTCTGGCTTGCCTTTCTTTCGCCATGTTTTGCCTGCATTCTTGAAATTGCCTATTAGCTCTTTCTTTTTTGTGTCAACTGAAATGATGGGCTGCCTTTTACGAAGAAATTTATTTGCCTGCTCATTGATGTAATGGAATTGTGCATCTCTATCAGCGTGTGATTTTCCCTCATACATTTTCTTATTTGTCTGGAGTGAGTATTTATCTTCCTTTAGCATTCTACCAACCGTATCTTCAGATATAGAATGCCCTTTTCTTTCTAAGGCATTTGCAATAGCGTAAGTGGACTTGTTAGTCCACTTTATAGTTTTCATGGGGTTGCCGGCAGTATTTTCTTCCATTATTTTATCAAAGTCTTTTTTTAGATTGGAATTCTTATCTTTGATTTTTTTTCTGCCTGCTCCCTTTTTCCGTAATCTTTTTGGGATTCCTATACCTGACCCAACTTCATTGATTCCTTTTCTAATTGTGTCTCTAGACATTCCGGTAGCTTCATGAACTTTAGAAATTCCTCCGCGTCCCATTTCTATGGCTTTAATAGCAGCAGCTCTTCTTCTTTGTACTTCATTAACATCTTCAAGAAGTTGAACCCATTCACGCAAAATATTGCCTTTTTCCATACAAGAATATATGTACTCACGAGTTTATAAGTATTGACTAATTAATTGTGCGGTGTTCCCTTAATAAATTATGGAATTATATGAAGGAAAAAAACTATGTTATTTCTTCTTGTGTCGCATCTTCTTTGCACCCTTTTTATTAACCTTGTGAAATTTTCAAGTCTTCGGAAGACATCGAAGATGCGTCTCGTAAGTTTCAAAAGCTTTGATTTTGAAACAAAAGCGTGCACGGAAAAACGTTACTCGTTATAATATATTTCCCAAGGGTTTTTCATAGATAAAGTAGAAAAACTTCAAAGCACAATTCTTGAAAAAGGCTTATTTCTTCTTGTGTCGCATCTTCTTCCTTCTTTTCTTCAGCTTATGCGTCTTGATTTTTTTACGCTTTCGCTTTTTTCCGCATGGCATATTATACCCCCAGTCAATGTATTCAATCATTTATTATAAGTTGTATAAATATTCTGTCATTCACTATAATATCTACATTTACCCAGATTTATACTCGTGTCTGCTCCTTTCAAATTTCTTCACATTTTCCCGCGCTGTAATGATGCTGTCAGGATTCACAGATATTGAATCTATGCCGCAATTAACTAAAAATTTTGCAAATCCTGGCTTATCCGACGGTGCCTGACCGCAACACGAAATAGAAATCTTATGCTTTTTGCAGTTTTTGATTATATGCCGGATAGCAGCAAGTACAGCGGGATCTTCTTCATTGAAATATCGTTCAAGTAATTCACTGTCCCTATCTGTTCCGAGTATTAATTGTGTCAGGTCATTAGTTCCTAATGAAACACCATCAATTCCTGATTTGCAGAAAGCCTCAATATTAAACGCGGTTGATGGAACTTCAATCATTATCCACAAATCATTTTTTGAAAGCCCTTCTGTTTTGATTATGCTGCTGCAACTCTTTACATCATCTACTGTTCTTACAAAAGGCAACATTAATTTTATATTATCCATTCCCATCTTTTCTATGACATTTTTAATTGCCCGGCATTCCAGCCTGAATGCAGGCTCAAAACCCTCATTCACATATCTTGAAACACCGCGCCACCCGATCATAGGATTTTCTTCTTTTGGTTCATAAGCCTGCCCGCCTTTCAGGTTTGCATATTCATTGGTTTTAAAATCACTGAATCGCACAACAACAGGCTTTGGATAAAATGATGCTGCAATCTTTCCAATACCATAAGAAAGTCTTTCAGTATATTCTGACTGCCTGCCGGATGCAATCATATGCATTGGATGCTCGCCTATATATTCATTTATTATAAATTCTTCCCTCGCAAGCCCAACACCATCAACAGGCATTTGTGAAACATCAAGTGCCATATCCGGATTTGCAATATTAACATAAATTTTTGTTTTGGTTTTTTTGGTAACAATTTTTCTGTTATAAATTCTATACTTTAACTTCCTCTCCCACACTATGCCTTCACCAGAAGAGCAATCAATAGTGATGGTTTTATTCTTAAGTTTTTTCATTGCACCTTCAGCACCAACAACACAGGGTATGCCCAATTCTCGTGAAATAATAGCTGCATGCGCTGTTCTGCCACCGCGTTCAGTTACAATTCCGGATGACATTTTCATTACAGGCTCCCAATCAGGATCAGTTACAGATGTAACAAGTATATCGCCTTTTTTGAATTTCCTGATGTCTTTAGGATCTTTGATTATTGATGCATTTCCGCTGGATATTTTTCTTCCCACACCAATTCCTTTCAGAATCACTTTGGATTTTTCAAGCAACTTATATTCATCATAAGCTTTTCTTTCTTTTATGTGAATTGTTTCAGGCCTCGCCTGTATGATATACAGACCTCTTTCATCTTTAGCCCATTCAATATCCATAAAGACTTTGTAATGCTCCTCAATCATCATTCCGTATTTAGCCAGATTTGTAATATCATCATCTGACAGCGAATATCTTCGCTTCATCGCACTTGGAACGCCTCTCCTGCGTACACCAAGCCTTGATCGTGTTTCCATTATTTTTTTATCACCCAGCTTTTTTTCGATTATAGTTGTTTTTTTCTTGAAAACTAAAAATTCATCCGGAGTCACCTTACCCTGGACAATATAATCTCCCATTCCCCAAATTCCGTTGATATAAATAAATCCTCCGTGACCAGAGTCAGGCTCAATTGTGAACATTACCCCACTGGATTTGCTGAAAATCTGTTTCTGAACTCCGACAGACAGTAAAACTTTATCATGGGAAAATCCCTTGTCATTTCTATATGATATAGCACGCGCAGTGAAAAGCGATGCAAAACATCGCTTGACTTTATCCATCAACTGCCTCTTACTTACATTTAGAAAGCTTTCATATTGGCCTGCAAAACTTGCATCCTGCATGTCTTCATATGTTCCGGATGAACGAACTGCCACATGAGTAGCGTTGGACTTTTTCTTCAGCTGATCAAAAGCCTGAAAAACTTCATCAGCAATATCCTGCGGA
>Ga0209541_10006470_pt1 | contig 19941 bp, 10 predicted proteins | sample RifCSPlowO2_01_FD_184027 | JGI IMG/M metagenome (GOLD analysis project Ga0209541, IMG submission 184027) | Groundwater microbial communities from Rifle, Colorado - Rifle CSP2_plank lowO2_0.1 (SPAdes) (version 2) | ecosystem: Environmental > Aquatic > Deep subsurface > Groundwater | place... | reverse complement strand
TTGGAAAATCTGCGCCGACTTCGCCTTATCCTTGGCCTCTTCGGCCAGATAAAGCTCGCGCATCTTACTCGCCAGTTCTTCTTTTAAAACCTCTTCTTTAAGATTTTGAATCATTTCCGCCGCATCTTTGGAGACGTCGGCGCCGCCGGTGTAAAAAACTTCGGCTTCAAAAATCAAATCTTCGGTTTCTGGTCTGGCTTCACTTAAAAGCTCTTGCGTCGAGACCCGGAAAGTGTCGCTCAATTCCTTTAAAATTCCTGCGGAGTCCACGCTCGGCTCCGGCAAATTCATTTGCCAAAGCACGATGCCCAGCAACCGGCGTTTGATGTAGTCCTTCCGGCGCAAACTGTCTTGCACCGCTTCGGTTTCTTGTAATTCCACCTGCTCGTTTTTGGCGCGCTCGCCGATTTGCTTAAAGTCATCCTGGAGCGCGGTCTCCGGGATACCGGACCGTTCGCTAATTTGCTTTAGAAAATGAGCTTTTTCGATGGAGCTGGGCAGCGCGGCCACGAAGGGCAAGACCTTTTCCTGGATCTCCCGACCCGTTTTGCGTTGGTCTTGGTTTTTGTCTAAAATTTTCTGAAGGACGAACTCGACGATGTGTTGGGAGTTTTTAATTGCCCCGCGCCAAGCTTCAACTCCGCCTTCGCGGATAAGTTCCGCGGGGTCCTGGCCTTCCGGCATGGCCGCCACTTTCACGTCCATCCCCAAAGCCAGAGCAATTTTGCCGGCGCGGGCCGCCGCTTTTTCCCCTGCTTCATCGGCGTCAAAAGCCAGCACCAGATTCGGCGAGAGTCGGCGCACCAAACCCAAGTTGGAAATTGCGTTTTCTTTGGAAAATTCGGAGTCGGCCTCGCCCATAGAGCTACGGCCGAGGGATAAAGCGGTACCGGAAGTGGCAACCGCATTCCGATAGCCCGCTTGGTGAGACATTATCAAATCCATTTGCCCTTCAACTAAAATAGAAAAATTGCTTTTGCGAATGGGACCCTTGGCCCGGTCAATGCCGTAAAGCGCGGCATTTTTGCTCCAGAGCGGGGTCTCCGGGCTGTTGAGATACTTAGGGCTAGCCGCTTGTCCTGAGCTTGTCGAAGGATCGCCAAAAATTCTTCCGGAAAAAGCAATCACCCGCCCGCCGGAATCCATAATCGGAAACATTATTCGTCCGCGAAATCGGTCGTAAAAACCTTTCTCTGTTTTTTTTATCAATCCCGCTTTTTCTATTTCCCCGTCGGAGAAATTGAGGGTTTTGAGGTGGGAATATAATTCTCGCCAGGCATCCGGCACGAAACCAACCCGGAAATTTTTTATGCTTTCCGCATTCAATCCCCGCGCTTGTAAATAGGCCTGAACTTCCGCGTTCGCTTGTAAATTTTTTTCAAAAAATTTCGCCGCCGCCTCCATCGCCCGATATAATTTTTCTTTCTCGCTCTCGGCCACCGGATTGTAGCGCGGTAGCTCCACTCCGGCGCGTTCTGCCAACAGTTTCAGCGCGCCCTTAAAATCAAGGCCTTCAAATTCTTCCACAAAAGTAAAAATATCGCCGGAGGCGCCGCAACCAAAACAATAATAGGTGCTCCGCTCGGGTGAGACAAAGAAGGAAGGGGTCTTTTCGTTGTGGAACGGACACTTAGCTTTCAGGTTCGCGCCGGCCTGTTCCAACTTTATGTAAGAAGAGACAATTTCCTCGATTCCCAACCTCTCCTTAATTTTTTGTACTGGAGAGTCCATAGACATAATATTTTTTAATTACCCCTCCGTTGGAACAATTTTATTTTTGAACCCCGTGCCCGCCGGGATCAGGCGTCCGATAATGACGTTCTCCTTGAGGCCGCGCAGGTCGTCCACGCCCCCTTTGATTGCGTTTTCAATCAAGACGCGGTTGGTATTCTGGAACGAAGCCGCCGAGAGCCAGCTCTTAGTCCGCAGCGAAACTTCGGTGATGCCGAGCACAACGGTTTCTGCTTTGGCCTCCTTACCGTCGTCCACCGCCACTCTTTTATTCTCTTCAATGAAAGCGGTATTTTCCACGATGTCACCAACGGAAAAATTGGTCTCGCCCGCGTCTTTTATTTTCCGCCGGGAGAACATTTGGCGGATGATTATTTCCGTGTGCTTGCGGGAAATCGAAGCGCTCTGGAGTTCATAGACCTTGTTGATTTCTTCGATGATGTATTTCTCCACCACTTCCTTGCCCGCCAGCCGAAACATCTCCGCAATATCCGCCGAGCCATCAGTCAGTAATTCTCCCTTTTTTACTTTGTCGCCCGCTTTGACTAACGGAGTTCGACGGAAAGGCACATCGTATTCCATTTCGTTTTTCTTACCCTCGGCCGGCTCGCCCGTGGGTCTATGCCCGAGGGTAGCCCCTTGGCCATAGCCAGATGGGCGAGGCCTATGAGCGAGGCCATCTGTTTTGCTCTCCGATAAAATCTTTATGACTTTTTCTTTGTTTTCTTTGGTTTTGACTTCCAGCACTTCGCCATTGGTTTCCGAAATTATCGCTGGATTTTTCGGAATGCGTCTTTCAAAAATTTCTTCAACCCGCGGAAGACCTGTCGTGATGTCGGTTCCAGCGACACCTCCAGCGTGGAAAGTACGGAGGGTCAACTGCGTACCGGGTTCACCGATGGCCTGCGCGGCGATAATGCCTACGGCCTCACCTTCCGCCACTAAAGTATTGCGGCCCAGGTCCAGCCCGTAACACAGCACGCATAAACCGTGTACTGTTTTGCAAGTTAACGGTGAACGCACGAAAACTTCTTCAAAACCCGCGCCCTCGATATTATAGGCCTCCTCCTTGGTGACTAAAAAACCTCGCTTGTAAATCACTTTGCCGGCGCGATCTTTTAAATCCGCAGCCAAAACCCGGCCACGCAGATTTTTGGAGAGCGGAATTTCAATGCCGGAAATATTTTCCCGAGTAATGGTAATACCATCCTTCGTGCCACAATCTTCTTCAGTGATAACCACATCGTGCGCTACATCCACCAGTCGGCGAGTCAGGTAGCCCGCTTTAGCTGTGTTTAGAGCGGTGTCGGAAGCACCTTTACGCGCGCCGTGGGTAATAATAAAGTATTCAATCGGCGAAAGACCTTCCTGATAACAAGGAATGACCGGAAATTCCAAAATTTTACCTTGGTTATTTTGAATCAGGCCAATCATCCCAATCATTTGAGATAAGGAACTCATATTACCCCTAGCTTTAGAAGTAATAAGGTCGTAAGTGGAACCATTTTTATCAAGGGTGCTCGGTAAAACTTTTTCCAGATCTTTTTTGGTATGGGTCCAGATCTCAATAATTTTCTGGTATTTCTCTTCTTCGGAAAGTAGGCCGTCACGCCATTGAGATAATATTTCTTCTTCCTCTTTTTTACCCTGCGCGATTATTCTCGGTTTCTCGGGCGACAAAGCGACATTATCCAACCCCCAGGTAGTACCAGAAATAGTAGAATACTTGAATCCGAACGCTTTTATTTTATCCAGCACGGTAGGGGTATTTTCTACTCCGGAATGGATAATGAGCTCGTCTAGAAGAGAAGAGAGCCTACCTTGCACCATTTCATCGTTGACATAAGCAAAATCGGACGGCAGAATGCTGTTAAAAAGCAGACGTCCGACGGTGGTTTCAAAAATTCCCCCGTCAAATTTTCGATATTTATGACTATCGGTTGATAACACTTTTATTTTGGCGCGCAGAGTCACGATATCGTAATCGTAAGCGGTAATAGCAGTATTAGGACTGGAAAAATATTTGCCTTCTCCTTTTTCTCCGTCCACCGACTTGGTCATCCAATAACTTCCCAGCACCATGTCCATGCTTGGGTTCACAATTGGTTCGCCGTTTTGCGGTTTGAGTAAATTTTTGTTCGCTGCCATCAATTCCTTGGCTTCCCATTGCGCTTCCGCCAGTAACGGCACATACACCGCCATCTGGTCGCCGTCAAAGTCGGCATTAAAGGCCTGACAAACTAACGGGTGAATCTGAATAGCGTTACCTTCAATTAAAACCGGATTAAACGCTTGAATACCCAAGCGGTGTAGGGTCGGAGCGCGGTTGAGTAAAACATATTTTCCTTCTATCACCTCTTCCAACATCGCCCAAACTTCGGCCGTGCGCTCCTCAATAAGTTTGTTAGCTCCGCGGATATTAAAAGCGAGTTCCGCCTGTAAAATTTTTGAAATCACAAATGGTCGGAAAAGTTCCAATGCCATGTGTTTCGGTAAACCGCATTGATTCAGTTTTAATTCCGGACCAACCACGATAACACTGCGACCTGAATAATCCACGCGTTTGCCGAGGAGGTTTTGCCGGAAAAGCCCCTGCTTGGATTTCAAATTGTCGGACAGGGATTTAAGCGGACGCTTCTGTGACTGGCTCATTGCCGCCGAATCATTTTGCTTGGCGATGGAGTTATCAATCAAGGCGTCCACTGCTTCCTGAATAATTCTTTTCTCGTTGCGTAAAATTACATCCGGCGCGTTGATTTCTTTAAGTTTTTTCAAGCGGTTGTTGCGGTTGATTACCCGGCGATACAGATCGTTCAAATCGCTGGTGGCGTGCCGGCCGCCGTCCAACGCAACCATTGGCCGGAGCACCGGCGGAATTACCGGAATGACCGTCAGGAACATCCACTCCGGTCGGATGCCGGAATAAGTCATCGCCCGGATAAGTGAAAGACGCTTCTGTAGTTTTTCTTTTTCCGCGGCGCTTGCCTTTTCCAGCATCTGCTCGGTCAGTTTCTTGAGCTTACCCAAATCCAAACTTTTAAAAATCGAGTAAATCGCTTCAGCGCCGATAGCGGCCTCGAAACAGGTGCCGTATTTCAGAGAATAGTGGTGAAAGGAAATTTCATTCAGGACTTTTCCTTCGTAAATTTCGCCAATTTCTTTCTTGGTAATAGAAAGAAGATTTTTTAATTTTTCCTTGGTGTCCTCATCGGCGGAATTTTTGAATTTACTTTTATATTCTTTATCTAAACTGGAGAGAATGCCTTCTTTTTCATTCTCGTGAACTTTGGTGATAATGTAGCCCGCGAAGTAGACGACTTTTTCTAGGTCGGAAACGGAGATATTTAGGAGGATGCTCATTCGGGAAGGCACGCCCCGCAAAAACCAGATATGCGAAACGGGAGTAGCCAGTTCAATATGGCCCATACGCTCGCGCCGCACAATGGAACGGGTAACTTCCACGCCACACTTTTCACAGATGATATCCTTGTAGCGAATGCGACGATATTTGCCGCAGTAGCATTCGTAATCTTTCTCCGGTCCGAATATTTTTTCGTCAAACAGGCCGCCGCGTTCGCTCCGACCGGTACGATAATTGATGGTTTCCGGCTTGGTCACTTCTCCGAAAGACCATTCTTTGATTTGCTCCGGTGACGCTAGGCGGATGGCAATTCGATTAAATTCAGTTGTGTTCAAAGTTTTCATATATTTTTCGTCAGATAGAACTTTAGATTTTATCTGTAGATTTCTTTAAATCGACATCCAGCGCTAGCCCTCGCAAATAATTTAACAGCACGTTGAAGGAAGCCGGCGAATTCGGCGGGCGGATCGGCTCGTTCTTGATAATCGAGTCAAAGGTCGCCGAGCGTCCCAGAATGTCGTCCGACTTGATAGTCAGCATCTCGCGCAAGGTATAAGCGGCACCATAGCCCTCCAACGCCCAGACCTCCATTTCTCCAAACCGCTGGCCACCGCCCTGCGCCTTGCCGCCGAGTGGTTGCTGGGTAATCAACGAGTACGGTCCGATGGAACGCATATGAATTTTGTCTTCCACCATATGATGCAGCTTCAGTATATACATATAACCCACCGCTATATCCTGCTGAAAGGCCTCGCCGGTGCGTCCGTCAAAAAGTCGCAACTTGCCGTTTTCCGGGAAACCAGCCGTTTTAAGCTCCGCGCTAATCTCCTCGTGCCGCGCACCCAAAAATGGCGGCACAATTGCCTGATAACCTAGGGCGTTTGCCGCCAAACCAAGATGCATTTCGAAAATCTGTCCCAAGTTCATGCGGGAAGGTACGCCCAAAGGCGAAAGGATAATATCCACCGGCGTGCCGTCAGCGGTATAGGGCATATCCTCTTCCGGCAGAATCGTGGAGATAACACCTTTGTTTCCGTGTCGGCCAGAAAGCTTGTCGCCGACGGAAATATTGCGGATTTGCGCTACTTCAATCACGATTTTTTTAATGATACCCGCTTCCAACGCGTGGCCCAAATCGCGGGAAAAAATTTTGACGCCGATAATGCGCCCGCGCTTGCCGTGTTCCATGCGCAAGCTGGTATCCTTTACGTCGCGCGCCTTCTCGGCAAAGATGGAACGCAAAAGGCGCTCTTCTGGCGTAAGTTCCGTTTCTCCTTTCGGCGTAATTTTGCCCACTAAAATGTCGTTTTCTCTTATTTCTGCCCCGATGCGCACGATACCGTCTTCATCCAAATCCTTTAGCTTAAGTTCTCCTACATTCGGTATATCGCGGGTGGTTATTTCCGGACCGAGTTTGGTGTCACGCACCACACAAGTAAATTCTTCTACATAGACGGAAGTGAATTTGCTATTTTTAACCAAGCGCTCGGAAATAATAATCGCGTCTTCATAAGTGGCACCGGACCAGGAAAGAAAGGCAACGAAAATGTTCTGCCCGAGAGCAATTTGTCCGCCGGCGGTACTGGCAGTGTCCGCTAGCACATCCCCTTTTTTGACTTTATCGCCAACCTGCACTATCGGACGCTGATGAAAAACCGCGAAGTTATTGTTGCGCAGAAAATTCACCAATTGATAAGTAATTTCTTTTTTACCCTCGGTCGTAGCCCCTTGGCCATAGCCGGACGGGCGAGGCCTACGGGCGAGACCCTCCACCACTATTTTCTTAGCATCCAGATATTTAACCACGCCATCTTCGGCGGCAATTACCAATCGGCCGGAATCGCGGGACGCAAGTTCTTCCACGCCGGTTGCCACCAAGGGCGCTTCGGGCAGAACGCAAGGCACCGCTTGTTTCTGCATGTTCGAACCCATGAGCGCACGGTTCGCGTTGTTGTGTTCCAGAAACGGAATCATAGAAGTCGCGATGGAAAACGCCTGGTTCGGCGCTACATCTATGAAATCCACTTGGTCGCGTTCGATCATCCCCGGTTCGGTTTTGATTCGCGCCTCCGCTTTTTCCTTGGTTATTTTGCCGTCCTCGTCATAAGGAGTTCCGGCATGCGCAATGTTGTATTTTTCTTCTTCCAGGGCGTTCAGGTAGACAATTTCCCCGGTAATCTTACCGTTTTTGACTTTGACGTAAGGGGTCTCAATAATTCCGAAATCGTTTATCTTGGCATAGGTCGCGAGATGGAGAATCAAACCGATATTTGGTCCTTCCGGCGTGTGAATTGGGCAAACCCGGCCGTAATGCGAAGGATGTACATCGCGCACCTCCAATCCGGCACGTTCACGAGTGAGGCCGCCGGGACCCAAGGCCGACAAAGTGCGAAGATGCTCTATTTCGTAGAGCACGTTTTCCTGCGCCATAAATTGAGAAAGCTGGTTGGTGGTAAAAAATTCCTTAATCCGCGCCTGGAGTGGCCTTTGATTGATGATGGCAATCGGCATAGCGGTATCTACATCAATGATGGACATCCGATCTTGAATATTGCGCTTGATTTGCATCATGCCGGTGCGGATTTTCTGCTGCAGAATCTCGCCTACGAAACGTACGCGCCGTTGACCTAAGTGGTCAATGTCGTCGGCCTGGGCGCCTGGAGTGGAATTCAGCGTGATGATATGAGTAATGACGACTACCAAATCTTCTTTGGAAATAACCCGACGCGCGAGCTCCGTTTCATCCGTCGGAAGCTCAAAGCGCTGGTTGAATCGGAAGCGGCCTACCGGCGAAAGATCGTAACGTTCCGGTGTGAAAAGCGAAAGGACGAATTCTTTGGCATTTTCTGCCGTCGCCATATCTCCGTCGCGTAAACGCTTGTAGATTTCCACATAAGCGTCGTTCAGTGTTTTGGCGCTTTCTTTGGCAAAGCAATTTTTCAGCGCCGTTGGCGCGGAAGGATTTTTCCCGAAGGCCTTGAGAATGGCTTCGTCCGTCTCGTAACCGAGGGCTCGCAGCAGCGCGGTGGCCGGAAACTTTCTTTTCTTATCAATCCGAATATAAATGCCGCCATCCGCTTCGGATTCCATCTCAAGCCAAACACCGCGCGCCGGAATTATCTTCGCGCCGAAATATCGTTGACCTTTGTTCTCGGACTCGGTAAAAAACACGCCGAAAGAGCGCGCCAATTGTGGCACGATAACCCGTTCCACGCCGTTGATGATGAAAGTTCCATGCGGAGTCATCAAGGGCAGTTCAGACATAAAAATTTCCTGTTCTTTGACCGTGCCTAACGCTTTGTTGGCCAACTTAACCCGCGCTTTAAGCAAACCCTGATAAGAGAGCTTGTTGATTTTGGATTCGTTTTCATCGGTTTTGGATTCGCTCAGGGAAAAAGAGACAAATTCCAGCTGGAACTTTTTGCCGGAATAGTCCTGAATGGGGGAAAATTCTTTGAAAACCTCGCCGATGCCTTGCTCCACCAGCCATTTAAAACTTTTAAGTTGGGCTTGGATGAGATTGGGGAACGGAGCTAGGGGTTTCTTGTAACGAGAAAAGTACTTCTTCGGACGCGGTTTGTCTTTAAGCATAAAAAATAGGCCTTTTTAGAGCTTCTTATTAATAGAGAGAATGCATCCGGTACTCAATCAGTGAACCTAAGTATATAGATTCATGCGGGTTTGTCAAATCTGACTTGGGGATTATTTTCTTTTTTTCCATTCGTCGATTTTCTTGTGATTACCGGAAAGCAGAACTTTGGGCACGCGGTAATTTTTGCCCTTATATTTTAAAACCTCGGGACGGGTATAAACTTGGCTGGAAGATACGCGTTCTTCTTCTAATGATTCGTATTTTCCCAAAACTCCGGGGATTTGGCGGGAAATTGAATCAATTAAAATCATTGCCGGCAATTCTCCGCCGGTTAGCACGTAGTTTCCTACGGATATTTTTTTAGTTTTAAAAATTTTATCTACCCGGGCATCTATGCCTTCATATCGGCCGGAGATTAAAATAAAGTCGGAATATTTCCGGGTGGATTTTTTTGCATAATCTGTCGTAAATTTTTTACCCGATGGAGAAAGTAAAATTATTTTGGTTTTCTTGCCCTTCGTCGCGCTCAGGGCCTTCGCCATTGCTTTCAGCACTGGCTCCGGCCGAAGCACCATCCCCGGCCCGCCACCGTAGGGCCGGCCGTCCACCCGTTCTTTCTTTGGACAGAAATCCCAAGGATTGTAGAACTTTATAGAAATTTTTTTATTCTTTATCGCCCGGCCAATAATGGATTCTTTCAAATAAGAATCGAACATCTCCGGGAAAATTGTAATGATATGAAAACGCATATTCTGATTATATTACAAAACCCCGCTTGCGCGGGGTTTTGATTTTTTCCAATTAGATTCCTTTCAAATCTTCCATCGCCTGGTCCACGGTCTTGAGCGTCGGGCCCTGAGACATACCACTACCCGAGTGACCGCCCTCGGCACGCAGGCCGCCGACCGGCTCATTGATTTTCAAATTGACCCGGGCATTGTTCTTCATCCCGATGATGCGGAGCAATGTGCGAATAGCTTTCGCCGTGTTGCCCATCCGTCCGATAATTTTACCCATATCGGCAGGATTGACCGTCAGGGTAATCAGCACGCCCATCTCGTCCACTGTCCGTTCGATTTTGACATCGTTCGGATTATCCACTAGCGCTTTAACCACATATTCCAGAAACACCTTGTCTGCTTCTTCCATAAGCTTGCAGGATTTTAATTTTTTAAATAACTTGCGGCAGTTTTCGACAATACTGCGATACTCTAATTATAAACCATTACTTCTTTGCTTTCAACTCCTTACGTTTCTGGGTCGGCTTTTTCCTTGGCAGAACATTTACCTTTTTCCCTTCAATAATTTTATCCTGTACCAAAAAATTATGCAGGGTGTCGGAACACTTAGCCCCCTGTCCCAACCAGTACTTTATCCGCTCGGCGTTCAGTTTTCGCGCCGCGCTTTTGTCTTTCGCTCTGGGATTGTAAGTGCCTAAAATTTCCAAAAACCTTCCGCTTTTGGTGCTATTTTTCGAGTCGGTTAAAACCGCCCGGAAAGAAGGGTCATTTTTCCGGCCAATGCGTTGTAATCTAATTTTCAACATTTCTGGAGTTTAACATAAAAATTCTAAAAAGCAATATAATACAGGTTTTTATGCTATATTGATAATGTGAAAAAACAGAACCAAAGATTAGAGGGCATTATTTCCATCTCCTCCAAAGGAACGGGCTATGTCGCAGTGGGCACGGAGAAAAACAAAGGTCAAGACCCCGAAATCGATTTCCGGCATTTAAACACCGCTCTGCATGGAGATTTGGTGCAAATTGCCCTTCATTCAAAGAGCCGTGGGCGCCAAACAGCCGAAGTGATAAAAATAATTACCCGCGCGAAAATGCGTTTTGCTGGAGTTTTGGAGCCCGCCGACACTAACCTGCGCTACGCCAAAGGCTTCGGCAAAGCAAGAGCTTTGGCGGGCAAGCAAGAAAAAGTCGTTTTTCTCAAGCCGGACGACCCGAAAATGTACACGGATATTTTAATTCCGCAAAACGCCCTAAATAACGCGCGGGCCGGACAGAAAGTTTTTGCGGAAATAACCAGCTGGCAGGACCCACGCAAGGCGCCGGAAGGCAGAGTAATAAAAATTCTGGGCAAACCCGGCGACAATGAAACGGAAATGCACGCCATCGCCATAGAGAAAGGTTTTGACCCACATCTGCCCGCTAGAGTAGAAACGGAAGCAAAGAAAATAAAATCAGCAGGCATTCAAGTGGCGGATTATCAAGATCGTCGGGATATGCGCGGAACGCTCACTTTCACTATTGACCCGGAAGACGCAAAAGATTTCGATGATGCTTTATCTTTCAGAGAACTTCCGGGAGGACTTTACGAGGTCGGTGTGCATATTGCCGATGTTTCGCATTATGTGCGATCCGGTAGCGCTCTGGACCAGGAAGCGCGCGAACGCGGGACGTCAGTATATTTGGTGGACCGCACGATTCCTATGTTACCGGAAATTTTATCCAATGATTTGTGCTCACTAGTGCCGAACCAAGACCGCCTAACCGTAAGCGCGATTTTTATTCTGGAAAAAAATGCAAAAATCAAAGAGGAATGGTTCGGTCGCACGATCATTCATTCCCAAAAACGCCTGACCTATGCAGAAGCCGAGAAGTTCATCCATCAGGCCGGGACTCCGCTGCATCCCGAACTCCGAATTCTAAATAATCTGGCAAAAAAACTAACCACGGAACGTTTCGCCCGAGGAGCGATTTCTCTGGAGCAAGAAGAGGTGCGCTTCGTGCTGGCTCCCGACGGCACCCCGCTCAAAGTCGAGCGCAAAGAGCGTGGCGATTCTAACCGTCTGATTGAAGAGTTTATGCTCCTCGCCAACAAACGAGTTGCACGGGCGTTATCGTCCGAAAGAAAAAAAGGCGCACCGGAAAATATTGCCATTTATCGTGTGCACGACTTGCCGAGCAAGGAAAAAATGGCAGATCTAGTGATGTTTTTGCGAAGCTTGGGGTTGCAGGTGCCTCTGGTGGCCGGAATTATCCCAAGCCGGGAAATCAATAAACTGCTCCGCAACCTTGGGGCGGAAGAAAATGCCATGGCGGACACAATCCACCGCGCGGTCATCCGTTCCATGGCCAAAGCCGTTTACTCCACAAAAAATATCGGACACTACGGCCTGGCCTTTGAATACTACACGCATTTTACCTCCCCAATCCGACGCTATCCGGATATTTTAGTGCACCGATTGCTCCTCAACCGCCTGGCCGGAAAAAAATTAAGCCCGGACAAGCTGTTGGAATACGAAAAGATGTCCCTGGTCGCCTCGGAACAGGAGAAGCGCGCGGCGGACGCGGAACGGGCTTCAATTAAATACAAGCAGGTGGAATATATGTCGAAACGGGTAGGGCAAATTTTTGACGGAGTCGTCAGTGGCCTGACCGAATGGGGGCTGTATGTGGAAGAAACGGCAACCAAGTGTGAAGGGTTGGTGCGGGTGCGCGATCTGAACGATGATTTTTATGTCTTCGACGAGAAAAAACTCGCGTTGCGGGGACAGAAAAATAAAAAAATCTACCGGCTGGGCGACCGGGTTAGAATAAAAGTCAAAGCGACCGATTTGGAGAAAAAAACCATTGATTATGTTTTGGCGCAAAAATAAAAAAATTCTCTTGTGGGCGGCAATACCTGTGCTGGTGGGGACACTTTTGAGTTCTTTCCTAATTTCATTCTTGCAGAAAGGTTTCGCGCTGGAACCCTACAAAGATTCCATCCGCGCGGGATTGCTCGAACCCAAAGAAGAAAAGCCAAAATATTTCTACATCAATAAGAGCGAGGGCGTCCAACCGAAAATTTCTGCCCAGGCCTACTTAGTCGGCGACCTCAAAACCGGTGAGGTTATTCTGGCTAAAAATCAGAGCGACAAATTCCCCATCGCCTCCGTGACTAAGCTTATGACCGCCCTGGTCGCTGAAGAACTCACCGGGCCGGAAAATATCATCACCGTCAGTCAACAAGCGATCAAAACTCTGGGCCAGAACGGTGGACTGCGTGTGGGAGAAAAAATAGCGGCCTCTGAACTTTTATCCCCCCTGCTCTTAGAATCCAGCAACGACGCGGCGGAAGCGCTGGCGGAATATTTCGACCGCAAAGATTTTCTCCTAAAGATGAATCGGCAAGCGGAACAACTTTTAATGGCCTCGACTGTTTACGAAGACCCGAGCGGGCTGTCGCCACAAAATGTGTCCACCGCCGCGGACCTTTTCAAACTATTGGGCTACCTCCGAGAAACACACGGTGAAATTTTTGACCTAACTATTAAACGGAGTATAACTTCCGGCAAACACAATTGGTCCAACATCAGTCAGTTCTTGGGTAAAGAGGGTTACGCTGGCGGGAAAAGTGGCTACACCGATGCAGCGCTTCAAACTGGGGTCGCGATTTTCAACCTGCCGCTGGGCGAGAGCGGCGCACGACCGATAGCCATTACACTTCTCCGAAGCCAAGACCGTGGAAAAGATGTGGAGGCCATTTTAAAGTATCTTGAGAAATATGTTTATTACGGTGGCGAAGCGGATGCGGCGACGGTGTGGGTGCTGGAGAAAGTCGGCCTGCCGCCGATTTACGAGCCAGCTTATGTAACTCTCTCTTTCGCCGGCGACATTATGCTGGACCGCGGGGTGGAAAGTTCAGTGCTAAAAAATTTTGGGGGCGACTCTTCTGCGCTATTTGAGAAAATCAACGCTAGGTTCCTGAAAAACGCCGACCTGAGTTTCGCTAACTTGGAAGGCACCATCTCCGACCAAGGCACGGATATGAAAAGTTTATATTCTTTCCGAATGGACCCGGGCGCCGCGCCGGCGCTCGCCAGCGCGGGCCTGGACGTTCTGTCTCTCGCCAATAATCATATCGGCGACTGGGGACGCTCGGCCTATATTGACACGCTAGCGCGCCTGAAAGAAAATGAAATACACTACGCCGGCGGAGGCATAAATGAAGTAGAAGCGGAAACGCCAGTCATAATTGAAAAAAACAGTACTAAGATCGGCTTCCTGGCGTTTTCGGATGTGGGTCCGGCCTGGATGGAAGCCAAAGGTGAGACAGCGGGTATCCTGCTGGCAAGCGACCCACGTTTTGATGAAATTATACAAAATGCCGCGCGACAAGTTGATTTCTTGATAGTGTCTTTTCACTGGGGCGATGAATATCAGCCGAAGCATAACGCGCGGCAAGAATATCTGGCGCATAGCGCGATAGACAACGGCGCAAAAATAGTAATTGGCCATCATCCGCATGTCATTCAAGACATTGAAATTTATAAAGAAGGCTTGATTGCTTATTCATTGGGAAATTTTATCTTTGACCAATCGTGGTCTAAACCCACTATGCAGGGACTCCTGCTTCAAGTCAAACTTTGGAAAGACGGCGCGATGGACATCAAGAAAAATACGACTTATCTAAATTCAGTTTTCCAGTTGGACCGGGTAGTTGAAGGCAAAGAAGAGAAAATAGAATTCTAATCTTAGCACTTTTGGACGGCCGTCAAAATTGATAAGCTATCATATATAACATACTAAGAAATCTACGCTATAGCGTAGATTGAAAATTCAGAATTTTATTTTGCAATCTGGGTGGCTTCTTCGAATTTGACCGAAAGAAGTTTGGAGGCGCCGTCGGCGCCGATGGTTACGCCGTAGAGCACGCCGGCGCGGGACATTGTCTCGCGGTTATGGGTCACCAAAATGAGCTGGGAACGCTTGGAAAGTTTCTCCAGCATATCGCCGTATTTTCGGGAATTGGCCTCATCCAGCGCCGCGTCGGTCTCGTCCAGCACTAAGAAGGGCGGCGGATTTACTTGAGACATCGCGAAAAGCAAGGCGATGGATGTCAATGAGCGCTCCCCGCCGGAAAAGGCGTGCAGATCTTTCACTTTTTTGTGCGGCAAGGACGCATTTATTTCTATGCCCTGCTCCGGCTCAGTTTCCTCGCCCGCCAAAGCTTCGGCGTCAGCGGGTTCGTCGTCTTCATCTATTTCTAGTTTTCGCCTACGCTTGATTTCGGTCACCACCGAAAGCGAGGCATGCCCCCCACCAAACAGCGTCGCAAAAAATTCCTGAAATTCCTTATTGATTTTTTTCACTCCTTCCTTAAATTCAGTGTCAATCTTATCTTTGAGGTTCGCGATGAGGGTCTTAAGCGATTCAATACTCTGTTCCAGATCGGCCAACTCCCGCGCCAGAAACTGATCCCGTTCGGAGACGGCAGTGAATTCTTTCACAATCTCCGCCCCAGATCCCAACCCCGCATCTTCCAGTTTTATTTTAATGCGCTCGATTTTTTTCTTTAACTCCTCTTGTGGCACTGCGGAAGTCGGATTTCCGCTCTGCGGAAGTCCGACTTCCGCAGATTTATAGACCATAATTTCCGTGCCCAAAAGCGCGCCGCCTTCCCGCAGTTCGTTTTCAAACGTTTCCCGGCGATTTTTCAGGCTGTCCTCTTTGATTTTTAAGAGTTCCAGCGCGGAGGTAAGTTCTTGCTCTTTTACTTTCCAGGCGAATTTTTCCCGCTCCAAATCGCGCAGGTCTTCCATTTCCCGGCTGATCTCCTGTTTCAATTTCTCTGCGAGCGCGGCGCTTTCTTTTTCCTCATTTTCAACACGTCGGACTTCCGCCGAAGTTTCCGCCTGCGTTTTTTTCAGCTCTTTAAGTTCTGCCGCCTCGTGCTGCCGTTTTTCCAGCTGTTCCGGATCTGTATCCGCGATGACACTGCCGCACAGGGGGCAGCGGCCAGAAATTTTCGCTTTGGCCTCTCTGGATTCCAGCAAGCCCTCGACCCGTCCGAGTTTCCGTTCCAGTTCGCTCTTCTCCCCGCGAACAGCATTAACTTTCTGTTCCAGATTTCGCAAGGCCTCCAGTTGCCGATTACCCGCACCGGTGTGGCTGGTTTCGCCGGCAGAAATTTTTTGATTTATTTCGGTCAGTTCCCGCGCGAGTTTGTCGTGTTCGCTCTCGAGATTTTTCTTTTCGCCCTCCAGATAAATTTCTTCTTTCCGTAAATACTCATTATATAAACCACCGAGCTCTGATTGCATTTCTTTCGCCCGCTCAAATTTTTCCACCTGTTTCTCCAAAAACTTGAGGTGCGGAGCGTTCTCCCGGCGCAAGAGGGTAACCTCTTTCATGTTTTCCGTCGTCCTTTCCAGTTTGCGCTCGCTCTCTTTGATTTTATATTGATAAAGGCGCAAGCCCAAAGCGTCTTCCACCATGGCTTTCCGGTCACGTGCCGGCGCGCTCAAAATCCTGTCCGCTTCCCCCTGGGAAATGATGTGATGGCCGGAGGAGCCAATGTGCACGGAGGCCAGCAAACCGTGGATGTCTTTCAGCCGAACTTCCGAACCGTTTAAAATATATTTATTAACCCCGTCAGTATAAACTTCACGGGCAATGGAGATGGTGTCATAATTCAAACTCAGGTTTTCACCCGCGTCATCCGCCAATTTGAAAATTTTATCCTGATTGTCGAAATAAGCGGCCACGGACGCGCGCGAAGCGCGCGAGAGATTTTTGGATCCCTTAAAGATAAGGTCGGTGCCGCCCTTACCCCGCATGGATTTCATTGATTGCTCGCCGAGTGCGAAGCGCACCGCTTCTACCACATTGGATTTGCCGGAACCATTCGGGCCGACAATGGCCACAATCGAATTTTCAAATTGGAGAACTGTTTTCGGCGCGAAAGATTTAAAGCCGTGTAGTTCCAGGGTTTTGAGTCGCATATTAATCCAGCCAATTTTTTATTTGTAATGCGGATTGCGCCGCCGCTTGTTCGGCTTCCTGTTTGGATTTGCCCTTGCCTTGTGCCACCAGCCCGCCGTTGAAATAAATGCCCACGGTAAAATGTTTATCGTGGTCTGGTCCAGATTCGGAGAGCACTTTGTATTGCGGGGTGGCGGATACAAATTCCTGCGCTTTTTCCTGCACCAGGGACTTGGCATCGCGCCAGAGTTTTTTGTCCACGATTTCTTCGGTCTTGGGTAAAAGGGTGCGGAAAATGAATTGATCGGCGGCCTTGTAGCCCTGGTCCAGATAAATCGCGCCGATCAGCGCCTCGTAGGTATTGGCTAAAATATATTGTCGCGCCTTACCGTGGTCCTTGGCTTCGCCTTTGGATAAAAGCAAGTAATCGTTCATCCCCAGTTCCTCCGATACAGCGGAGATGAGAACTGCGTTGACCAACGCCGACCGCAGTGCGGTCAGTTCACCCTCGGTGTGCTCCGGATATTTTTTATACAAGAAATCCGTCACGGACAATTCCAGCACCGCATCGCCCAGAAATTCCAATCGCTCGTTGTGAGAAAGCTGGGATGACCCGTTCTCGTTTATGTAAGAACGGTGTACAAAAGCCTGCTTAAGCAAAGCTTTATCCTTAAAGGTTATTTTTATTTTCTTCTCTAGATTTCCAAATTTTTCCATATTTTTTACTTTTTACTAATTATCTCAACGGCCTTGCCAATCAGAGGAATAATGTCGTTGTAAATGCGAAGTTCCGGAATCGCTACAATTGGAAACCAGCGCGCTCCGTCAAGCCCAGTAGATTTCTCTAAAACCAGTTCCCGGTAAGGACTTTTTGCCAGAAAATAGACAACTCGCTTTAAACTCTTGCCTTTTTCTGGATGCGAAGCCACATATTCGTTTTCCCCAAGTTTTTTTTCTATTGCAATATCAAGTCCGATTTCTTTTTTTATCTCCCTTTTAGTGGCTTCTTCCTCATTCTCACCTTCCGCCATACCGCCTTTGGAAATAGTCCAGTAGCCGAAGACATCATGCACTAGGGCGAACATTATCGCGCCGTCACGCTCCGCATATACCAGAGCTCCGCCTTTTTTCTCCACCGGCAGTTTGGAAACATCCACTGGCTCGTCTTTCTTTTTATGTTTGCTGGTTTGTTCCTTGCCTGGCTCGCCGATTTCTTTGTAGACCGCGCCCAGAACACCGTTCACAAATTTGCTAGAATTTTCTCCGCCAAAAGTTTTCGCGAGCTCAATGGCTTCGTTGATAGCCACTTTGGGTGGCACTTCTTGAGGATCGCCGAACAGCAATTCGGTCAGGCCGAGACGTAAAATATTCCGGTCCACCACGGAGATTTTTTCTATCGGCCAGTCCGGCGCGGCTTTTTCAATGATTTCGTCCACAGCGGCGCGCTTCTGCAAGGTCTGTTCTAGAAGCGCGGAGGCAAAGAGGTCGTTTTCGAAGCCGGGAGCGAATTCCCGTAAATTTCTTTGCAAAACCTCTTTGATTTCCGCGCCGCCGGGAATTTCTTTCTTTCCCCCAGGCGCAAAATCCAACTCAAAAAGCGTCTGAAGAACTATTGATCTGGAAAGGTGCCTGTTTGCCATAAATTAACGAACGAGGTGAGTATAATTTATAAGCATCCCGTTAAAAGCCAAGGGCTTTTGTTCGGGGGGGGCCGAAAATTATTTCACGGTTTCTTTAGCCTTAGCTTTCTTCTGTTTTTTCTCCGTCTTTTTTATCAAATCCACTACTTGGCGGCCACGATAGAAACCACAAGACAGGCAAACTCTGTGCCCTGGCTTGAGGGCTTGACAATGATCGCATTTCGCAAAACCCACACCTTGCAACGCGTGGTGTGAGCGCCGGTTCTTGGTATGCGATTTTGTGCTTCTCATTCTTACAACCATGCTGGCTATGCTAGCATATTATGGATGAAAAGCAATTTTCAATAAGAAAATTATATGCTATCATTGAAATTATGGAAAAAAGCGAACAATTAGGTAATTTGAGGCACTCTTTAGCGCATCTTTTGGCGGCCGCAGTGCTGGAACTTTATCCGGACGCGAAGCGCACCATCGGCCCGGCAATTGATGATGGTTTTTACTATGATTTTGACTTTAGCTCCCCTGTTTCGGATAAGGATTTATTGAAAATAGAGAAGAAAATGAAGGAGATTTTGCGGTCTTGGAAAGAATTTGCCAATGAAGAAAAAAGTGAGAAAGAAGCGAAAGATTATTTTAATAAAAATGAATATAAAAAAGAGCTCATAGAAGAAATTGTCGGCAAGGGCGAGAAAATAACTTTTTATACTTGCGGCAAATTTACTGACCTCTGCCGCGGCGGGCATGTGGAAAATCCGTCCAAAGAAATTTCGCCCGATTCTTTCAAGCTAGACCGCGTTGCTGGCGCTTATTGGCGCGGCGACGAGAAAAATAAAATGCTCACCCGCATTTACGGTTTGGCTTTTGAGACCAAAGATGAATTGGAGGCATATTTAAAACAAAGAGAAGAAGCGGAAAAAAGAGATCATCGAGAATTGGGTAAAAAACTGCAATTATTTACCTTTGACGAGGAAATAGGAAAAGGTTTGCCCATTTGGTTACCTAAAGGAAATATTATTAAAGAAGAATTGGAAAACTGGGCCAAGGAAACTGAACAGAAATGGAACTACCAGAGAGTGACAACGCCGATCATTACGAAAGAAAACTTATTTTACACATCCGGACATTTGCCACTTTATAAGGAAAGCATGTATGCTCCGATATCTATAGAAGAGGAAAATTATTATATCAAACCAATGAATTGTCCTTTTCATCACAAAATCTTTTCTGCGATTCCTAGAAGCTACAAAGAACTACCGCTTCGTTTAGCAGAGTATGGATGGTGTCATCGATATGAAGATTCGGGAAGTCTTTTTGGGTTAATGAGAGTTCGCGGTATGCAAATGAATGATGCCCACATTTACACCACTCCCGAGCAAGCCATTGGTGAGTTTGTCGACGTAATAAAACTTCATGAATATTATTACAAAATATTGGGCATAAAAAAATATGAAATGGAGTTATCGCTCCGGGATCCTAATAAACTTGATAAATATCATGGAGAAGAAAAAGATTGGAAACTAGCTGAAGAAATGACGGTAAAAGCGATGGAATTGTCCGGAGTGCCGTTTAAAATAGTAAACGACGGCGCAGCTTTTTACGGGCCAAAAATGGATTTTCAGATTTATTCCTCTATTGGAAGAATGTTTTCTGCTTCAACCAATCAGCTGGATTTGTATATGGGAAAAAGATTCAAGCTTGAATACACAAACAAGGATGGTTCTAGAAAAACACCGTTCATCATACACCGCGCCCCACTTGGCACTCACGAAAGGTTTATAGGATTTTTAATCGAACATTTTGCTGGTAATTTCCCCCTCTGGCTCTCACCGGTGCAGGTGAAAGTCATTCCGGTGCGGACCAGCCATAATAAATACGCTCAAGAAATTTTTGAATTGCTGAAAGAAAATAATATTC
>Ga0209541_10006469_pt1 | contig 19943 bp, 29 predicted proteins | sample RifCSPlowO2_01_FD_184027 | JGI IMG/M metagenome (GOLD analysis project Ga0209541, IMG submission 184027) | Groundwater microbial communities from Rifle, Colorado - Rifle CSP2_plank lowO2_0.1 (SPAdes) (version 2) | ecosystem: Environmental > Aquatic > Deep subsurface > Groundwater | place... | reverse complement strand
TGCCGTCAAGCGATATTCAGTCATGCTCTTTCCTCCAATCTTTCCTCTGATAAATTAGTAATAATACGATTAAAATTAGAGCTATTAGAAATATTGCAATCCAAAAATTATAAACGAATCTTGCCTCTTTTATATTGGTAGTATAAAGAACACTCAACACTTCATTCTGCTCGGAAGCTTTGATTTTTTCCGAAATGAAAATCCACCAGTCGTTCTGAATCTCCTGCCTGTTGAAAATTATGGACTGCCACCACAGAAGCTGCTCGAGAGAAACGGCAAACAATGCCCCAAGGAACAGAAATAGAAATGCAAAAATTATTTTTTTCATGTATAACTTTTTCATAACTGATCATGCAATAATTAATTTAATTAATTTTATCTTACTGGTCTATACTCGTTCAACTTAATTTTTTTGCGCATCATGTACCTTAAATAAAATTTCAGATAGTTTGATACAAGTTTTTTATATCCCCATATTTCTACTCTTCTTGGCGACGTTAAAACAAAAGTGTTGTAAGTGAAAAGTATTTTTCCCTTTTTTGCAATTCTTCTTGACAAGTCAAGGTCCTCAAAAGCTGCCGTATTTTCATTGAATCCTCCTATATCGAAAAAATCTTTTCTTCTGTATGCAACACAAATTCCGGCCACAATAGGATTTTTTTGCTTTCTTAACGATCTTTCAGCAAATTTGTTGTAAGTTGCATAGGCCGCAATATTTTTGGCTGTAGGTATTAGAGGCAAAACTGGACATGTCACTCCAACAATTGATTTGCTGGAAAATCCTTTCACTAATTCGCTGACAGTATTCCACATTATCACAGTATCGGCGTCTACAAATAACAAAATATCTCCTCTTGCATGCTTTGCACCTAAATTTCTTCCCGCACCAACTCCTTTTCTCTCCCCAACAACAATTTTTGCTTTGTATTTCTTCGCAATTTTCCTAGTTTTATCTCCGCTTTTTGAATCAGAAACAATCACTTCGAAATTCTTATAGTCTTGATTTCTTATTGCCCTCAACGTGTTTTCTATATGCTTCTCTTCCTTATAAGTTGGAATAATTATCGAAACGAAATTTTTCCTTTTCATAATTTTCATAAAAATCTATTCTTTCGATTCATATAAGAATTTTTCAAACTGATCTTTTGCTTTTTCTCTCTTCTTCTGGTGATCCTTTAGAAAATCGTTCAGCTTCCTTATCAGCAGCTGCTTCAGCTCTCCTGTCAGCAGCTTTCCAGAAGTGTAGTCGTCATGTACCTGCTTCAATTTCTTGTCGTCCTCTTCAAAAAATCTCAGCCACTGGTACGACACGTCGACGTCCGGATTGCCACCGAGCTTGCGATGCTCTGCGACTGTATCGCGGCCGCCTGAAAAGGTGTACTTAACAATTTTTTGCTCGACAGTTTTTGGCGAATCTGTAGTGAAAATTGCTGTTTGCTCTTCCGATGAAGACATCTTTCCCTGCTCCAAGATTCCGCCAAGGCCTGGAAGGAACACGCAGTGAAGCGCGGCAGGCTTGTAATATCCGATTTTTGGCAGCACGTCACGAGCCACGCGGAAATGTGGGTCCTGGTCTATCGCATATGGGATTAGGCATGGTATGTTTTTCTTTTTGAGGACTGACGGGAGAAATGCCGGGACGGATTGCATTGCCGTGTAGAAAATCAGGCCAATGTTGGTTTCACCTTGAAAGCCGAAAACTGCCTTAGCTGTTGAAAATGTTATTCGTTTTGCAACCTTCATAGCCTCCTTGTACATCAATCCAGCGTGAAGTGTGTCGATCAAGAAATGCGTCTTTTTCGGGTCAAAGCCAAGCGCGATGACGTCATAGGCATTTTCCTTCGTCCATTTCGCCGTGTCTTCGAGCGTCAAGTCTTCGTGAACAAGTGTTTTTTCCTCGTCAGGAAACTGGAACCACAATTCGACGTCGAACTTGTCCTGCAGCCATTTTGTGAAAAGCCATGGAACCAGATGACCCACGTGCACTGGACCAGAAGGCGCGCGGCCTGTGTAGAGGAAAAATTTATTTCCTTTCTCATACTCGTCAAGTATCCAATTCATGTCGCGATGCGAGAAAAATATCTTCCTTCTCAGGAAATGATGTAGTTCGCCTGTATGTTTTTTGATGCGTTGTAGCAATTTGTCGTCGATGTGCTGAGTGCCGAACTGCTTGATGAGCTTCTCGTAGTCGACATTGCCGCGAACTTCCCAAGGATTGACAACAAACTCAGCCATAATTCATTTCATCTTCCTATCTACTAAATGCTTCTTATTTAAGTTTGTATTTAATATTTGAAAAGCTTTTAAGAATTAACGTTACAATACATACGATAGGTTGATTAGACTTAAGACTTAATAGCGAGTGATGCATCATGGCAAATTTCAAATTTGTTGTAAGCGATCCGCAGACGAAGAAGAGCCACAAGCTTGAGGTAGAGCAAGGCCAGGCAATCGGACTCGTGGGGAAGAAGATCGGCGACGATTTCACCGGCGACATCATCGGCCTCAGCGGCTACAGCCTGAAAATTACTGGCGGAACTGACAAGGACGGTTTTCCGATGCATCCCCAGGTGCACGGGCAGGGCAAGAAGCGCGTGCTGCTTTCAGGTCCTCCCGGCTTTCATCCGACCAAGGAAGGCATGCGCAAGCGAAAGACCGTCCGCGGTGACACGATTTCTGCCGACATAACCCAAGTGAATGTCAAAGTCTTGAAGAAAGGCACGACATCGCTTGATGAGGTAGCTCCGACGAAGAGCAAAGCCAAGGAAGAAAAGAAGCAAGAAAAGCAGGAAGAAAAGGAAAAACCGAAGGAAGCTAAGACTGAAGAGAAAGCTGCGGAAAAGGAGAAGGCTGCTGAGAAAAAGAAAGAAAAAGCTGAGGAGAAGGTTGTGGAAAAGAAGGAAGAAGTGAAAGAGGAAATGAAGAAGGAAAAGAAAGAGGAAGGTGGCGAAGGTAAGAAAGAGTGACGTTGAAGTTGAAGTTGTGACAGAGAGAAAAAGTGCAGAAATTGATGAAAGACTGATTGACGAAAGGTTGATTCCTGAAGTCAACATCGGGATGGTAGGACACGTTTCTCACGGCAAGACGACGCTGACACAGGCCATCACGGGCAAGTCGACGCTGACTCATTCTGAAGAAATCAAGCGCGGAATTTCCATCCGCCTCGGATATGCAGACGCTACTTTTTACAAATGTAAGAACGGGCATTACGGCAGCAGCGAAAAATGTTTTGTCTGCTTCGAGACTTGCGAGCCTCTGAGGACGGTCAGTTTTATCGACGCGCCGGGGCACGAGACGCTAATGGCGACTGTCCTGAGCGGGGCGCGGCTCATGGACGGTGCAATCCTTCTCATCGCGGCAAACGAGAAATGCCCTCAACCTCAGACGCGCGAACATCTGGCGGCTCTGGAAGTTGTCGGGATAAAAAACGTCGTGATTGTGCAGAACAAGCTCGACCTCGTCACGAGAGAGAGGGCTATGGAAAGCTACAAAGAAATTAAAAATTTTGTCAAAGGTAGCATAATAGAGGACGCACCGATAATTCCTGTCTCGGCACAGCAAAAAGTTAACATCGACACCCTTGTGCAGGCAATCGAGACGTTCATTCCAACGCCGCAGCGGGACGAGAGGAAGCAGCTGAGGATGCTGATCGCAAGAAGCTTTGACATCAACAAGCCTGGTGCGACTCCAAGCAGTCTGGTAGGTGGAATTCTCGGCGGCTCGATAGTCGCTGGCAGCATGAAGATCGGTGACGAGATTGATGTGAGGCCTGGCGTGAGAATCGGCAGCAAGTACAAGCAGCTTGCGACGAAAGTTGTCGGACTTCAGAAAGCTGGAAAAAATCTCAGCGAGGCGAAGGCTGGCGGACTGCTCGGCGTGATGACTACTCTTGACCCTTATCTTACAAAATCCGACTCGCTCGTGGGAAGCGTCGTGTCGCATGCTGGCGACTTGCCTGTCGTTAGAGAAAGCTTGGACCTTGAGGTGACTATTCTGACACGCGCGCTTGGAGATGAAGTCAAAACGATAGGTGGGATAAAGGAGAAGGAAGATCTGCTGATAAGCGTCGGCACTGCGCGTTCGATAGGAACTGTCGCGACGAGCAAGAGGAGCAAGGTGAGCATGAAGCTGAAAGTCCCGGTCGTTGCAGAGAAAGGCGACCGCGTCGCGCTGTCCAGAATGCTGGCCGGAAGATGGAGACTAATCGGATACGGAACTGTAATTTAGTTTAATTTAGTTTAATTTAGTTTAATTCAGGAAATTTTGAATAGAAATTCTAAATAGGAATTCTAAAATTTGCAATGTGAATTCAGGTGCACTGAACGTCTGCAATCGCAGTTCTTCCTGTGCTCGGCGTCAGTCTGTAAGTGCAAAGGCGCGCGCTGGTTCCTTGACATGTGTCGATGCCAGGAAATGACCTGCTTTCACCTGCACCCAAGTTGTTTATTGGCGATGAAAAACCAGGGCTGCATGACGCGTCGTTGGCCGGATTCGTTTGCGAGCATGTAATGCCCGTGACGTTGTTCGTCCCGATGTTTCTTATTGTCATGGTTATCACGCCGGTTGCACTGCAGAAATTGTCAATAACTTCAATTCCCTGTGTCTGCGTCGTGAAAATTCCGCTTATGTAAAGATACGCAGTCCCCGCAAGGGCGATTGTAATGACAAGCATCAATATAGTGGCAATGACGGCAGAAATACCCTTCAAACCTTTCGCTTGCGTCATATCATCTTTTCCTTTCTTTTCCTGTGTTGACACTTAATTTAATTTGTAATTTGGCTTATAAATGTTTCATTTTCACATTTTCTGACTTTTCACGAACAGTATGCATAAAGTTCGATAACGTTCGACGGCCCGACGAGCCGCCATGTGTGGGCACGGCCCGACGCGCAGCCTGTCGCTGTGATTTGACCTGCACCGCCGGGAGGAGTGTTTGCAGGCAGGCTGCAGCTCGAGGTGCACGACTGGGAAACCGCGTAGCAGTTCATCGCGTTCGCGTTCAGGTCTACCGTCCCTCCGTTTCTAATTACGAAAGTTATTTTGCCTCCCTCGCAGTAAGAATCAACTACCTCGACTGGCCGGGTCCGCTGGGCGTAGACTGTCGTAATATAGCTGTAAGTGAAAGCCGCGAGAGAAAGCGTTATCATCAAAATCATTATCACGCCGACAATTTCAGCAATTCCTTTCTTCGTTCCTTTCATTCCCAAACTACTTCCTATCAATTAATTATTTGTAAAAATTGTTTTAAATAATCTTGTTTATGAATTAACAAATAGATGCGTTATGAAGACCGTACTGCTGGATACGAACTTTCTGATAGACCTGGGACGATTTGGAGTGAGCATTGACGAAATAGGAAAGCTGATGAATGAGAGATACGAGCTGGCTGTTTTGAGAAGCACGCTGAACGAGCTGAAGGGCATTGCCGGCACGCAGCAGGAAGAGAGCAAGTTCGCCAAAGTCGCGCTGATGCTCACCGATCTTCGCGGGATGAAAATTTTTGAAAGCGAGAAAACTGTGGATGAAGGGATAGTTGAAGCGGTACAAAGGGAAAAGGACGTGCTTGTGGCGACGAACGACGTCGAGCTAAAAAAGAGGCTGAAAGATTTAGGCGTTAAAACGATTTACCTGAGAGGTAAAAAACATTTAGCTGTCGATTATCAATAATTTTTTATGCCGAAGACGAAGAGGACAAGAAAAACAAGAAAGACGAAATTCAGGAAATACATTTTTGCAGTCGTTTTCTTCCAGTCCGACGACGAGCGCAAGTTTCTGCTTTTTCACAGAACTAAAAACTGGCGCGGGTGGGAATTTCTGAAGGGTGGGTTGAAGGAAGGCGAGACGGAGATGCGAGCGCTGAAGAGGGAAATAAGGGAGGAGACCGGGGCAGCTGGGGCAAGAAAATACAGAATTGTCAAGACGAGACACGTTATAAAATACCGCTGGAATAGAAACTACAGAAAGGACCGTCACTTGTTTCACGGCGCCAGAGGAATGCTTTACATCGTACGTTTATTTGGCAAAAAAATTAAAATCGATAGGAAGGAGCATGACAAGTTCAGATGGGTCGACAAGAGAGAAGCGCTAAGAATTTTAACTTATATAAATCTAAAAAACGCGCTTAAATATGTTTCAAGAAACCATAATTTATGATGAACTATTATTGCTGTTATTGTTATTATTGTGGGGATGAAATCGGCAAATGTATAAAATCGTAACAGTTGAAGACAAGATACGGGTTCCTCCGACGAAGCTGCAGATGAACGTCAAGCAAGCAGTGAAGGAAAGCATTGCCGAGCAGCTCGAGGGAACTTTAAATCCACGACTTGGTGTCGTTCTTTCAGTCGTCAGCATCGACAAGGTCGGGGAGGGAAAGATCGTCGCCGGAGATCCAGGCGTTTTCTACCTGACGCAATTCAGGCTGCTGACTTTCAAGCCAGAGCTTAACGAACTTGTCAACGGAGAAGTAATCGACAACACGGAGTTTGGAGCATTCGTCCGCATCGGACCGATGGACGGACTTGTGCACATCTCGCAGCTCATGGACGACTTCGTCAGCTACGACCAGAAAAACTCTGTCTTTCTCGGGAAGGAGAGCAAGCGCACGCTCAAAGAAAAGGACAAAGTCCGCGCTCGCATCATCTCTATATCGTTCGGCCGTGGGGAGGAAAATAAGATAGGACTGACGATGAGGCAGCCGGGACTCGGAACGCTGCAGTGGATTGAGGACGAAAAGAAGAAACCTGCGAAGAGAGGGACTGAAAAGGCGGAGAAGGCAGAAAAGGGCGAGAAGTCGGCAAAAGAAAAAGAATAAAAATGTTGATTGTTAGTTAGAGTTGTGATTGAGGAAAAATTATGGCGAAGAAGATGCAAGTTTGCAGAAACTGCCGACGCTTCACTACGGAGAGTGTTTGCCCGTACTGCAAAAGCACGAACCTCACTGGAAGCTGGAAGGGAATGGTAATAATTTTCGATACGAACAGCGAGATTGCCAAAGTTCTGAACGCTGCAGAGCCTGGCAAGTATGCCCTTTACGTCGGGTGAGCAAAACATGGAGATGAAAATTGTGCAAGAGAAAGAAAACCAGCTGCTCGGGAGGAAGGAAGTGATGATGGAAGTGAAGCACGAGGCTGCGGCCACTCCGGCAAAATCGGCAATTCTTAAAGAGCTCGCGTCGAAATACGGCGTGCCTGAGGACCATGTTGTGATTGATTATGTTTTCACAAGCAAAGGGGTGGCAACAAGCGAAGTGAAGGCGAAAATCTACAAGGAAAAGCCAAAAATAAAAGTTAAAGTCAAAGAAGCAAAAGCAGAAAAAGAAGCGCAAGAAACACAAGCAGCAAAAGCAACAACGGCAAAAGTGGAGAAGAAGGAAGTGAAGGAGGAAGTTAAAAGTGAAGCACAAGCCGGTAAGCCCGCATAAGCTGTACAAGATCGAAGGAACCGAGGCAAAGCGCCTGCGTAGACACTGCCCTCGCTGCGGGGAAGGGATGTTTCTCGCCGAGCACAAGGACCGCGTGACGTGCGGAAACTGTCATTATTCTGAAATAAGAAAGACAAAGTAAATTTTTTCCTAATATATATTTCCTTGAAAAAATCTCCTTGCTACATCAAATCTAAAGTTTCAGCAATTCTTACAACTTCTGGCCCAGTCGTCTGCTCGCCGACCGCTGCGCCGTTGCTGTTTGCAACAACACAACTTGCAACAAACGGGCTTCCAAAGTTCGCAGTTCCGATATCGACTTTCACTTTCAAAATTTCCTCAATTTTTTTCATCTCGCTTTCTTCGGCGTCGCGGTGAAGCAGGCATCCTTTGTTCGTCGTGACGGAAAGAGAGCCGACAATATTTTGGCTTGCAACCGAAACATACTCAGCCTCGACACCAAGGCAATCCTCGATTTTCTTCTTGTTGACATGAGAAAAAGTTTTGCTCATTATCGCGCCGTTGTCGTTCGCGGAAACCAGGTTGCCGATGGCGGTGAATTTTGAAGGAAGAATCGCGAGGTTGATGCCGAACTGCTTTTTTAGTTTCCTGAAAATTTCCATCTCGCGGCTGTTGACGATTTTCGGAAGAAGGATGCCGTTCGAATTCATAACGCAGAAAATTCCAACGAGGTCTGTGTTGGCAATAGTTACTCTGAAAACTTTTACGCCAAGAGTTTTCTCAATGCCCTGTTTTGATTTATCCATCACAAAATTTCCGATGATGCAGAACTTGTCGCTTGCCTTGGCAAAAAGACCGACGTTTGTGTCGCCGTGAAAGTTAGCCTGGATTATTTTCAAAAAATCACTTGCTTAATTAATTGTTGATATTGAATTTATTTATAGAATCTATTTCTCAAGCAGCTCGACTTTCGCAGTTTTCGCGTCCGTCTTTGTCACTTTCAGGCGCAGCTTGTGCACAGGACGCTCGATGCTTCTCCTCCAAATCGCGTCGTTGACTTTGGCATCGATTTTGATTTCTTCAGCCTTGAAGTGCCTGGCTATGATTTTTCGCAGATTGGCCGCTACTTTTCTCGCCCTGTTCCATCTCGGCGACTTCTTCAGCCCCTTTCTCAGGTTAATCGTGATTATTTTTTCTGTTTTTTCTTCCACCATTTTCTCACGTTACCATATTACAGTGTTATAGCTTTGCTCTTTCTGAATAAATATCGCATCAATCTTTATAAGGTGTTCTTCACAATTAATTTTATAAGGTTTATAAGGTTTTCGGAATGGATGAAGTTCGTGAGATTCGGGTTCGCTTGAAGGGTATCAGCCCCCTTATAGCAACTGTCATCGTTCTCGCCTTCACAATCGCGGTCGCGGGAATCGTTGGCGTTTTTCTGACAGGTTTCACGACAAGCCAGACTGGCTCAGTCGGTACAACCGGTACAAAGCTTACCCAATGCGCCAGCTCCGCGCTTGACATCGATTGGGTAAAAATTTACTGCGGCACTGGCATCAAGAATGCAAACATCACTGTCTCATATGCCACAGGATCCAGAAGTTTGTCGAACATAACGCTTCTTGCTGTCAGCGGTGGGAACACCTCGAGAATAGCGAATCAGACCGAAATGCAGGTCGGCGACTTCTACTCATGGTATCTCAACATCACTTCAAGCAATCCATTGCTGCCGTGTCCGGTGGACAGCTTCCGCGTCACAGGACTCTGTTTGAACGAAACTACTATTCAGGCGCAGTGCGACAAGGGAGATGCTTGCTACACGCAAATTTACAGTTAAAATTTTTTTAAAAAGCAAAGAGCAAAAATTCATTCAGACTTCGATTAAATTTTCAATCGCGTTCTTTTCCATCTCTTGATCTTGTCGACATTCACTCGTCTGCTTCTTGACCTCTTCATACCGAACTTACGGATGTCTGCCCATCGCGGCGCGTTCCTCACTTTCTTAATCTTTCCCAGCTTGATTTTCTTGGTTATGTGCTTGATTGCCATATATAGTAGGCACCTTTTTCCTTAGATTTCTGATTTCTAGATTTTCTTCAGGGCTTCCTTGACTAGCTCCCTCAGTTCGTCCGCCTTTTTCGCTGCCAGCTCGACCATTTTATCTATGTCGCTGAGCTCCAATTCCTTGTTTCCCTGCTTCTGCAGCGCGCATATCGCGCCGTCCTCACGAACAGCAATGCTGAGCTTCGCGTCGAGAACCTTTTCCTCCTCAAGCGTCGGATCGATAAGCAGGCTGCTTCCGACTTTTCCGACTGTAATGTTTATCGGCATGTGCACGACAGGTAGCTGTTTGTCGTAGTCGCCACGCAGAACTGTTTCCCCGTCCGCGTCAATCTTTGGCATTTTCGCAGCATGCAGTGCCGTGACTGCAGCCAGCGACGCAGCGTCGAGCAAGTTGCCCTGATGGTTTATCATGTGCAAGTCGACAAACATCATCCAGACTTTCTCCCCAGGCGTGATAGCAAGCTGTTCGACATTGACCATGTGCGACTCGCGAATCCCGCGATCAGTGACACGCGAAAGCTCAATCGCGTCCTCTCCAGGAGGACCTGTCTCGAAATCCGGAGACGCAAGCGGCGTGAACTCGGAATTGACAATTAAAACCCCCTCGTTCGGAGTGTCTGCAAACGGCTTTCCGATGTTCAGCTTCACTCCTGCAATAATTTCCGTGTCGCCAAGTCGTACTTGCGCAGACCCTTCCGCCTTGCTTATCACGTTCGGCATAATTTCAATCGGCCGGAACTCGTCAAACTTTCTTCCGTCCACGCGTTTTCCCTTCATTATCAGCTCAAGCGCATATTTTTCTTCCATCATTTTTTATCACTCTCACTCTCTTGTCCTTCCCTTCACTCTCTTTTGTACTTCTCCTTCAAAACCTTTTTCTGCATGTCATAAATTTTCTTGCAGCTCTCCGCCGCAAGTTTCACAAGCTTTTCAAATTCGTCCCGCGATATCGCTCCGTCCATCTGCATGAGCGTGAGCTTGTTTTTTCCTGGCTGCATAGCAATCGCCATGTCAGCCTCGCCATAGTTGTCCTCAAGTCCGTTCAAGTCAGCGACCAGCTGCCCGTCAATCTTTCCGACAGAACATGACGCAACCAAGTCGCGCATCGGCACGCCCGCATCGGCAAGCGCGAGGCTCGCAGCGTTTATTCCTGTCACGCGCGTAGATCCGTCGGCCTGCAAAATCTCTATGAAAACATCTATCGTCGCTTTTGGAAAATCTTCCAGAAAAATGCTTGGCTCAAGTGCAAGCCGCGCGACTTTTGAAATTTCCTGGCTCCTCCTGTCAGGCCCGGGTGACTTCCTGTCGTCAACGCTGAAAGGTGCCATGTTGTAACGGACCCGTATAATTCCTGCCGCCTGCTCTTGCATGAATTTCGGAAATAGTTCGCGAGGACCGTGAACTGCCGCGACAGCGACTGTGCTTCCGAAACGAACCATCGCACTTCCGGTGGCGCGATTGACAACGTCGACCTTCATCTCGACGTCGCGAAGCTGATCGAACTTTCTCCCGTCAGTCCTCTTTCCCTCAACAATTAATTTTTTGTCCGATTTGTGTCCCATTTTTTACACACCTTCGCCCAGCATCTTTTGTATTTTTTCAGTCAGTCCAAGCATGTGTGACTCTTTTTCAATCGTCAAAATTGCCTCGATTGCCTTCGCTTTGATGTCTCCGCGGATCCAAATCACTCCGTTCTGCCCGACAACGATGTCGCACTTCGTCGCCTGCTTGATCGTCTGAATCATGCTGCCGCCCTTGCCGATTATGCGGGGGATTTTCGTCGGGGTAACCTTGATTATGACGCCACCGTAAAGCTTCTTCGCGCTGTAGTCGTTCATGCTCACCTGAACGGTCTTGCTCTTCGTCACGCGCGAGACCTTGCAGTTGATTATGTCGTTGATGTCGAAAAACCTGCTGATGTCCGTTCGCTGGTCGACAAACTCCTCGACCCCTTCAGAAACTGGTAGGAATGCCTGATACGGCGAGTTGATGTCCACGAACCAGCCAGAGACTTCCACACTGTTAATCACGCCTATGATTCGGTCGTCTGTTTCGGGAATGTAAACTCCTGACAGCGGCATGACGTTGATTTCAAACTCGTCGATGCGCGGGATGCCAAGATACTTCGAAAAAACTTTCTCTCCCTCGAAATAAGCGCCGTGTCCGATTTTCCTCCCTTTCTTGTCTCCCAAAAATTCCCCCGGCAACACGACCTCCTTCAGTGCCTCTTTTGCGAGGTCGGGATACTCTTTCATCACTTCTTTTATTTCCTTTTCTATCGACGGTTCTCTTGCTTCTCGTTCTCTTGTTTCTTCGTCCATTTTTGCACTTCCTATCTCTACACATCCTCTCTCTTAACAACTTTCGATTCATATTGTCCGTGCGCCAGTCCGCTGATCTTCTGGAAAAATTCGTCCTGCACTCCAGCCAAAATTGTGATAGTGACTTGCAGGCTGCCGTCGTTTAGCCACTGCTCGCTGTTGATCGTGCCGCTGCCTTTGAAAATGTTGTAGACCTTTCCTGCGAACTGAGCCGGGACCTTGACCTGCAGCGTGACGTTCTGGAACTTCAGCGGTATTATCACCTTTATTTCGCGGACGACCCGGTCGACCTGCAGTTCCGCGTCAACAAAAGGATCGATATTAATTCCTACCTGGTCCATGGCGTTGAGGATTCGTTGCGGCGGATGAGGCGTGTTCGTCTGCGGATTTATGCCCTTCTTTGCAATTATCGTTGCCACCTGATTTTTCTTCTGCTCTACCATCTGCCTGCGCTGATCGGTAGTCAGCTGCAGCTCTCCCTGCTTTATTATTTTTTCCGCTATTCTGAAAACATCGGCCGTGCCAAAAATCTTCTGCAAGTCCGCGTCCGCAACACGTTCTGTGTTTCTCACGTCGCGATAGATGCCAGGAAAAGCAAGTATCTCGCCCATGTCAAGTTTCATCCCTTTTTTAAGCTCGAGCGCCTTGTTAGGGTCGACGAGCACTTCGAACTTCTGTCCGGCAATCGTCAACCTACTCACTACTGCCTTATCCACTCCTATTGTAATAACTACTCACCTTTAACTATGTTAACTCTGAACATTGACTTTTCTCTGGACTTAGATTGAGAAAATAGATATTTATTTTATTATTTTACTTATTTTATAAATCTTTTAATGGCTTCCTCATTCATCTTCATAAACTTGCTGTCTTTTCTGATAATTGCCATGTCAACGATATTCTCCTTCTTCTCCTTCTCCGTTTTTGTAATGACGTCCCATGCCAGGGCGACCGCTTCCTTGTCGCTCATGTTCTGCTTCCACTTCTGCCTGAAAATTTTGTTCGCGACGACTGCACCGCGGCCGATGGCGTAAGCCTGCCATTCGAACAGCATTCCTGAAGGGTCTGACTCAATAAGATGGGCACCTGTCTTGTCAACGCCGCCAATCAAAAATGAAACTCCGTAAGGCCTCAGTCCGGCGTACAGCGTGCTGATCTGCATGCGGTCCCCGATAACGCGGGCGAGGCTCCAAGTGTCGATTGGCTCCTCGTAAGTTATCTTGTGCACTTGCGCCCTAACACGGGACTGATTGACAAGCACGCGGGCGTCTGCAAGAAGTCCAGCAGCAACCGCCGCAGCATGGTCGTCTACCTGAAAAATTTTCTCCAGCGACTCTCCAATCATCAAACTCATCACAGGCTTAACAGTCGCAAGCAGCACGCCATCGCGGAAAATTATCCCTAAGCTAGTCGCGCCGCGTTTGACAGCTTCCTTGGCGTATTCGACCTGAAACAGCCTGCCGTCAGGAGAGAACACTGCTATCGTGCGGTCATAACCCATATACTCGGGCATTATTTCAGCCATGTCTTAGAAACACCTCATACCTCAACTTCATAATTATTGCTTTTTCTTAATTTAAATTTGTTTTAATCACTTTTAAACTTTTCATAATCGGAATTTTCAGCAGAATTTTGTTCATCTCAGCCCTTTCAATGTTCCCGAAACTTTCAAAACTTTGACAACGACGCGGATATCCCCTAGTCTGTTTATCAATCCGAGTGCGGCAAGCACTGCAGCAACGCTTTCGTTGTTGCATCTCACCACTCCGAACTGCATCTGCTCGTCGTACAAATTCTTTATCAGCCACATGCTCGTTTGCGAAGTCCCAAATTCGCCATAAAAATCCAGCATCGTGTTCCAAACAGCAACCTCCAAGTCAGCATACGTTACAGGTTCCTCGGAAACAATCTGGAAAGCAATGTAACGCTCCTTCTCCCTCAAAGTCGGCAGCAAAATCTTCAATTCCCTTTTGTTTCTCGTCCGCATTCTCTGTTTCATTTTTTCTCTTACCTTCACTTCCTCACAATTTTCACTCCAGGCGCAATCCATTCAGTGCTTCTCCTACTCTCCGACTCACGAACAATTTTTTCCGGAACTTTCGACACGCAGTCAGTCGCTTCATTCAGCGTCAGTCCGAGTTGGGATGCAAAAGATGCCATTGCCTGAGGGTCGCGAAGCTCCCAGTGACTTATCGCACCGCTGCAAACTGCAATCGGCGCGTGGAATTTCCTGGCCATTGCGATGTTCGAGCTGATGTTCTGCAGAAGCGTGCTTCTGCTTTTCTTGCTCGTCATCAAAACCTCTCTGAAGTTGACTTCAATCGCCACGTTGTTCTTCGCCGCAAGCTTCATCATTATGTGGTTCATTCCGGAGTCGTACCTGCCGGCTTCAGGATGCGTCAGTATGTCGACTTGCGGCGTCTCGGCTGCCTCCCTGTTCAGGCTCACGTCTCCGCCATGAACGAGCAGCACGTCGAATTTTTTCCTTTTGTCAGCAAGTATGTTCAGCTCTTTCGAGTTGCGCGCCTCGAAGCCGAGAAAGATTTCAATTCCAACTTTGTCTTTTGCCTTTTGAATTTCCGTCGCAAGTTTTTTTATCTGCTCTTCGCCCTTGTAATATTCAGCAAAACAAATTCCCGAGTAGCCGAGAAGTTTCGCAGTCGCAGCAAGCTGTTCGACGCTGCTCTCTCCTTCGCTGAACGCGCTGTGGACATGCAAGTCGAAAAAAGGCATAGATTAAAGTTGTATTGATATGCTATTTAGTTTTATTGACGTTCAGTGTAGGAGGTGGGTATTTAAGAGGCAATGAAAATTCAAGAATTTTTTCATTGCATATTCAATGTGGGTTTTATTCATAAATAAATCTTAAATTTTTGTCAACTTAGTTGTTAAATATTTTCTTTTTTACCCTTTTCTGTTATTTCGTAATAGTTACCTCGAGCTGACTCTGACATAGCTATCCCAATTTTTTCAGCTTTACTAATATTTTTTGGTAGGACAAGTAGAGGTCTTATCATACTAACATAACCATCCCTGCGAAAATCATCAAGTATAACTCCAAGTTTAAAACGATCCAAATCCAGAGCTTCTGACAATTCTCCTTCTCTTACTGCATGATCGACTTCCTTAAGATATAATAAAACTGATGATTTTTCCGATTTAGTTGGGTCTCGTTTTATCCATGAAACTCTCTTATAATCTGGTGACGCATCTAATGTACCCAAAATATAATCCCTTCTTCCAAAAAATGTAGAGTCCAAAGTTGATGCAATATCTTGCATATTGATAAAATATAGAACTTAAAGATTTATTCTTGAATCAAAATTTAAAACTTTTAATCTTGATTTCATTGCTACTTGAGTGCAGGGGGTGGGATTTGAACCGAACGAGAATTATCACTTCAAACCCCGTGACTTCTTTCCTGCAGATGTAAGCCCTTTCAAAACACGATGTCGATTTGCTGCCGTCGTTATCCATTTAACGTCCTTATCACTTCTCACTGCCGGGCTGTTAGGATCGACAAGAATAACTTCATAATATTCGAACTGCCCGTCTTCGCCTGCCAGGTAGCTGTTCAAAACTTCCATGTTTCTGTATTTTCGCCATGCCTTTTCCTCTGCAATCCACCTCAGCGACTTGCCATGAGTGAAATGGACAAGTCCTGCCTTGCTCGGCTTCTTTCCCCGCCTGTAAGGCCTGCGGCGGCCACCTTTCCTCTGCTTGACGCGGACTACAACGAAACCCTGCTTCGCCTTGTAGCCCAACGCATGCGCGCGGTCAAGACGTGTGGGATGATTGACACGCACGACTGTCTCTGATTTTCTCCACTCAACGATCTTCTGCTTGAGCTGCTGCTTTATAGTCTGCTTCGGCCGTTTGTATGCTGCCCGCAGGTAATGATAAAAACTTTTCGCCATTTCCTTTTCACCGACTTTATCTGTTTAACGACACTCTTTTCTTTGCTCTTTCGAATAACTAACTGTTAAGATTTATATATGTTTTCTTAAATAATTTCTAGTAAGGTTGCGTGGTGAAGAAAATGGGTGTAGGAAAGCTTTTGCTCGGAGCCGTGCTGCTCATCGGAGGGCTTTACGTCATATGGCAGTACACGCTGCGCGAGACGTGGATCGTATTGCAGGGAATAATACCGCCACTTGTCGTGCTGCTCGGGGCGTTCATAGTCTGGCTTGAAATTGACGAGATGAAGCTGGAAAAAGAGCTTAGAAGGAAGAAGTAAAATAGCTTTAAATAATTTATGATTCTTTTCTTAAGGTATGCCTAAAAGTCTTAAATCACATTTCGCATTGTTGCTAGTAAAACCTGACGGAACTGAATTTGAGAAAGATATTAGAGATTATTTACAAAAGCAAGATTTTCTCTTGGTTTACCCAACTCCTGTTAGAAGAAGATTAAATTATGAAGAGGCAGAACAAATTTACATTGGTTTTACAAAAAATTTGAATTGGAATTCTAAGGTATATTTAAGCTATCTAACATCGATGGATAGCATTGTTATGCTTTTGGAATATCCTCATAAAAAAGCGCAAACATCATTAAAGGAATTGGTTGGAGATATGAATCCAGAAGAAGCAAATAAAAGAACATTACGACATATGTTAAAAGAAAAGATTAGAAATCGTTTTGGAACTTTAGAAATTGATGGATCTTATCTTAATGGAGTTCACGCTGCTGATACTGCTGAAAGAGCAGCTGAAGAAGCGATTATTTTACTTGGCGAAAAAGATGCTAGAATTTTCGTAACCGAATAGTTATTTTAATTCTGCTGAATTTATTCTTATTAGGGTATCGGTAAAAATGGGAGTTAATTTTTCCGACATAGTCAGCGGCATAAAGCAGGATATCGCGTTGGAAGATTTGAAAGGCCGGAAGGTCGCGATAGACGCGTTCAACACGATTTTCCAGTTTCTCTCAATCATCCGCGACCGCATGACAGGAGAGCCGTTGAAGGATTCGCACGGACGAGTGACGTCGCATCTGTCCGGATTGCTGTACCGGACGACGAACTGGGTCGAGGCAGGAATAAAGCCTGTGTTCGTTTTCGATGGAAAACCTCCAGAGTTCAAACATCTGACGATAAAGGCGCGGCAGATGATACGGGCAGAGGCTAGGGAGAAATGGGAGGAGGCAAAGAAGAAAGGGCTGCCGACGATGAAGTACGCCCAGGCAGCAAGCGAGCTGACTGACGAGATGATTGACGATGCGAAAGAACTTCTGCAACTGATGGGCATACCGATCTTGCAGGCTCCGAGCGAGGGAGAGGCGCAGTGCGCGTTCATGTCAAAAGAAGGAGACGTGTGGGCGACAGGCAGCCAGGACTACGACTCGCTGATGTTCGGCTCGCCGCGGCTCGTGAAAAATTTGTCAATAACAGGAAAACGAAAAGTGCCAAAGCGTGACGAATACGTGGACGTAAATCCTGAACTTATCGAGCTGAAAGATGTGCTGAAAGGACTGGGTATAAACCAGCAGCAGCTAATTATCATGGGTTTGCTCATCGGGACGGACTATAACGAAGGAGTGACAGGATACGGACCGAAAAAATCTCTCGAGCTGGTGAAGAAAGAAAAAACGCTAGCGAAAGTTTTGCATAAAGTCACGTGGGTTGAGCACATGCCAGCAGACGAGCTGCTGGAATTTTTCCTCTCGCCGCCAGTCGACAAGAAGTACAAGCTTGAATGGAAGCAGCCTGACGAAAAGAAGCTGGTGAAGTTTATGGTTGAGGAGCATGATTTCTCCGAGGAGCGTGTCGCGAAAGTCATAGAGCGGCTGAATGCGGGACGCGAGGCAGGGAAGCAGTCGAGTTTGGGAAGTTTTGTGAAGAAATAAAAAGAACAGCGAGAAATGATGTTTATGGAAGCTGACAAGATTTTTGATGTTGCGCGTCGTCGAGGATTTTTCTTTCCAGCAAGCGAGATTTACGGCGGTTTTTCAGGTTTTTACGACTATGGAACTACAGGAACGCTGTTAAAGCGCAAAATTGAAAGTGAGTGGAAGAGATTTTTCCTAGGGCTTTCGCCGAATTTTTTTGAGATTGAAACGAGCAATATCATGCCAGAGAAAGTCTTCAAAGCAAGCGGGCATTTGGAAAGCTTTGTCGATCCTGTAGCAAAATGTAGAAAGTGCGGAACTTTTCACCGCGCTGACCACATAATGGAGGAATTTTTGCACGAAAGTTTCGAGGGGATAACTGTGGAAGAATTGACAAAGTTAATCAAGAAACATAAAATAAAATGTCCGAAATGCGGAGGAGAGCTTGGAGAAGTGAAAGTCCTGAATATGATGTTTCCGTTGTCGCTCGGTGCGGGTGAGGATACGAAAGGTTATCTGCGACCTGAAACTGCCCAAGGTGCATACGTCAGCTTTTTGCGTCAGTTCAACATTTTGCGAAACCAGCTTCCAATCGGTCTTGCGATCGTCGGCAAGGCTTTCCGTAATGAAATCGCCCCCCGCCAGCTGCTGATTCGCCAGCGCGAGTTCACGCAGGCAGAACTGCAGATATTTTTCGACCAGAAGAAGGTTGACGAGCATGAAAATTGGGATGAAGTGAAAGACTACGAACTGCAGATTATGCCTATCGGGGCGAAGGAAAAGGAATTTGCCAAGATGACATGCGAAGAGGCGCACAAGAAGTTGAAACTGCCGAAATTCTATTTGTACTACGCTGCGAAAGTTCAGCAGTTTTTTCTCGACGTGCTGCAGATTGACCGCAAGAAATTCAGATTGAAGGAGCTTTCAGAGGAAGAGCGAGCTTTTTACAACAAGATACATTACGACTGCCAGATCAATCTCGACAGCCTCGGAGGTTTCAAGGAAATCGGAGGGATTCATTATCGCACCGACCATGACCTGAGCGGCCACCAGAAAGTTTCGAATGAGAAGCATGAGATTTTCTTCGACGGCAGGCGCTTCATCCCGCACGTGCTCGAGCTGTCGTTCGGAGTCGACAGAATTTTCTACTCCCTGCTTGAGCTTTTCTACAGAGAGGACAAGAAGCGCGGATGGGACTGGTTCGCATTCCCACCTCGTCTCGCTCCTTTCCAGCTAGCAGTCTTTCCGCTCGTGAGCAAAGACAATCTGCCTGAGAAGGCGGGCGAGATTTATAGGAATGTGAAGATGAAGTTCGACGCAATTTTCGACGAGGGAGGAACCATCGGCAAGCGCTACGCGCGGTCGGACGAAATCGGAACGCCTTACGCGATGACAGTCGACCATGACACGCTGAAGGACAACACGGTGACGGTAAGAAGCAGGGATACGACCGAACAAATCAGAATAAAAATTGCTGACTGGAAAAGCATTGTTGAGATGCTGATCAACGGCGAGGCTGAGTTTAAGGATTTAGGAAAACTGGTTTGAAAATGAACAAAATTTCTGAAAAAACTGTCAGACAGTACGACAAATTAGCTTCCCTTTATGATAAGAAGCATAAATATCCAACTTTCTGGCTAAAAGAGCAAAAATTATTCAAAAAACTTATCAAAGGGAGAAGGATTATTGACATAGGATGCGGCCCGGCCAGGGACGGAATATTTTTCGCCAAAAATAATTTCGACTATGTGGGAATCGATGCATCGAAAAACATGCTGAAAATAGCAAGGAAAAAAGTAAGAACTGGAAGATTTTTTAACATGAATTTCTATAATCTGAGATTTCCTGAAAATAGTTTTGACGGTTTTTGGGCAGCCGCTTCACTTCATCTGATTCCGAAAAAAGATGTTGCTCAAGTCTTGAATTCTATCGTGAAAATTATCAGATTAGATGGTATTGGATTTATTACTGTAAAGAGAAGGAAAAGGATTGGCGCGAATAAGTCTGCACCAAGCTGGTCTCCTGATATTACAAGCTATTATCATTATTATTCAAAGGACGAATTTCAAAAAATACTGGAGAAACGTGGATTCCAAATTTTGAAAGCGTATTACAAGAAAAAGAGCAATGGTAATTGGCTTTGCTATTTTGTCAGAAAAATTTAACTACCATTTCGGCTTCTGCTTCTCTTGTTGGGGCTGACCTCTGTAAATTCTCGCGTATTGCGGAGTGATGATCAGAAAGTCCTCGTCCACTCCTACCATGTCGCCGTTCATCGCGCTTGCCGTTTTCTTAATCTTCTCGACCGCACGCTTAAGCTCGTTCAAGTTTTTCTCACGCA
>Ga0209541_10006468_pt1 | contig 19944 bp, 30 predicted proteins | sample RifCSPlowO2_01_FD_184027 | JGI IMG/M metagenome (GOLD analysis project Ga0209541, IMG submission 184027) | Groundwater microbial communities from Rifle, Colorado - Rifle CSP2_plank lowO2_0.1 (SPAdes) (version 2) | ecosystem: Environmental > Aquatic > Deep subsurface > Groundwater | place... | reverse complement strand
CTCCTTATTTGCGATGGGCAGTACCCATCTTAATCTCTCCTCTTTAATTGTTTTTGCCATACATATTGCCATTCCTCCATCTTAGGAGAAAACCGCCATATGTGTGTACACATTACCAAGGAGGCAGAGGAAAAAACATCTTAACTATTATATTTCTGGTTTTAATTTTGCCGGTAGGGCTGATATTAATGTGGACCCTTGCCACCTGGTCAAAGAAAGCAAAGATTATCATTACCGTGGTATTGCTGGCAGCGATAATACCCCTCATTGCCATTGTTGGAATTCTAAGCTCAATAGTATTGGTTTCTATGGGCGGAGCCAGAGAAACGGCCAGAGACGCTATCAGAAAAGCAGATATGCGCCAAATAATTTCAGCTCAAGAGATATATTTTGATTTAAATGACCAATATTATCAGTCTGTAAATTATCCTTTCAGTATTCCCGGCATGATGCCAACAACGCCCTAGGACCCTAAAACTAAGAGTTCTTACGGCTGGGTTAGCAATACCGGAGACAGTCAAAAATTCTGCGCTTACGCTGATTTAGAGAAAGGAGGTTTTTACGTCGCTTCCCAAAGAGGCAATGTGGAAATCTCAACGAAACCAGCCACCTTCTCTGATTGCGAGAAAATATACTAACCACGCAACGGGCAACAAATATCCCGCTACCGCCATCAAGGTAAATTTAAGCTTGGTGGCGGTTTTGGTTGGTTCAAAATACGGGTCTTTTTTAAATCTTTTTAAATCTTGGTAGAGAAGGAAGCCAAAAATGTGAATAAAGGGAGTAATTACCAATTCTGCTAAATATTCTCCCCAGGGAATAAAAGAAACAATCATACCGGCCCCCATTACTATTAAAGAAATTAATAACTGCCTCCAAAAACTGTCCACCACTTCCCACTCACCAATTGTTTGCTTCGGGAAAGGGCATTCATTCCTTTTTTATCTTCGGCAATCAAAATGTATAAAGCCAAACTGAACCAAATTGCCAAGATAATGCCTGGAACAAAAAATAGTAAAAATGCTCCCAGCACCAAGAGGGTTGATAAAATTGAAACCCAGTAATAAGAGATTATTTTATGCCACCCCATCCTAAAAGCTTCTTTAATACCTATATCTTGTTCTCTTTCTTTGATGGCGCATAAAAGGGCTATCTGGGACCAAAGACCGGCAATAATAAGAACTACAAAAAAGATTAATCCGAATAAGATTAAAAACAGGAACAAGATAAGACCGCCAGTATCTTCCAAAGACATTTTAGTTATTACTCCTACCAGCGATAAAAACCACCAAATCCCGTATCCAATCCATCCCAATAAAAAAGGCGGAAGCATTATCCCCACCAAAGTCCAGAACCTGTCTTTATAAACCTGAAAAATTCTCTCTAACAAATCTCCGATTCCCGGCAAAACATCCATTTCCATCAACCCCAAATTTTGAAAAGCTCTTTTCAGTTTTTCCTCTTGCCAACCAGCCCGTTTCAGTTCCTCCCAAATCTGCTCTTTGCTTTTCCCCTTTTCTAAATCTTGTCGAATATAATTTAATAATTCTTGATTCATAATTTCTTAAAATCTACTCCAAAAATCTAAAAGTAGAAAGCATTTGGTTGAAAATCGGCATCTCAGGACTATCTTCATCGATGTAAATACTATAGACAGTTGAATTATGAGAAAAAAGAACATTGCGGAAATTAACAATGCCCAAATCTTGAACTTCCACGCCTTTATAATTTTCGGCTCCTATTGTAATTTCTTTTTTATTTCTAAAAATACCGGGTTTTATTTGCTGTCCTATCCAATTGTTGAATTCTAATCTCCCCTCATTATTAGGAAGATCAGCAAAATTAGAATAGATTATGATAGTTATCTTTCTAAAATATTCAAATTCTGCTTCCTTTCCAGGGGGAATAAAATTTATCATTTTTTTACTTATTTTATTTAGTGACCAATCATTTGAATATTTTATCTCAAAGCCATATTCCTCGTTCCTGTAAGTTTGCCAATCGGCAGTTTCGTCCACAACTTTCTCTTCTGGCGCCCAAAAATACTGCCAAGTAAAAACTGCTCCGGCCGAAACAACTAATATCAACGTTATCGTTGTTATCACTTTTAGGGAAAATAATCTTGTGAGATTTTGAAAAAGTTTTGGAGTAAAAAGAAAATTTGCCAAAATTCCTATTCCGGCAAAAATAACAGCTATGCCTCCCAAAATTTTCCAAACAAAATTCAATATTTTAGATAAAGCTTGGTTCATATTTACTCTAAGAATCTAAAAGCAGAAATACCTTATTCCGCAATACTAAAATAACCATCACTAATATCAGATGCCACAAGCTGTTCTTTGCCGTCGATTACTGCAAAAATATCCACCTTAATCCGATATCTATTGCCCGATGACACCGTTCCTCTCTCCACTTCCCCAACTTTCCATAAAAGCTTTCCACCCTCAATTGGACAACCAGCAATTTTATTATATGCCTCTGGGGTGCCGTCAATCGTACCGTGGGGAATTTGTTCATTTAATAATAGATATATTCTTGCGATAAAGGAAGCTGCAAGGACATCCGAACAACTCCAGTTGATTTGATAAGTTTTTCCAAGCTCTAAAACTTCTTCTCCGTTGGGAGACAGAATCGTAACTGTAATAGAGGGAGTGGAAGTCTCTTTTGTTTCTACTAGCTCGGTACCCACTAATTTGTACTGAGCAACTTTTTTAAGCGTCGGGCAGCACATCGCATCTTCTGGGCCGTGAATATTCATATCAAGGGTGATTACGCCAGAATCAACTGTTAAAGAATTGATGATTGTTCCACCACCCAAATCTTTGGAGGTAACAAAAATTGGATAACCATCTTTGTTTTTCAAAATCACCAGCTCTCTCCACGTACCCGAACCGCCCCCCGACCAGTATGCGATAGATGCTGCCTCATTTATCCCATCGTTATCTAAATCACCGAAAATAGTTTTCTCGCTGTCGATAGATACGTAAAGCTCTGATGCACCCTCTGGATACCTCCTTTCGTATCTACCATCTACCAATGCTACTCTTTCCTTAAAGTTATCCGAATAAATCTCTGTATTTTTGATTTGCTCTATGTCTAATTGTTTCTTTGTTTGCAAAGATAGCATTCCCGACAGCCATCCTTGCTGCCAAACAAAAAATCCCCCACCCACAACTATAAAAGTTATGACGATAAGCGGGAGTAAGGTTTTGAGGTTTAACATTGATTTGACGCCTATTCGTTATTATTGGGCCTTCGGCGCAAAAAAGCCGGGATGTCCCATTTTTTTTCTTCCTCCTGCATTTCTTTTTCGGTTTCTTCAACCGCTTTTTTCAAATCAAGGGCGTTTCTTCTGGATAGAGACTTCACCGGCTCTTCTTTCACTTCTTCCACCTGCACCGAAACCGGCGCAGGTTTTTTTGCGCCTCTTTTGCGCATCCCCCGACGAGGCGGATTTCTCTTGGGTTTTTGCTTTTTTATTTTAAACTGCGGTTTGGGTTTGACAGGCGGTTTCGGCTTAGGTTTTGGCTTTAGCTTTGGCTCTTTGCCGCAGCCTAAAGCCAATAAAGCTATTCTGATTTTGTCCCGATAGTCGTTGTCCTGGGAAACGCCGAAAATAATCTTAGCCCGGCGGTTGAAGTCGGCGATGGTTTGCGAAATCTGGGCCACCTCGCTCATCCCCAAATCCTGGGCAGCGGTAATGTTGAAAATAATCTTTTCTGCGCCTTGAATATTGTATTCGTTTAAGGGGCTTTTCAGGACCTGCTTGAGTGCTTCTTCTATCCTATTTTCACCCTGGACAGTGGCACTGTTTAAATAAGCCAGCTTACCCTTGCCCTCCAGAATGGTTTTCAAGTCGGCAAAATCAATATTGACGATGCCCGGCACAAAAACCATTTCACAAAGACCTCTCAAGTTTTCCGCCAGTCTCTTGTTAATGGCGGAAAAAGCTTGTTTCAGCGGAGTTTTCTTGTCAATAATCTGGAAAATGTTTTCATTGGGAATAATGGCAATGGCATTTAAATTGGGGACTAACTTTTTCAGACTGCTTTTGGCTAGCTGGCTTTTTCTGCCTCCCTCAAATTTGAAAGGCAGAGTGAAAATACCCAAGGTCATGATTTTCAGATCTTTGGCAATTTTGGCAAACTCCGGCGCTGCTCCAGAGCCCGTGCCTGCTCCCAAAGAGGCCACTAAAATGCATAGATCAACTCCCTGGAGCAGTTTGGTGATCTGGGTTTTGGCTGCTTGAGCCGCTCTTTGGCCCACCTTGGCGTCCATGCCGCAGCCCAGTCCCCTGGTTAACGCCTCGCCAAAACGGAAAACCCTGACTGCTCTACCGGCTTGTTTCAAGGCCTGCACATCGGTATTGGCCACCACAAAATCAACTTTCTGAACTTGAGGAGCAATTTCAGAAACAATGGAACTGCCCCCGCCGCCAATGCCAATCACCCTAATCCTGGTCCGATGGATTAGGTCTTGAGCCTCAATGGGCTTTTGGGGTTGAACTTTCTTTTTAATTCTTCTTTTTTTTCGAGCCATACTTTTAAGTACCTTATTTAATTATACTAAGCATTGTGTTTTATTTCAATCACGTCGCCGTCCTGCACCACATATTCTTTGCCTTCGGTGCGCATCAATCCTTTTTCTCTCGCCTTGACAAAACCGTTGATATCTAAAAGCGTCTGCCAATGAATCACTTCGGCTTTGATGAAATGCGTTTCAAAATCGCTATGGATCACGCCGCCGGCTTGAGGCGCTCTTTCTCCCTTCTTGATCGTCCAAGCCCTGGTTTCATCGATTCCTGTGGTAAAAAAAGTAATCAGCCCCAATAGCTCATAAGCTTTTTTAATTAGGATATCCAATTCTGATTCTTGAGGCAGGCCCAAAGCCAATCTTTCTTCTCTGCCCAGGTCAGCGGATTCAAGTTCGGTTAAAACATCTATGATTAAAAACGGCCAGTTGTTTTTCTTGAACTCTGCTACAACGTCTTGAGGAACTTCTTCATCTCGGCCGTTCAATAAATACAATCTCGGTTTCATAGTAAGCAGCTGGTACTGGCTGACGATTTTCAACTCCTCATTATTGAAACTCTGTTCGCTTAAGATTTTTCCATTGGCCAAAAGTTCTTTAATTTTTTTTAATATCTCTAATTCTTTTATCGCCTCTTTACTATTGATTCTTTTCTCTATTGTTTCCAAATCTTTTAAGATGAGCTCTGTGTCCAGAATATCTTTATCGGCCAAAGGGTTGATTTCGGATTGGACATTAATAATGTCCTTGTTTGAAAAAGCGCGCAAAATATAAACAATGGCATCGGTTTCCCTGATGTTGGCTAAAAACTTGTTGCCCAGGCCTTCCCCTTGATTAGCGCCCTTAACCAAGCCAGCGATATCAAAAAATTCAATGGTGGTGTAGATTTTCTTGGCGGATTTTGTGAGTTCTGCCAGCTTATCCACTCTTTCGTCGGGTACCTCAACCACGCCCACATTGGGATCAATGGTGCAAAAAGGATAATTGGCGATATTGACCTGCTTTTTAGTGATGGTTTGGAAAAGCGCTGATTTGCCCACGTTGGGCAAGCCGACGATTCCGATGGAAAGAGGCATAATGTTATCCTGTTAAATGCGAAATCCTTTACCGATCATATAAAGTTCTTTGCTTTTTTTAATGACTGCTTTGGGCTTGAATCTTTGGGCAAAATCAAAATAATTTTTCATTTGTCCGAAAAATTCATCGCTTAATTCGTTTTTGAAAATCTTGCAGACGAAATTCCCTCCGGGCCTTAAGACTTTCTCGGCGATTTCAAAAGCCTTTTCCGCCATTTCCAGAGATCTGCCCGCGTCCATAAACTTGATGCCCGAGGTCTTGGGTGACAAATCAGATACTACCACATTGAATTTATTTTTTAAATCAGCTTCGGTCATATCAAAAACGCTTTTTTTAATGAAAACAATATTGGCGCTGGGCGGAATTTTAACGTCTTCGGTGTCAAAGCCCAGTATTTGTCCCTTAGCGCCTACTTTTTGAGCAAGATACAAAAGCCAAGAGCCCGGGGCGCAGCCCAGATCCAAAACCCTGTCCCCTTTTCTAATAAGCCTGTATTTCTCGTCGAGCTCTTTCAGCTTATAGACGGACCGGGCCGGATAACCTTGTTTCTGGGCCAATCTTGTATAAAATTCGTCTTGATTGTCTTTCCGGTACATAACCTTGGGATACTTAGTTTAGTTATTCTACCACTTGCCAAATGTTTTGGCTAAACTATAATAAGATAACGGTCGAATTTTAACATAAAATAATCTTTTAAAAATATGGACGTTTTAACTATTCTGGCCGCTCCCCAAATCCAAAACATTGTCGTGCTCATAGGCATTGATATTGTGGTGGGGATTCTGGCTGCCCTGAAAAACAAAGAGTTTGTGCTGGGGAAATTGGGCGGTTTTATGAAGAAAGGCATCGTGGCTTACGTGCTGGGTCTGGGTATTTTAATGGTCGTGGCCGAAGCCCTGCCCTCCCTGTCCTTAGTGGTGACGGTAGCCTATTTCCTGGTTATCCTGGCCTTAATCGGCTCAATCCTGGACAACCTGGGAAAACTCGGCCTGCCCGTACCTAAGATGTTGAGAAAGTAAAACCCGCTGGAAAAACAAAAGCGCGGCCTCAACGCCGCGCTTTGTTTTTATCTTTGGGGTTGTGCTTATCCCTCTCTTCGTTGTAAATATTTTCTGCGACTCCGATAAAAGACGAATTTTTAACCGTGATATCCAGTTCTTCTTTCAATTCGCGCGACAAGGCGGACTCCGCCATTTCGCCGAAATCCACATGCCCGCCCGGGAAGAAGTAGTATCTCTTTTCTTTATGCCAGCAAACCAGAATTCTTCCCTTGGATTGGATTATCGCTCTAACACAGATTTCAACATTTTTCATATATAGCATATAACATATATAATAAGTAACTTACGATGTTGATTATTTAATCTTTATTTTTAAACCACTCGCCGCCGACTATTCCACCCCGTTCTTTTGCTTTTTCAAACGCCTCTTTCAATTCTTCCAACGTCAGCTCTTTTCCCCGTTCTTGCGCCGCCTTCATCGCCCGGCATATCGGACAGTCATCAAAAAACTCATCTTTTTTATCTTTTTTGTTTTCCATAATTTTATTTTTTACCCTGAGCCGCGTCGAATGGGCTCAATTAATTCTTCGAGTTTTTAATCTAATCTATTTAAATATTCCGGAAAAACCTTTTTGAATAAATCCATCTTTTGAATCGCCCAAACTATTAATTTGTCTATTTGTCTATTATCCATATTTCTTGCCGAAGTTTGCATTTGATAATAAAGAGCTATTCTGGGGGCTCTTCTATCTGGTAATTCTTCCCATGATAATTCGGGTATTTTTTTATTATCGTTTTCCAAACCATATCTGACGCAATCTTAGCAATGTTTTCTTGATCCTTTGATAAAACATTAAATGGACTACTTTTACGATTTTTCAAATTTTGACGATGTTTTTTTGTCATATTTTGTTAATTAATATTTCTTTATTTAGTCTTTACCCCTTCCACAAGCCGTGGAGGTTGCAGTATTCTCTGGCAATGACTTCCTGGGCCGTAACCGTGAACAGGGCTTCGGGTTTGTCGCCGGGCTTTAAGAACTTCCGGCAGGACCGGCCGTCAGCGATAATCTCAATCCATTCGATATAATGGACTTCTTCCATAGGATGCGGGATTGAACCCACTTTGACCAAAATCCCTTGCTCGGTTCTTTCAATCACCGGGACGTGCTTTTCATAGCCCTGGTCCTCGGTCTTCTCCTGAAGCAGTTCCATGGGCTTGCCGCAACAAACAAGCTCGCCCCCGGACGCATGGATAACTTCCACGATATTGCCGCAAACGCTGCATTTATAAATTTGTTTAAGTTGAGTCATGTTTTTAAATTAATTTCTTTTGGGGATTCTTCTTTTGGATAAATTTCGTAACTTCTTCGACAAACACCTCGGCTTTCTTTAACGATTGCTCGGTTTCTTGGCGAGAAACCAAAATTCCCGCTTCGTCATACGTAAACTTATTCCGGAATTTACGCATATGATCAAAGGAGGCAACATATTGGGCGAAACTTTTTCCTAATACCGCCTCGCAAAACTGGACGACTGTTTTGTGTTGCTGACCGTCAATAGGACGATAACCAAAAGAAAACATCAGAGCCCTGCCAGTCCTTAGCATCGCCAAATAAGAATCATTATAAGAAGCTTCACTATCAATACTTAAATTGGCTTTGGCCACCTTAAGATCTTTCTGCGCCCGATTAATGTGTTTGGAAACCTGGTCGAACCCAATATTGTCTTGTTCGATAAACCCCTGCTTTTTAAGATTATCTGCGAGTGATTTCATATAATTTCTATTTTTGGGCCGCCAGCCACCTCTTTTACAAAAGATTCTTGCTTTAATTTTTTATTCCACTCTTTTTCATCAAACAAATGATAGTTTATTTCCCTATTTAAAACGCCTTCCAGCTTGCTAACTTTAGGAATCAAAACGTCTTCGTCCACTGTCCCAATGATCATGAGGTCAACGTCGCTCGCTGAATCCTCTTTGTTTTTCGCAAAGGAACCGAAAATAAAAGCTCTTTTTATGCCCTTTATTTTTTTGAGTTCTTTTCTGAGCGCGCCCTCTACGCCAATCGTTTTAAAAATAATCTTTTGGTACTCATCGAAAAGCGCGCCCTCTTTATTCAAAAAATAATAAGTCTGGTTGCCCATTTCTTCTTTTTTGAAAAGTCCCGATTTTTCCAAAGACAAAAGCTCGCGCCTAACATTCCCCACCGACAAGCTTAAGATTTTCTCCAATTGTCTCAAGTAGTATCTCTTGTCGGGGTCGGAAAAGAAATGCCGCAGAATTTTTTCTCTTGTTTTTGATTTTGTAATTTTTAGTATATCCATATTGTAGTCGATTATTACTACAATTGTAGTCAATATAGACTACGATGTCAATCCTTGTAATAGTTCAGGACCTTGGAAACACTTGCGGTAGAATAAAGGCATATGGCATACTCTACTAATCCTAACCTTCCTAAGGTTAGGCAACAAGCAGTGAATTTAATATATCGAGGCTGGAGCGTGAGGCGGACGGCTAGATATGTAGGAGTTTATCCGGGCACCGTCAGTAAGTGGCTGGACAAAGACCGCTGGTACGGCCGAATACCGCTCGCTACCCTGTCTTCCCGTCCCGAACACTCTCCTAACGCTCTGCCCGACGATATTGTGGGGGCGATTGTAAGACAAAGAAAGAAGAGGAACCGCTGCGCTGAAGTGATACAACAAGAACTTTTAAATCAAGGTTTGACGGTCAGTCTTTCGAGTGTTAAGAGGACTCTGGAAAGACAGGGGTTGATCAGAAAACGCAGCCCTTGGAAGAGATGGCACTTTACCTTGCCCCGTCCGGAAATCCAGAAACCAGGCGACTTGATTCAGATTGATACTGTACACTTGGGTCCCTGCAACCAGAATAGATTGTATGTCTATGCCCTGATTGATGTCTTTTCCAGGTGGGCCTGGGCACTGCCCAGTCTAAGGATCAATACCCATATCAGCTTAAGGTTTGTGAGAGAAGCCTTAAAAACATCTGGCTTTCCCTTCTCGATGTTGCAGTCTGATCACGGTTCGGAATTTTCCAAGTGGTTCACCAAAGTGATTGAAGATAAAGGCGTTTTGCATCGCCACAGCCGGGTTAGAAAACCCACGGATAACGGCCACGTGGAGCGTTTTATCCAAACGCTCCAGAAAGATTGTCTTGATAGAATCCCCAGGACCATGAAGTCTTGGCAAAAAGAAATACCGGAGTTTATCCGGTATTACAATTTGGAGCGGCCGCACATGGGATTAGATTATAAAACTCCCATGCAAGTGGTTAGAAGCTATTGATTAGAAAACATTCTTGCTAGGGTATTAACGGCACCGGCACCAAGGCACTTTAGGAATTGTGTCCATTTTGATTGTTGTTTCTTTACTAAAAAAACTTCTCTTCACTCTAATCTCATCTATCTTATCGTAGTGAGCCACTGTTCCGAAGAGAGGAAGACGTATGGTTGAGCCAAGGGGTACGCTTCCATGGGGTGAATCTACTGAAGCAAAAATAAGCCACTGACCAAAAATCAATATCGCAAGGATAACTCCGACCAAAGCCAATTTTTTAGCGATTCTTTTTATTATTTCTAAATTACGACTGGAGATATCTAAAAGCGCAGCAAACACGGCAACCGTAACTACTAAAAGAATTAACCCTACACAAAAGAGCGTAAAACCGATAACATATTCGTAAGCAAAACGGGTAAAAGCTAGATATATCATAGTCACACCAATTACTGCCATACTTGCCATACTTATTTTAAAAAACGTTCGCATCTTTCACCTCCCTTTCTTCTCCAATTTTATTTTGAAGGAACTCTTTTCCTCCTTTCTTTTTATACATATTTGGGCTGTTTTGTCAAAAGAAAAATCCGCCCCAAAGGGCGGAGATAAGCAATAAAATCTAGGGGGTTTTGACCGACTGGTACAATTGAGGGTCAATGGTTCTTGAAAAACAGGTTTCCTGGGCCTCATGCTGCCAGTTCTGCTGAAACGAATCGTAATAAGGGTAAGGATAGGCGGGCATGAATACCCTTGAAGTTGTATTAGAATCCTTGCTTAAAGTTTTAAAATCAGCGCACAGCTCAAAAGAAAGCGGGCCGGTAATTTTGTAAACATAAGCAGCTTTGGTTTCAGGATCCGTGGGCACAAAGAAACCGGAAATGCTGTCGTTCAAATCAGCCAAAACAACGGGCAGGGTTTCTTTCTTGACCCAGTAGTTGATAATCTGGCTCTGGATATTTTGTAAGTCGCTTATTCTCTGGTCGTCAAACTTGATTCTGCGCTGCTCGGCCGGCGTGCCCACGATAAAAAATCCGGCCACCACGCTGGCTAAAATCAAGCCGGCCACCGTAATGGCCAATTTCTTTGGAGTTTTGGACTGCTCCCTGTCCTTTCTTTTCAAGTCCCAGATATAGTAGTCGAAGACAGCGGCGGCCGTTAGAAGCACGACCACTACCTTTAAAAGGAACCGAACGGTCAGCTCGCCCGACAGGAAATGATTGACCAGAATAATCAGGTCAACGATAATGGTCACCGCTGACACGAAAAGCGTAAAGTAAACCAGCCATTTTCTTAATTTCAGCTCCCGATTCTCCGGATTGGCCTTGAGGTCCTTGCCCAGCAGCCAGGACGTCAAAACAAACACCGGGAAAGCGATCACCAGGATGGAAGTTGAAGTACGCACGCTATTGGCCACCCCGGTATAGTAAAATTTAAGCAAGTCCGGGAACAGGACGCTGATATACTGCAGATAAAGCTGGATGAAGCTGATGACGCTCAAATAAAAACACAGGATGTTCAAAAGATGCAGAAAAACGTCTTTAGGCGTATTCCTGACCGGAGTGAGGTTGTCCATAGTTTTATTTTACCATATCACTCAATAAATGTCAGCGCCATGCCCCGCTTATTCCATCGGCCGGTGCGGCCGATGCGGTGGACGTAATCGTCGTAAGTGGCGGGAATGTCGTAATTGATGACATGGCTGACATCGGCGATATCCAAGCCGCGGGCGGCCACATCCGTGGCCACCAAAACCTGAACCCTGCTTTCTTTAAACAGACTCAGGGCTTTCTGGCGCTGGGCATTGGTCTTGTTGCCGTGGATGGACTCGGTTGAAAAGCCGTGGTCGTGAAGCATGCGGGAAAGCTTTTCCACGCCGTGCTTGGTGCGTCCGAAAATCAATACCTTATTGAATTCATCCTGATTTAACAAATGGCTCAAAACGTCCAGTTTTGTTTCGCCCCGGGAAATCCTGATGACGTCCTGCTCCACGTTTTTTGAGGTATCTCTGGTCTTAACCGAAACCCTGATTGGATTTTTAGTAAATTCCCTGATCACCCTTTCGATGTCGCTGGAAAGCGTGGCCGAGAAAAAAAGGGTCTGGCGGGTTTTAGGCATGCCATTAATAATGAAGCGGGTGTCGTTGATAAAGCCCATGTCAAACATCCGGTCTGCTTCGTCCAGCACCACGCTGTTGAACCGGGACAAATTAATCATCTTCCGCTCAATCAAATCCTTTAATCTGCCCGGCGTGCCGATAATCAGGTTGTAAGGCCGCTTCAAATCAGCAATCTGCCGACCAAGGCCCATGCCCCCAACGCAGCAAACAGAAAAGATTCTCATCCCTCTGGCGAAAAATTTAAGTTCCTCGTCTATTTGAATAGCCAGCTCCCTGGTGGGCGCCACAATCAAAATTTGTTCTTGGTGATTTTGCAAGATTTTATTAATCAGGGGCAAAAGAAAAGCCGCGGTCTTACCTGTGCCAGTATCGGCAATACCCACCACATCAAAACCCTTAATAATATGTGGCATGATTTGGTCCTGAATGGGCGTCGGTATTCTGTAACCCTTATCGGCTACGGCCCTGATTAAGCGCTCGTCAATTTTAAAATCCTGAAACTTGTGTTTGGGTACGAAACTTTCATCAACTTCATCCGTGATGGCCTTGTTGATGAACCTGGCCGGATTAATGTTTTCCTTGGCTCTGGCTATGGGCCGGCGACGGCCCAAACCCGAAGAACCCGCATCTTTGTAATGCGATTGAAAAAGATATTTCTTGGGACTATGGCTATTAAAACTTCTTGTGTGCATAAAAAAAAGACGGCTCTCCCGTCTCATGGTCTGATTCGGTAGTTATAGTATATACCAAGACCGAGAGCTTGTCAACGGCTATTCAGTGAATTTGCCTCGTCTGAAAATAACGCGCAAGGAAGAAGCAATGATACCTGTCATTACTATAGCAATCATTCCTGGAACTAAAATCAGCGGACCTCCCACTGCAAAACATAAAAACCCCGTCATTGACTCGACTTCGCAATTAGCGAAAAACTTCAAATAAATAACGGCTAATCCGGCACTAATCCATATTGAAAAACGTATAATATTAAATCCGAAAAATCCTAAGATCCCGGCTAAAAAGGGAAAAACAAAAGTTAGAATTAAAACACCTAAACCTAAATCATTTAAGTCAAAGGGGTTAAAATACAAAATAACAGAAACTAAGATAGAACCCAATATCGTACCACTTATTAAATATTCGTATTTAAACTTTCTTGGCTGTTGTGAGTTTTGTTCCATTATTTTATTCTACCAAAAAACTGCCTCTTTGGCGATTATTAGGTAAAACGGGTGATGATGAAAATGCAGATTGTGCCCAGAATCGTGAGCATAATCATCTTCAGCGAGCTGTGCTTGCTGTGGGCTTCGGGCAAAATATCACTGGCCCCAATATAAAGCAGGAACCCGGCAAAAACTCCTAAGTACAAAGTCAAAAAATAAGGGGGCACCTTGAAGAATAAGGTGGCCAAGGCCCCTAAAACCGGCGCTGTGGCATGCAACAAAAGAAACTTGATGGCCTTTTTAACGCTGTTGTTGTTGCTGACCATCAAAGCCACCGTATTCATACCGTCGGTAAAGCCGTGGGAAATAACTGCGATAGCGACCAGCAATCCCACCGTAGGATTAATTTGAAAACCAAGGCCTATACCCACCCCGTCCATAAAGCTGTGGCCGGCCAAGGCTAAAGCAGAGAAGATGCCCACCTGCGGATGTTTGTGGTCGGCGTATGCTGTTTCGTGGGCGTGGTGGATGAGCACCACCTTTTCCAGGGTATGGAAGGCCAAAAACCCGACCACCAAAGCAATCATCGGTCCCGTGATACCGAAGCCGTTCTCTGCCAGCTGAGAGGTGATCTCGGGTAAAATATCAAAGCTAACCACGCCCAGCAAGACGCCGGCCGTAAAACTCATAATCAAATGGAGCTTATCCTTAAATTTGGCGGTGAGTAAGCCGCCGATAAAAATAGAAAAAAATACGGCGAAAGCGAAAAAGATAACTCCCATGTATCGAGTCCCGCTTTGCGGGACGAAGATTAAGAAGAGAACGAAGTCCTCTTCGCCTTTTATTCTATCACTTGATTGACACCTTGCCAAAGGAATTGAGGCATACTATACTTTATTAAAGAGTGAAGTTTGTCGTACAGTTAATAAAAAGGTCGCGTTTAAATAACAATTTAAAGAACAATGGCCAAGTCAAATTCCGCGTTCATGAAGCCGTTAAAAGTCAGCGCAGATTTAGCCGCGGTCGTGGGCAAGGGTCCCCTTCCCAGGTCGCAAGTTGTCAAAAAACTTTGGGCCTACATCAAAAAGAACGGCCTGCAGGACAAAAAGAACAAAAGGAACATCAATGCCGACGCCAACCTGAAAAAAGTTTTCGAAGGCAAAGGCGTGGTTAATATGTTCGAGATGACCAAGCTTGTTTCCAAGCATCTTTCCTAATAAGCTTGCAGTTTAGTAAGCTAAAAGCGCCCCGCAACCACGGGGCGCTTTTGCGTTCGCCAAAACAAAAGAGGGCTTACTTTAACTTTAATTCAGCCCTCTATGGTTCTTTTGGCGCACTGCCTTTTCCATTGAGAGAATTCATAAATCCTTCTTCTTCCAGAGGATCAAGGAACACGTAAATACGCCAGGTTTTATTGTCGTCCTTGCTGCAAAGGGGTCTGCACCGGTCGCACAGTTTTTTCATGATTTCATCTTTAACTGAAGTAGGCACGGTCAGCTCCAAGCGCAATGATTTGCTGTTGACAACTATATCTGTCATGTTAATGTGCTACCTCCTCCTTTCTTAATATTACTTTGCTATACCACCAACCAAAAGACAAAGCAACCAAAGAAATCCACAGGTATGGCTAATAAGATAAAATAATAAAGCGGATGAAGTTGCTTCATCCGCTTCTGTCTTAATGAGAGAACGCTTAGGACATTATATCAACCCGTCTGCCGATCTCCTTATCGCAGACCCGGCAATGGTACGACCCTGACAGAACCCCGATATTATCGTACGGTTTTTCAACCGGCCGGCCTTTGACCCAGCCGCAGCCGTCCTTGTCTTTTTTTCTTTTCGCAAGCTTAATAAGAAAGGGTTGGGACTGACATAAGTAAGCTATTTCTACTGTTCTGATGCGTCCCATCAATAAATCTTCGACAACGGCCCGCCTGTAGTCGCCTCCCCGCCGTATTCCTTTGATTTTCCGCTCCACAAAGGGTTTGCCGCTCTCTGACTTTAATTCTTTGAGCGTCGGGGCTATGAGACCTTGTCTCCTGGCCACTTCTCTCAGGAACTGAGCTTTTTCCTTCATGGTCGCCAGCTGAATTGCCCAAAGCTTCATGTTCAAAGCCTCTACTACTTTCCTTTCATCTTCGTTCAGCTCGATCGGCTTATCATCTAACCCAGGCGAAATTCTTCTCGACATTATCTTCCCTCCTCTTATTCTGTCTTTTCTCTCAAGAGCCGCACCGCTTCTTTTAAGAAGGCGATGTTTTCCAGAATCTCGACTTCCTGTCTGAAGTCGTATCTTTCCGGCCTTTTTTGGTTATATAGTTTGTAAAGAACCTGCTCGATCATGGGCAGAAAGTGCCAATCTTCCGCTTTGATGGCACAGCGAACCACCCGCCTGATATCAACCATCGTCCCATCAAAAATAGTAGCATTGGGCTGGTATGCCGCCACCAGGAATGATTCCAGAAACAGCCTTAAAGCCGGCGTGGTGATGTCCTGATAGATTTCCGGCGACCTGTCCAGCTTGCCCGTTATGATCTTGAGAACATCCGAGCGGTAAAAATATCCGGACGAATCTCCGAAATCGTTCATTTCCGTAATGCTTATGGCAAAATCCAGCGTGCGATTGGATAGCTTGTCCGTAGCGTTGAAGATATACCAATTCAAAAGCTCTTTCCAAAAACCAGAACGCGTCTCCCCCTCCTCTTTCTTTAAATCAATTATCCGCGCCTCCACCCAGTCGGCTTGATATTCATTTATCCGCACGGAACGCTCCAACCAATACTCCAGAATAGCTTTCCTGACTGCAAAGGCGTTGTATTCGTCGAAAATCCGCACAAAGCTGATATCGCGATACCAACCCGATGCGACTCCCCTAACTACGTTTTCCGTGACTATTGTCCTCCTGAATTCCGGGATCTTTCCTTCAGGCTCTGCCATGTTGTCCTCCCCTTTGACCCTGTTGGGTCTTTTTTTTAATTTCCGTCTGTTGACGGATATTCCACTTTAACCTTTTCCCTAACTTCTGTCAACTAAAAAACCACCTCTAATTGAGTAAGGTTCGACCTCCCTCAATTCAAAAAATCGCCTTCTTGGCGATTAAAATAATAAGTTAAGTTGGGCTCGTGCTTAGCCCGACCTCGCACAATTCCCTACGCAAATATCTCCTTAAAGAAGGAACGCTGATTGAAAAAAGAGAGCTCCTTTTCTTCCTGAAAAGCAAATTGATTTTGAAAGATAGAAAAATTGTACTTGGATAAAAGAATAATAAAAGGTTCCTGGAACCTTTTCTCCCACCTTTTCTCCACTCAGAACTTCAAAAAATCCGAAGCAGAAAATATGAAAAGAATCTTCGAGAAATTTGAGAAAATTTCCGATAAAATTAGGTGGGGAACAGGGACGGCCATCGGCTCTTATGCGCCGATAATAAACGAACTGGCCGAAAACAGATCGCTGCTGTCGGTTTTCTCTAACGGAAGACTAGGCATGAAGTTTAGCTGGTTTGCTAATAATGAAAATGAAAAGAAATTCAGAGATAAATTCAAAGAATTGCTGAACCAATATGCCGAAGAATTAGAAATACCGGAAAATTTCAGGGAGATTGAATTGAGATTCGAAGCGGAGGAATGGCTTCCCCAAGCAGATGGCATCCTAAAAGCATTCGAAGAATTAAGGAAATAGACACAAAAGCGCGGCATATCCCGCGTTTTTTAGTGTCTGAAGTATCTCGGTCCTCAATGGTGAGACGCTTCACCACAAGTAAAAAAGGTGAGTGGCTGACCGCCCAAGTTAACTTAAGTCCTTTTTCTTTTCCTCAAACTCTTGTTTGTTGATCTCGCCTTTAGCATATCGTCCCTGCAAAATTTCAAGCGCGGATTTTTCGTGATTGTGCGTGCCGCGAGATTGGCTCGTGAGCCATTTGATAAGCGCGACAATGCCTGCGATTATCAATACCCACCAAAGAATCATAAATATCCAGCCAAAACCGCTAAAGGATCCGAATCCAAAATTCATCATATTATTATTCGTTGAATTATTACTGCCAAAGGGAGACGACCACCCTCCCCACATCATATTCATCATCGGCATCCAGCCGCCGCTTATTGCCGGAAACGCCGCAGAGGTATCGCACCCGGAAAGACGCTTGCCCATGACAATATGAATTTGCTCCTCGCCGTCTTCCCCATGCGCCTGTATCATCATGGCGTTCATGGCGGCGTGCGAATCTCCGGCCATTTGTCCCATAAAGTATTCGCCGAGTACTCCAAGCTGCTCATCGCTCAAATTCTCGCAAACAACTTCTTTTACTTGAAGCTTGTTCCAAAGCTCTTCGCCTTCCTGTTCTTCACGGGCAGTGTGCTCAACGACTTCGTTCCAATCAGCCGTTATATTAGAAAATCCGCCCATCATTTGAGCGTTTGCGGTTACGGCAAACGAGCCGATGACGATAACTGCAAAAACTGGAAAAATAAATTTTTTAATTCTTCTTAACCCACGCATAGTACACACATATTACGGAGATAATCGCTGGAACTATAATCTGTATTGTATTTATAGCTGGCGTTAAGGTAAATAATCCAAACCAAGTTATCGGAAGAACTCCGCTTGATTCTAAGGCAAAGTGGACAACGGCCTCCCACGCAGCTAATCCTGCAACGAATTTTAATATTTCTTTCATATTTATATTTTAGCCGAAAACTAAAATTTTGTCCGAACTCTCAATCATTTTTAATAAGTCGGACATACTGGAAATCGGACATGCTTTGCTTTCGCTCTTGCCGCGCAATTCGAAACAAGTGCCGCAAGCGTAAATCTCGCCCTTTAGTTCTTTAAATTCCGTTACTTTCGCGGAAATATTAAAATGTTCGCTGTCGGGAATAGTGTCCAGTTCCGAGCCCTCGTTCATCAGGAAAATTTCCACCCGATGACCCGCCTTGAGCGCAGTAATCCCGAGACGGAACGTATTCCATGCATGTTCCGGCTTATTTGATTGTAAGATAATGCCAAGTTTCATAAGTTCGAATGAGTCGGTAAAATAAGTATGGCAGAAAACGACAAAGATATTAGTAATGGTAGGATGGTTTTTATATACATTATATTCTCACCTTACTATACCAAAAAATCGCCGGAATGGCGATTCTTTGAGGGCTCTCGGCCTCGAACAAAGTTCGGTATCCTGGACAGGTACGGGTCCTGGACGCCCCTGAGCCGTCCAAGAGCCGTCGTGAAAATAGGTTCAAAATGACGCGTCTCGGACGGCCACGATACTGCGTGGACTGATGCTGTGTGCCCCAGTTGTGAACCCCGATTTAAAGGGAGATTTCGGGCGTTTTTGGGGTGTCTCATTAATGTGTCTCAGTCGGGGCGTTTTGAAGCTAAAATGAGACAAATGGGACACAGAAAAGGGGTATTTTAACGTGTCTCATTCTAGGATGATTTCGTATTACAAAATCTTTAGCTACTTACTTCGAAACATAAAATCTCGGCAGACACATCAGTGTTATTATCTGCAGCAATAAGACCTATACTCAATCTCATACTTGATTCTTCATAATTAAATTTCGGTGGAATAGGAAAATCATATGTTGCAAAAAGCTTATTGGGAGGTACCCCTGGATTCAGACACCTTTTCTGAGAGTTTGATTAAGGTATAATGGGTATTACTATGGCAACATCAAACAAAAAAGGCTACCGAGTAGCCAAAGACGTAAAAGAGCAGATATTAAAGAGGATAAAAGACGAGGGCATCAGCGTGTCCCAGGCCAGCCAGGAGCACGGCGTCTCAAGCCAGACAATCTACGCCTGGCTGACCAAAGGAGCTTCCCACAACCCTTCCTGGTCAGAATTCGCCAAATTAAGAAGAGAGAACAAGGGCCTCCTGGAACTGGTGGGTTCCCTGACCGTCAAATTGTCGCAGGCCCAAAAAAACGATTGATTACGGACTGTCCATTGAATAAAACGGAGTTCGCCAGGATGATGGGCATATCCAGATCCATGCTCTACTACGAGCACCGGCAGCCAAAGTACGACTGGTGGATGAAGCAAAGAATAGAGATAGTTCTCAGGGAGCATCCCAGCTACGGCCACAGAAGGCTGGCTATGCATCTTGGAGCCAACAAGAAAAGAGTATTGAGGGTCATGCATATTTTCGGCATTAAGCCATACCGGAGACGAGGCAGGAAATACCGCAAAACCAAGGATTATTCAGCCGAATACCCCAATCTTCTCCTAACCGAATACCCTCAATACAAAAATCACATCTGGGCTTCTGACTTTACCTATCTTAAATACAGGAAAAGAATAGTCTACCTGGCCACTATCATTGATTTGTTCACCAAGGAAATAGCCGGCTTCAGCATCATGCTGTCCCATTCAGTCTCTCTGACAATTAACGCCCTGCTTTCTGCCGCCAAAGACCATCCGGCTCCCCAAATCCTCCATTCAGACCAGGGTTCGGAATACACCAGTAAAGATTACATCGCCTTAACTGACAATCTGGGAATCAGAATATCAATGAGCAAGAAGGCTTCGCCCTGGGAAAACGGCTACCAGGAATCGTTCTACTCTCAGTTCAAGGTTGATTTAGGAGATCCCAACCAATTCAATTCCTTGGGCGAATTAGTCTGGGCGATCTACAAAACCATTCACAATTACAATAACACCAGGATTCACACAACATTGAAAATGCCTCCGGCGGAATTCAGCCAGAGGCACCCGGAAAGGTCGAGTTTGCTCTTAGATAAGGTGTCCTAAGAAATGGGTACGTTGCA
>Ga0209541_10006467_pt1 | contig 19945 bp, 21 predicted proteins | sample RifCSPlowO2_01_FD_184027 | JGI IMG/M metagenome (GOLD analysis project Ga0209541, IMG submission 184027) | Groundwater microbial communities from Rifle, Colorado - Rifle CSP2_plank lowO2_0.1 (SPAdes) (version 2) | ecosystem: Environmental > Aquatic > Deep subsurface > Groundwater | place... | reverse complement strand
GCAGGCCCGGAAACTCCTGAAGTTGAGTCGGAAGCGGAAGAAGTGAAAGAAGCGGTGGAGGAAGTGGAAAAACAGGAAGAGCCGGAAGCGGAACAAAAACCTGCCGACACGCACGTTCCGGACCTCGGCAAAGGGGAAGTCCCGACCCCAAATCAGCAGGCGGAAACTGAAGTCGGCGAAGAGATGCAAAAGGGTAGTACAGAGGACAATTAATGAATCTACAAATTGGAATTTCAAAGAAGACCGCTCTGCTGCTCGGCATTTTAGGTATTATTCTGGTAGTAGGGGCCTTATTTTTTCTGGCTCAGGTCAAGCCAATCGTTCGGGGAATAGTTTTTTTGACGGGCTTTATAGTATTATATCTTGTTATCGTAGCCGCAATAAACAGATTCGTTTTCTCAATTTTTTTTTGGATTTCAATATTTAGAATTAGAGACTAAAACAATGCCACTAGTGCCAATGGTCATCGACCCAGCCTCCGCTGAATCGGCGGGTGAGAGTCGGACAAGAAATGTTCTAAATAATTTTCAGCGAAAGGAGCGACTATGCCGCTAGTCCCAATGGTTATCGACAAATCACCTTACGGCGAACGCGGGTACGACATCTATTCTCGTCTCCTCAAGGAACGCATCATTTTCTTAGGCGAACCGATTGACGATCACGTCGCCAATCTCGTCATCGCCCAGCTTTTATTTTTGCAGGCGGATGATCAGAAGAAGGAAATCAAGATGTATATCAATTCCCCGGGCGGTTCGGTAACCGCCGCGTTGGCGATTTACGACACCATGCAGTACGTCAAAAACGTGGCCACTATCTGCATCGGCCAGGCCGCATCGGCGGCCGCGGTTCTGCTCGCCTCTGGCACCAAGGGCAAACGGTTCTCGCTGCCCAACTCGCGCGTTCTCATCCACCAAGTAATGGGCGGAGCGGAAGGCCAGGCCAAGGACGTAGCGATTCAGACCAAAGAAATGCTCCGCATCAAAGAGCAGGTAGATCGGATATTGGCCAAGCACACGGGCCAACCGATCAAGAAAATCGAAAGCGACACGGATCGCGACTTCTTCATGACCGCGGACGATGCCCGCAAGTACGGAATTGTCGACAAGATAATCTCTTAAAGGAAACAAAACAATTCGAAATGGCACCTTGGCCGGAAAAAATTTCCCCCTATGAGCATGCAGAGCAGCTTGCTCACCCAAAGGACTTCAGGAGAATGCTTTGGGTAGCAGGTATTTACGCGACCGCGATTTTTTTATTTATGCTCATTCTAACTAGACCGGATGAGAGTGTAGGAGTGTATATCTTTACAATTTTACTTTTACCATTTTTATTTGGCCTACTTATGTTTACTTTTTTATATCTTGCCGACTTGTTGAAAGTAAAACGCCCATCCTGGATGTCGACTGCGTTATTTATCATCGCGATATCCGCATTGACTGTTCTCTTTTACGTTTTTATATACTTTTTGATCAGTCTTTCAGCCGGAAGGACTGATGAGGGTCTTGGATACGCTTTCGGATTTATCTTGCTTGTATTATTCACTGTGCCGGCATGGGTAGCCGCAGTGCTGCGCTTTGTTTTGCCCGGTAAACAAAAGTAGCTCAAATCCCCAAACTAAGCCAAAATCTGCACAATCCCCCGATTTGACAGACTGTCGGCTCGGGGCTATAATGTAGTTACCCTTAAACATTAAGCTTTTTCACAAGGAGACAAACACGCCAAGCATTTCCTAAAAAATCGTGTGTCCGAGGGATATGACACGCATGGGAAGCGTGTTTTTTGTATCTTTAGGGGGCTTAAAAAGGGTAAAATCGTTCTTTGGCAACTGAATAGTGATAGGAAACGCCAGTGCGGAGCACTGGAAATTCGAAGCACGAATATCTAAATCCGAAGCAATATCTAAATGATAAATTCGAATATTTAATATTTCGATTTTGAGAATTAAAATTTGTTTGGGATTTCGGATTTCGAATTTAGGATTTCCAGCGCTTCGCGCTGGTAGTACGCGTCAATTCCAATTGATTTTGGAGGTTTTTGACAGATGACCTTATAAACCATTCGGCTTCGCTCAGGTTTACCTTGAGTGGAATCGAAAGGTAAAATATCTGTCGTCAGCTCATCTAATGAGCTTCTATATTGAGAGTTTGATCCTGGCTCAGGATGAACGCTGGCGGCGTGCCTTATACATGCAAGTCGAGTGGGTTTAGACCCACGGCGAACGGGTGAGTAACACGTAGGTACTTTCTTTGTCACGGGTATAACCCGCCGAAAGGCGGGCTAATCCCCGATACGGTCGTAAGATTAAAGGGTGCTCGCAAGAGTTACCGGACAAGGTGAGGCCTGCGTCCTATCAGCTAGTTGGTGGGGTAAAAGCCTACCAAGGCGATGACGGGTAGCTGGTCTGAGAGGATGACCAGCCACACTGGGACTGCGACACGGCCCAGACTCCTACGGGAGGCAGCAGTAGGGAATATTGGACAATGGGGGAAACCCTGATCCAGCGACGCCGCGTGCGGGATGAAGGCCTTCGGGTTGTAAACCGCTTTTGTAAGGGAAGAATTTTTGACTGTACCTTACGAATAAGAGGTTGCAAACTCTGTGCCAGCAGCAGCGGTAATACAGAGACCTCGAGCGTTATCCGGAATCATTGGGCGTAAAGCGTGCCGATAGGTGGCTTTGTAAGTTCGGGGTAAAATCCAGGGGCTCAACTTCTGGACCGCCTCGAATACTGCGAAGCTAGAGGGGCAAAGAGGAAGCTGGAACGAACGGTGTAGCAGTGAAATGCGTTGATATCGTTCGGAACACCGATAGCGAAGGCAAGCTTCTGGGTGCCACCTGACACTGCTAGGACGAGAGCGTGGGGAGCGAATGGGATTAGATACCCCAGTAGTCCACGCTGTAAACGATGATGACTAGGCATGAGGAAGTATCGACCCTTTTTCGTGCCGCAGCTAACGCGTTAAGTCATCCGCCTGGGGAGTACGGTCGCAAGACTAAAACTCAAAGGAATTGACGGGGATCCGCACAAGCGGTGGAGCATGTGGTTTAATTCGACGATAAGCGAGGAACCTTACCTGGGCTTGACATTGCACTGCAAGCGCTAGAAATAGCGTCGCCTTCGAGGGTGTGCAACAGGTGCTGCACGGTTGTCGTCAGCTCGTGTCGTGAGATGTTGCCTTAAGTGGTAGAACGAGCGCAACCCTTGTCCTGTGTTACTGTGTCACAGGAGACTGCCAGGGTTTAACCTGGAGGAAGGTGGGGATGACGTCAAATCAGCGTGGCTCTTACGTCCAGGGCTACACACGTGCTACAATGGGGTGCAACAAAGGGACGCCAAATCGCAAGATGGAGCTAATCCCATCAAATCACCCCTCAGTTCGGACAGAGGGCTGCAACTCGCCCTCTCGAAGCTGGAATCGCTAGTAACCGTGAATCAGCCTCGTCACGGTGAATACGTTCTCGGATTTTGTACACACCGCCCGTCACACCATGGAAGCGAGTAATACCCGAAGACCCTGCGCAAGCAGAGTTTAAGGTAAGACCCGTGACTGGGGTGAAGTCGTAACAAGGCATCGGTAGCGGAAGCTGTCGATGGATCACCTCCTTTCTAAGGAGTACAACCTTAGTTCTCCGCCTTTGGCGGGGAATAAAGGTCGATTCTGTTTCTGGTCCGCCCAGGGCGGATCGGAAACTCAAAAAGTCCTGATCGCGTTGCCTTTCGGGGCAATAGCGACGGGCATTGCGCGTACTCTTTCCTATCACTACTCAGTGGCTAACGAGCCACATAGGGACCCCTGTTTCTGCAAAAAAGAAAGGGGTTTTTATGTACCCAAAAAGTTCCTTAGAAACAAACCTAAAAGAAGGAGTTCCCAAGGGCTTGGAAGGGGGAAGCGCCAAGCCAACAATCGGCAGCCTGATCCCGAGCTTCCTCAAATACGGCCAGTACGAGCTTTCCCTGTCGCCCGCTACCGTCCAGAAATACGAGGAGGGCCTGCGTTGGGCCATCCGCGATATTGGGGACCTAGAGGTCGAATCTATCACCCCAGGGCATTTTACGGAGCTCAAGCAGAAGATTATGGAGCGCGGGGCAGGTGTGTCTCGGGTGTCGTCCATCGTCTTCGCCATGAAGAGCTTTTTGCGGTTCTGCCAGGACGCCATGAACCTAAATGTCTTGGACCCGAAAGAGGTCCGGCCGCCCAAGAGGGTGAGGCGCGAGGTGATATTCCTGAACAACGAAGAGGTCAGGCAGTTCGTGGACAGCATCAAGCTTTATAACACGAGCCAGAAAGTCGCCGGTACCGTTTATATGGGCGGTCTTCGCTTCAGGACGTTGGTCGAGGTGTTGCTCGGGACCGGGATGCGCATCTCCGAAGCCCTATCTCTTGACCGCGACAGCTTGAACTTTGAAAAGGCTGAGGCGAAGATTGTAGGCAAAGGCAACAAAGAGCGGACGGTATTTTTCACGTCCCGGGCGCTCGAATGGATTAAATTCTACCTCAAAGAGCGGAAAGATACTGAGCGGCCGATGTTTGTGACACGAAGATTAAGCCGGTTGAGCAGAGCTGATGTTAGCGAGCTTTTTATCCGGCAGGCGAAAAAGGCGGGGATCAATAAAAAAATAACGCCGCATATTCTGCGGCACACGGTGGCGACGAACCTGCTGTTCAATGGCTGTCCAATTTCACACGTGAAGGAGATCCTGGGTCATGAGCAGCTTGAGACGACGTGCAGGTTTTATCTGGGAGTGAACAAGGAGAAGGCCAAAGAAGCACACGGTCAATTCTTGAGTTTTTGAGCTTCTAGTTTGGTGAAGTCACGGATTCTTAAATTCCCTCTATTGATTTTTTTAGGTCCCCAGTAATCCTGTAAAAGTAGGCGGAGTCCCGCTCAATTTGTGTATCTACTGTTGCAAACAGTATCTGCCTAGCAACCGTTAGTTGCTCTATGTCTTTAATGTAGCAGGGCAACTCTACAGAAAATATAACCCCGAGCGTCCTATTATCTGAGCTCGCTTTCGACCACCAATGCAAAGTCAAATCAGCAAAAACTTTCAAGTGTTTGATGAGGGTTGCTTTCAAGCCTTCCATATTTTTGGCATATAATAATCGCTCGTCCGGCCTCACGATTTTGTTAATGGACACAGCAACAAAGCCTCTTTCCGCCTTAGATGCGTAGTTATCCTCTAGTTGCCGAAACGCCTTTTTCAAATTGCGATGTAGCGAAGCGTCCGTTTTGCCTTCTGGTCTCTTGCACTGTAGCAGTAACCGTTCTGGAGTAAGAACACAAACATCACTTTCCGGCTCAAATTTTATTGTGTATTTACCTAGAGCAAATCGGGAGGCTAACCATAATTCATAGCCAAAATCTCTCGCAAACCTAGAGTCCAGTTTTTCTTCCGTTGTCTTATGAGGGCCTTTGACTAGGCGCGTTAGCCGACCAGACAGGTTTTGGTCATATGGGTAATCTTTCAGTCCCTCCCAGATATCGATTATTTGTCGAGCCTCAAAGATCGCACTAACCATATCCGACTCCATGCCTTGTTCAAGTAATTTTCTTATTTCTTTTTTGTGAAATGATTTAGTAATGAGATCAATATCTCCCCTGTACTTATTGAGTCGGGAGGTGTCGGCGATTTTTACTTTTTGCTGATTAACAATCCATAACAGAGCCTCATCGAACTCGTTTTTTATATCCCTGTATTCCGATGTTTTGTGAGAATAGGGCATAATAGTCCTGGTCGTGCTCAAAAATAACTCGGGCAACTGTTACTTTGAGCGGTAGACGAACTTGATACTCTTTGTAGTTTATGGTATTATGAAAGTGGAGTCCATTCCAAATAAACTGAAGTTCGGCCAGACACCATCCGAAACGTTTATTTCTCCCGAAAGGGTAGGCGGACAGAGAAGTCTACTGCGAGCTAAATGAGATAAACGACTAACCACTCAAAAAGCGGTTGGGAGATTTCATTCTAAGAGATAGCAATATCTTTTGGGGGGATCTCTTAGCCGCTTTTCTGTTTTTTGGTCGATAGCAGAAAGGCAGGGCTGAAGAAAGGAGTAATATGCGACAAATAATTCAAAAATGGCCAAATTACCTGATTTTGGTCAGGCATGGGCAGTCCGTCTACAACGAGGAGCGCGAACTCGTGAATAGAGGCGTAATTGAGACGTACACTAAAAACGTCAAAGAGGTTCGCAGTGCCGATTTGCCCCTATCCGAACTAGGCAAACTGCAGGCCGAGAAAACCGGGTTGTATCTCAAGGAACACTTTCCCAGAATCAACCTGATTTTGAGCTCTCCATTCGAGCGGGCCTATGATACCGCAAGGATTATCGCTAAGCATTTCCCAGAGACGAGATTCGTGCTGGAAGAGCGCGTCCGGGAGAAAGAGTACGGGATAACTGAAGCACTGACGCCCGCGGAACTGAAAAGCCTGTTTCCCTATGAGTACGAGCGGAAGCAAAAAGAGGAAAAATATTATTACCGGCCGCCTGGCGGAGAATCTAGTCCAGATGTTAATTTAAGGATATGGTCGTTTTTAACTACCTTGGTCCGGGAACACGCGAAAATGAATGTCTTGGTGGTAACCCATTCGGTTGTCATGCTCTCTTTTCGTAAACTTTTGGAAAAGTTCAGTGAGCAACAGCTTTCGAAGATCGACAGGGAGGACGCGCTCAAAAATTGCGCCATCATCTCCTACCGCTTTGATCGGGATCTCAAGCCCAAGCCGAAGCTCAAACTCGAATTTTATAACAAAGTCGCTTGAAGGAGAAAACTATGACAAACGAACAATTCATTCCGCCTTTCGCTGTCGTAGTTATTGATTTGATGGATTCGTATTTCTTCGCCGATGTCTTTGATGAATGGCGTTTTTCAGGTATGATTAAAAACGGAAATTAATCCACGGTCTGCACTAAATGCTTGTTAATCCCCATCAAAAAATTCCTCAAAATCGGATTCTGGAGCTTGCGAGAGTTTGCCGTGATTCAAACCAGTAATAATTATCACTAAAATGATCTGGAAATTTCTAAAGAATTTTTACCCAAAAATATTAAGAGCGGTTTTATTACTCTGGTTATTGCTGGCACTTGGTGTGTCCGCTGTTCTGACTTATTCTCAGAAAAGTTCCGGGCAAGGCGAGATTGAAAGCATTAATCAAGATATTGCCGCCAAGCGCTCGGGGTTGGAAAATGCTTTGAAAACCAAAAGGGAAAGCAGAGAGTGTGAAATAAATATTAAAAAGTATAGTGATCTACAGGAAAGCGAAAGGCAGTTGAGAGACAAATACGGAAGCTATATCCCAGTTGATGAGAGACCAGCATCGGGGATAGAATCTTTGCTGATCAGCGCTAATCACACTAACTGCGTTGATATTACTAAAGTATCCGGCTACGATGTGTACAAAACTTTTGAAGCAACAGGCCAGAGAAGAATGGATTATTTAACAACAGTTTCTAAAACATCTGTCCCGGCGCTATTTTTCAATAATATGTTTACTGGTGACTTTTCAGATACGGGATTGCCGTTTACCTACGGCCTGATCGCCTTAGCCGCTCTGGCCGTACCAGTTCGCTTGGCTAATATGATGAGGAAAAAACTTTTTACGTTTACCTCACAGCATATCCGTGATATTGGTGACTTGCCCGCATTTCAAAGAAGCATAGTAATATTTTTATTTATTTTCCTGATTCTATTGGCACTTATTGTAATAAAGATTTTATAGGGCAAAAAATAAAAGGAATTAACTTAAGGCTGGCCGGGTACAGAGGAAAGTCGAACAAGCAGCGGACCAATACCTCCCGGAGAGACAAAGCCAAGAGCCGGAAAGGAACTAACCGATGATCAACAGAAAAGAACTCGAAGAAATGACCAAGACACCGTTCCAAAAGGAGCTAGACCGGATCAACCAATCGATCAAAGAAAAAGGGTTGCCAAACAGCGACTGGGTGAAGAAGTGGGAAGAAAGGAAGAGGAAGCGCAAAGAGCCGGAGCAGAACCAACGCGCGGAAATGAGCGCGGAGCCCAAGACTTCCAACCAAGAACCGCAGATCAAAAAAATGTCACCCGAGGGAAAAGCGGCGTTCAAAGAGTATCTGAAAAAGAGCGACGCGGCTCTTCAAAAATATCAACGGAAGCCGGAGAAAAAGCCGGAACAGAATCAGCGCGCGGAAATGAGCAAGTAGCTTCTGAAAGTGAAATTAAGCGTATCAGCCAAAATGTCCGACCAAAACTCTCAAATCAAAAAACTGACTCCCGCAGGGAGAAAAGCCCTCCTAGAGTATCGGAGGAAAGTCGTACGAGAACCCACCCCGTTCGGATAAGTGTGGCGGCAGTTCGTGGTGTTCGCAGTTTCGGCAGTAGCAGTATAGGTAGCCATATTCGGCGTTAAGAATAGTAGCCAACAGCGTGCCACATACCAAACATTTTTGAAACCTGTGATTCACCGCGGCCCCTTTTCAAATCTCGCAAAGGATTTTGCTCTTTTCGAGACTTGGGTTATTATTAACTTAGAAAAGCAAAAACGGCCCAAAAGGCAGGAAATGCTTTGTTTGGCCACCAGGAATAGTCGCCGGCGGTCGGACCGCTTAATTCAGCGGTTCTGCCGTTGGAGGGGTACTTTACACCCCTCGCGACTCCCCTTCCTGGTGGTCTTTCTAGTATATCACGGGGCAGTTGGGCTACGTCAAGAGCGAGATTGTTGGGGTCAGGTATGAAAAGGACTTATCCACATCCCCACAACAACCATATTCACTTTGGGATGAGGCATGGGAACTTGTTTGACGAGATTGATATTAGTTGTATAATATAGTAAATACGTAAATATTGTAAAAAAACATGGCTTACAATTTTGAGAAATTCCAAGGTCAGAATCAAAGGTACGAAAACAGGATAACTATCACCAGGTCTTTTTCGATCGGGTTACCCCGCAAATTCTACGAGGACAATCTGATAGCGAAAAAGAAATTTGCCGTGCTGTTTTGGGACAAGGATAATAAGGCCATGGGAATTCAGTTCACTGATGATGAAGCGGAAAAAAATAAATTCAAAATTATTCACGGCCAGCATAGTTTTGGCGGCAGTATAGTGGCAAGGAGTTTTTTTCGCGGTTGCAATATTGACTTGGAAAAATATTCCGGGCGGTATGAGTGGGAGAAAGCTAGCCAGGAAGGAGTCGGAGATTTATTCGTAATAAAGTTGAAAGAGCAGCAGAAGAAAAGTTCCGAAAAAGCTAGCGTTTAAATTTGAAAATTTTGCCTAAACCTCGGAAGAGGCACGGCACAAAATCCATTCGCATGCAGAGACGGTCATCCGTCTTGTCCAAGCCATGCGAATGGTCACCACCCGAAAGGGCGGCGGGGCGAGCGGGTGGCCTTTTTTGTGTTCGCAGAAAGGAACTGATCCATGACAGAGACAAACATGCGTAGGGTCTATAGGCTTCTATTGCGGAATATATTTCCAGATATCCTTACAAGAATTAGTAAATGGTCCTTATTATATGCTGATTGGGAGGATATCTATAACCGTAAAATAAACGAGAACTCACAAAATAGCGAACAGGAAATTTTATTTCTGCAGAATACTATATTGTTGTTTCAAAAGCGGTACGAACAAAACAGTATAGATTTAAAAAATATGATGCGGGAAGTCAGGACAGGCGTACAAGAGGCCTGGGACCAGGGGCACGACAGCAGTCAGAACCCCGAGATGGCCGTAAGTTTTATTTTTATGATCAATGGCGGTAAAGAACTTCTACAAGATACCCAAAATCAAGTTACGCAACAAGAAATTTCATCTATAGAGAATTTGGAAGAAACGCCGGGGATTGCGCGAGACGATGATTTAAATACATTGATACGAAAGGGCGACCTTGGCGCAATAAAACAATTAGTGGTGGAAAATACTCCCAAAGAGCCAATCGCTTTAGCCCAAGCATTATACAATACTGGTAACACGGCCGCATGGCAGCATCAAAAATACCAGTTGGCTATCGATTTGTACTTTGTGGGTTTTGATGTACTAGCGGAATATATGCAGACCTTAACTGAAGCGCAAAAGCGGTACCCACGGTCATTATGGTCGTCAATTTTGAACAACATCGGAACTGTCTATAAGAGAATGCGGCAATGGTCAGCCGCGATATCATCTTATCAAGATGCCTATGATATTAACCCGGAGTATGTGGTAGCACTTTTACGCATTGCATTACTTCATGCGTTTATTGGGAACCAGAAAGAGGCAAAAGAATTTTATGATAAATATTTGAATGCCGGCGGTACGTCAGATGAGGCTATGAGAATTATCGTAACAACTGATGAAGGGGGAACAGAACTGAAAGCATTGATTGACCAAGATAAGCCTTTTTAAATTTATTGATGAGCAAGCATCCAAAACTCAAAAAATTTCTCAAAATCGGATTCTGGACGCTGACTGCCGCGGTTTACGCGCTCAGCGCTTTCGCCGCATATTATTATTTCGCCGAGCCGGAATTCGGTTGCGCAACCGCTGACAATGTTCAAATAGTGAGGATCGAGGGCGAGATTCTGCCTTACGACCTCGAAACCGGCGATTCTCCATATACTGTCTCGACTGGCGCGGTAGAGCAGCTGGAAGCGGCAGACTGGAATGAAAACATCCAATACGTCCTCCTGGACATAGACAGTCCAGGCGGGGCCGTCACCGCGTCCGAGGAGATTGTGGCCGCAATCAAGCACGTCAACAAACCAGTCGCCGCCATGATTCGTGGCCAGGGGGCATCCGGCGCTTACTGGATAGCGGCCGGAGCTGATACGATATTTGCCTATCCCACGGCCGATTTAGGGAGCATCGCGGTCAACGGCTCGTATTTGGATTATTCCAAGAAGAATACCGAAGAGGGCATTACTTTCAACGACCTGTCGTCGGGCAAATTCAAGAATATGTTAGACCCGGACAAGCCGCTCACAGCCGAGGAGCGGGCCAATGCCATGGAGATGATTTTACACTCCCATAATTTAATCGTTGCTGACATCGCCAACTTGAGAAACCTGCAGATTGATAAGGTCAAAGCCGTGGCAGACGGCCGTCTCCTGCACCCCGAACAAGCCAAAGAGGCGGGGCTGATTGACAGCATCGGCACCAAATATGACGTTCTGTATTTTATCGCCGAGCAGATTGGCGAGGAGCCCGAATTGTGCGAGCTTGATTTCTCGGAGTACGATGGTTGGCGGTTACCATGATTTCCAAGGAGCGGTTGCAAAAGTTCCGGGACATTTACCGCAAGTCATTCGGGAAGGATATTCTGGAACAGGAAGCTTTGGAAAAAGCGACCCAGTTGGTCAGGCTCATGGAAATTATTTACAAGCCAATGACCAGAGCAGAACTGGATAGTCTGTATAAACGCAGGGAGGCACTGGGGCGAGAGAGAATGGAATTGAAAGAGTAGCTGGGAAAAAAATAAAAGGCGTTGAGTCCAAGGTGGGCCGGGGAATCCGGCCCACCTTTTGCGTTATGCCAGCGCTTTCGTGTACAAACACCCCAGGGTATACCGGTTACAACCCATGAAGCGCTGGCCTGCATGATTGCCCCTCTTGGCAGTTCGTACTATCAGCTTGCCGCCGCATTCCGGGCACTCGTCGCTCCGATCGCCGATAATAATTTTCTCGTTCTCATCGGCAGGTGCGCTCATTACTTCCTGGCCTGGCGCTTCCATCTTGGCGCGCATGTCGAGGTATGCACGATAGCAAGCCTCGGGGTCGTCACCACGCAAGTTCAGCATCAAGCTATTTTCGATGTACCTACCGAGTTCGTCCTTTTTCACGCAGAAGCTGATCTGACAAGACGGGTAGCCGTTCTTGGTATCCATATTTATCACCCCTTTCTAGATTGTTAATGATTAAGCTGACTGTTATCCGGCCGCGCTGGTAATCCACCGCGACCTGCTGGCCCAAATAGAAGCCGTACTGCTCCAAATGCTTGCCCTGCAAGGGCAGGAAGGGAACGGGCAACCCTTGGCTGTCCGTTGAGCGGTAAGTAATTTTCCTGACATTGCTGACTTTCATGATTATTTTGGGCGGCTTGTTTACGATGCCGCCGAACGCTTGAGTCAGCATTAAGCTGCTTTATTATGGGGACCCTAAGTATTCCCTCGACTCGGGCACGCTTAAGAATCCATGAGGAAGGTATTAAGGATTGCGGATGGCGGGCAGGACGGGGTAGGGGGGAGTGCTCCTTCTTTTAAGGGAGGTATATTTTGTAGGATGTATTGGTAAGCTTACCTCTCGTATTTTTGTCTGTTTTCCTCGATTCTCCTGGGGGCGGTGGTTGGAAATTTTTCCAGACCGCAATCAAAAATCCCAGAAAAAAGAATCCCAAATTATTGCCAATTTTTACCAAAGCAACCGCCCGGCACGAGAGGTGGCCGCACGGGTGGTATAAGATTGTGACTTGTCTTACCATTGGAAACAGGGAGAAAATCCAAAATCAAAATACATAAAAACACAAAAATCAGGAACGAGAATTCTTTCCTGCCCTATCCGGTGGAAAGTTGCTCGAAGATAAGCGCGGGCATGCTCGGCAAAGGCATTTTGAAATCTTTGCAAAGCAGGTCTGGACCTGGCGGCAGGCCGATAAAAGGGCAGGTTGTCGCCTCGGAGAATGAAGTTTACGCCGTAAAGTTTGAACCAGTGCCGGGCGAGAAGCCAAAGGTTCTGGTCAAGCTTTTCAACCAGGGGCGGGTCCAAACCCAAGAGATTTATCTTGTCGGTAAGGCCATAAATTTCGGCGTCAGACCTTATCTCCTGTGCAAATGCGGCCGCGCTACGCAAAAACTCTACCATCGGCCCGGCTGTCATGGCTTCTCCTGCAGAACGTGCCTGAGTTTGAGGTATCGTCTGCAAAACATAAATAAAAAAGCCCCGTGGTCCAGGATTCGCTACTGGATCGACAGACTGGCAAAGCTGGAAGAGCTTAAGGCCGGATTGAAGAGAAAACCGCTGATGTACCGAGGCAGAGTCACCACGCGGTTTATGGCTTTTCTCAAAGCCAAGGTTAAGTGGAGTTTCAGCAACGAAGCCGGCCGGGCTATGTTTGGGGAACTGCGTCTTAGGGACGAGCTGGAGTCCCAGAGGATTTAGACCGTCTCCGGGTTGGAGGGGAGCCTTCTCGCGTTTACGTCAAGTTTTTCCAATTTACAAGCCCCTTTTTCCTCCAATTCACTCAATTTTTTTGCTCTTGACCGGATCAGAGTTTTTTGGTATTATCACTCCAGTTCCTCACAATACAATCTCCAATCAACAAAATAATGGCTAGGAGCGGCAAACTTTCCACGACCCACGGACGTTAGACGCCGCCGCTCAACGTTGAGCAAGGTTAGGCCTTCCATGCTACATGCCGCATGGGACTGCTAATTTATTTAGCTTTACGAAGGATTTAACCACCTAAATTTTTCTACGCACCACGCGTAGACGCTTCTTGGGTGGTCAGAATCCTTTTTTTGTTTTTCAACCTCCCCGGAAAGTGGGAGGTTTTTATTGTTACGGTAAGTGCGTTGTTTAAGTCCGTTTGGTTCCGGACTGGTCGTAAAACAACGCCGCCAGTCTGGGACTGAGCGGATTTTAATTTTTAACAAACAAACTTGGCACTCGTGGCGACTGCCCAGCCAAATTTGCGAGAAAGGAAAATAATCAAAAATATTTCAATCGATGCTAAGGTTAATTTCTAACTTTTAACAAATCACAATTCGAATGACAAATGAACTCAACGACCTGGAAGAGGTCAAAAGCCAATGGTTAAAATTCGGCAAAGTCGGTGACTGGCTAAGGGGAACGCTGATTGACGTTCGCGACATGGACAATCAGATGAAGCCCGGCGAAAAAATAAAAATTTACGAATTCCTCGCCCACGATGGATCGTTCCACTTTTTCAAAAAGGTGAACGGCCAAATCGTGATTGACGAGGAACCCACGATTCTGGAAAAGGGCAGTATATGGGCAGTCAGCGGTAAGCCTGGCATCGACAGCCAAATGCGCAGCATAAAGCGCGGCCAAATTTTTGGAATGCTCTTTTCCGCAGAAAAACCAAACGTCAAAAATCCAAGCTACAACAGCACGAAAATTATCAAAGTGCTGGTTGGTGGAGTTGACCCGAAATTCCGCCCAGAGGTAGAAGTTATCGGAGCAGAAAATTAATTACTGTTGCATCAGGCCCCGATAAAATTTGGGGCCGGATGCGGCCATTACTTGGTACCATGGACGATACCCAATCTGAAAACTTAAAGGCCGCGTTTCGCTACTTGGACGAATACGGATTTTCGGTTATTCCAGTCGGGCAAAGCAAGCAGCCGTTGGTGCCGTGGAAGGACTATCAGGAGCGCTACGCCACGCCCGAGGAGGTCGCGAAGTGGTTTAGCGAGTTTCCAGACGCGAATATCGCCATCGTCACCGGCCGCATTTCCAACCTTACCGTGGTTGACGTGGAGAAAGGCGGCAATTTCCACCTGCCACGGACTTTTACTGTTCGGAGCGGAGGGGACGGCAGGCATTTTTATTATCGTTACGCGGAAGGCGTGAATAATAAAGTGCGCGTGCTGGAACGTACCGACATCCGTGGCACGGGCGGCTATGTAGTTGCCGCCCCCTCTTTTCATCAGTCTGGCAAGCGGTATGAAATCATTGACGATTCGCCAATAGCAGAATTCCCCGCCGCGTTTTTCGCTGAGGCCAGACAGCAACAGAGCGGACCGAAAGACTGGACGGTTTTGATGGCTGGCACTGTGCAAGGAAGCCGGAACGAATCGGCGGCCGTTGTGGCGGGAAAGTTCATTCAGTCGTTTGGCTCCTCTCCTGAGGATTTATTTCTTGCATGGCAACTGCTGGCGGCGTGGAATGAACGAAACAAACCACCGCTTCCGGAAGGGGAATTGCGCCAAGTGTTCAAAAGTATTGCGGCAAAAGACGCGGCCGGGACACGAACTGGGTCGAGTGCAAGGGTAGAGGTGGATCAGGCCGACAAGGCAGAAACCAAATGGAGATTTTGGACAATGGGGGAATTCTTGGCACAAGACTTCGGGCCAGAGGAATGGCTTGTCGAATCATTGGTTTTGCAGCCATCAATTGTCGCTCTCTCCGGGAACCCGGGGAATTTCAAGACAACCATCGCCACCCATATAGCCCAGGCCGTGGCGAGGGGCACCCCAGTCTTCGGCCAGTTTGCCACAAAGCAAGGGCCAGTGTTGATGATTGACGAAGAAAATCATCAACGGCATATGCAGAAACGGTTTCTTAACTTCGGCGCGTCGGAGGATGATAATATTTTCTATTTGTCGCACGCGGGGGTGAAGCTTGACCAGCCGGAATCGTGCGAGAGGATTTTGAAAAAAATCAAGGCAGAGGGCATCAAACTTGTAACCCTGGATTCCTTTGTCGATATGCACAGTCAGCAGGAAAATGACGCGGTGCAAATGCAAGTCATCCTCGCTGCGCTGAGGGAGTTTGCCCAGGCGGGGGCCTCGGTCGTTTTCCTCCATCATCCAACCAAGCCAATGGGTTCGAGCGGGTTGAAGACCCATCAATTCTTGCGAGGGTCGTCAAATATTCTGGCCCAGATTGATACGCATTTTCATGTCGAAAAAGAGAAAGATGAAAACCTGCTTGTCATCAGAAATGAAAAAATGCGGGACGCGGGCCAAAAGCGGCCGTTTGAAGTAGAGATCCAAATGGCAGACGTGGGCGGGGAACAAATTCCGCGCGGTTTGGCTTATCTCGATGTTCATGACGATGAAGCCACCAAGGCTGAGCAGGCGTCAGAAGCAGTTGTAAATATTCTTGAAGACGGAAAATTTTTAAGTCGCAAAGCCGTTCACGAGGAACTAAAAGAAGAGTTTGGCAAAATGGCGATTGATAAGGGGATTGGATTGGCAGAGAAACGGGAGCAGATTGAGCGGGTACCAAAAGAAGATTTGCCCACAAATGCCAATGCGCGAGAACATCATTACCGGTCTACACACGTGGAGATAATTGATATTGGGGAAGGCGCTTAAAATGCATCGTCCCACTTTCCTGATTATATATATCTATGGGAAAGTGGGACGATAAGACGATTCACATGCAGGAACCAAAATTCTACAATCTGCTGAAAGTGATGGAGAGGCACGACAAGACCGCGGATGCGAGCGCGCGGGCGGTCCAGCGTTTGAAGGCGGACCAGTCCGCGCTACCGCCCCTACTCGCCAAGTGCGCTGACTATTGGCGTTACGATGAGGAGCTGGCTGGTGAGACAGTCGCCAAATACGTCACTACCTTGAACCGGCTGTTCCGAGACTTGCCGCACGTGCTTTCCCCTGCGGATTTGCGGCTCGACGACATAACCGAGTTGAAGAAGACAATGAAGCAGCGCGGCGTTGGACCGTCCGGCATAAACAGCGCGGTGTTTGCCCTGCGGAAGTTTTTGACGTACTGCCGGGATGTACAAAAGCTCAAGGTTCTCGACCCGAAGGAGATTCAGAAAGCTCGCGAGCTGAGGCGCGAAGTGGTGTACCTTGATAGGCAAGAGCTGATAAGTTTTTTCAGGACCATGAATGTGAAAACAAAGCGCGGTTTGCGAATGAGGACACTCGTTCACGTATTACTCACTACTGGTATGCGTATATCCGAGGCGCTTAGTCTGAATCGGGACGACATCGATTGGGAACGGAAGGAAGCGGTGATAATCGGGAAGGGGAGCAAGCAAAGGACGGTTTACTTCACGGACGAATGTCTCCGGTGGTTGAAGGTGTACCTATCAATGCGTGCAGATGGGAACCACGCGCTATTTGTGACGTTCGGGTCCCGACCAAAGCGTCTCCAGCGCTACGACCTTTCAAAATCGTTCAGGCACTACGCAAGACTTGCGGGGATCAATAAGAGACTGACTCCGAATATCCTGCGGCATACCTTCGGGACCATTTTGATGGAAAACGGCGCCCCGCTCCCGCACATACAAAAATTGCTCGGCCATTCGGATATAAAAACTACCGCAAAGTACTACCTCGGGGCCGATAAGGAAGCAGTAAAAAAATCGCATGAAAGGTACCTGCGCTGAAGCCGGACGAAGTTTGCATATATGGGCTCCAAATGAGATAATAAACTCCGAAAGACTACGAAAATAGAAGAGGCAATCGCCCGCCATGGTAAATACAAACGGCAAAAGAAAAAAAATTCCAAAACTGACGGAGCTTAGGTACGGAGAACTTTTCAGCGGCCCCGGGGGGCTTGCTCTGGGCGCAATGAACGCGGAAGCCGAAAAAAACGGCGCCGCCTATAAAATCGCGCATCAATGGGCAAACGACTATGACAGCGACGCTTGCGCTACCTACCGCCGAAATATCGCCCCTGACAAGCCCGAATCAGTTATATGCGGGGATGTTCGCAAGTTGCGGATAGAATCGCTAGGACCGATAGATATTTTCGCATTCGGCTTCCCCTGCAATGATTTCAGCGTCGTAGGGGAGCAGAAGGGGTTTAATGGCGAATACGGCCCCCTCTACACCTACGGAGTCAAAGTTATCAAACGGTTCGAGCCGAAGTTCTTTGTTGCGGAAAATGTCGGGGGGCTCAGAAGCGCCAATGACGGCAAGGCTTTCTCGAAAATCCTAGAAGACTTGCACCACGCCGGCCGCGGTTATACTGTTACCCCGCATTTATACAAATTCGAAGAGTACGGGGTCCCCCAGAGGCGCCATAGGATTATTATAGTAGGAGTGCGGAGCGACTTGCAGACCGCTTTTCGCATACCTGCACCGACGACGCAGGGCAAATATATAACCGCCAAGGAGGCGATAACCAGTCCCCCTATTTCCAAAGATGCTCCCAATAACCAGCTGACATTTCAGCATCCCAGGGTTATCGAGCGGTTGAAGCACATCAAGCCGGGGCAAAATATTTGGGAGGCAAATGTACCCAGTCACTTGGCTTTAAGGGTTAAGAGCGCTCGAATGAGCCAGATTTACAAGAGGCTGGACACAGTAAGGCCGTCATATACCGTGACAGGAAGCGGCGGCGGCGGGACTCATATATATCATTGGAAGGAACACCGCGCTCTCACAAATAGGGAAAGGGCGAGGTTGCAAACGTTCCCGGACGACTTTGTCTTTGAGGGGAGCAAGGAATCAGTGAGAAAACAAATAGGCATGGCCGTCCCGCCTCGCGCCTCTGAAATAATATTCCGCTCGATTTTATTCATGGTAGCAGGCAAGGCCTATGATTATATAGACCCCAATGGCGCAGGCGCCCGCCCTGAGCTTCTGAGCGACCAGCTGAAACTGCCGTTAAGCCAAGCGCTGAAAAAATGACCGTAGAACAGCAGATTGCTTCTGTGGCCGACATACTGCGCGTGGATGAGGAGACGGCCAGGGTGTTTTTGGACAAGGCGGAAATGGGCGGCGACCTCGACGGCCTCGAGTTTTCGAATTGGCTTGAGGAACGCTTCAAGCCAAATGTGTATTTTCTGGACCAAAATGAATATGCAAAGATGCTCGTTGACGCGCTGAAGATACTGCCCAATGTGGCTGGAACGGACTACGGGTCAAGCAGGCAGCGCGATCTTGCCCAGCTCTGGGCCGATACTACGCGCGGGTACCTGGGCGAGCAGGCGATGGTCAAATTTCTGGATGACAAATTCGGAATTGAAGCCAAGCTAGCGCATGAGCGCGGAAAGCTGGAGGATTTTCTCCCCTTGGATATTTCCGAGGTTCGCGAGCGCGGGAGCGAGTGGAGAAAGCCTGGACTTAGGCTTGGAGTGAAGGCGGTCAAGTTCAACGGAATTTGGATGGACATACCCGGCGACCAATTTGACCATACAGATATACATGCTTTGGTGAAAGTCGGCGTTGGGAGGGAGAGTTTGATTGCATATCTCAAGTCGATAAGCGTATTCAAGGACAAGGTTTTGAAGCAGGGAGAGGCGGCCGGTTCGCTAACCAGCTCGGAGTCTAAAAAGTTGTATGAAGAGTTGCCAGACTTCAAATCTATCCCGGTGTACATATCTGGCTTTGTTCCGAAAAATTCGCATTATAAACCCTTGGCATATTCTGGGCACAAAGGCCGGATACATTACACCGTGACTTCCTGGAATGGGCCAATCAGGCCCGGGGACTTGGATGAAATTAAGAAGCGCGAAGGCTTGCCGCAAGGCGGGAGGGTGAAGTTTTTAGGCATCGGGGATTTTTCTCATGACGCCGGTTACCTTTTCAGCACGGGAAAATTGCTCTGGAGCACGGATGACTGGAAAAAACATTTGAGCGGGCTGTAGCGCGAAATGGCCGACGTATTTTCAAAAGAGAAACGAAGCCAGATAATGTCCCGGATACGCTCGAAAAATACGGACGCGGAGAAGTCCGTTTTTCGGTTCTTGAGGGCCAGCGGAATTTATTTTGTCAGGCATTATGCGAAAGTGCCGGGCCGGCCAGATGTCGCCGTCCCCACGAAACAAAAGGCAGTTTTCATCGATGGAGATTTTTGGCATGGCTGGCGGTTTGCCAGCAAAAAAGCAAAGCTCCCGCGCCGCTATTGGCTGAATAAAATATCGTCAAATATAAAAAGGGATAAAATCAACCGGTTGAAGCTGAAAAATTCTGGGTGGAAAGTTTTGAGAGTTTGGGAGCATGAGCTGAAGCGGGACAAAGAGAAAACTTTTCAAAAAATTGCAAAATTTCTTGCTTGACGCCCCTAGCCAGCGTAGTAAGATACTCCTACAGAAAGTTCTTAATAGTAATATCTTTGTAGAAACACGGGGAAAAGGCGCGCATCTCGTCGCTTATCACCTCCTTTCTAAGGAGTACAACCTTAGTTCTCCGCCTTTGGCGGGGAATAAAGGTCGATTCTGTTTCTGGGTATCAACGCATACTCGGAAACTCAAAAAGTCCCGATCACGTTGCCCTCCGGGGCAATAGCGACGGGCATTCACGCGTACTTATTTCCTACCTGCCCCGTAG
>Ga0209541_10006466_pt1 | contig 19947 bp, 21 predicted proteins | sample RifCSPlowO2_01_FD_184027 | JGI IMG/M metagenome (GOLD analysis project Ga0209541, IMG submission 184027) | Groundwater microbial communities from Rifle, Colorado - Rifle CSP2_plank lowO2_0.1 (SPAdes) (version 2) | ecosystem: Environmental > Aquatic > Deep subsurface > Groundwater | place... | reverse complement strand
GGCACGAGCGTGCTCCTTGTGGTGTGTTAGGATCATTTTTTCTGTCGGAATCGACAGATTCTATTTCCTATTATACTACACTTACTTACTCTTTGTCAAGCGGGTTAAGAAGCTCCTGCGGTGGATGGTTGAAGGCCCGTATTTCTTGATCGCTAATCGATGCAAGAGAGTGCCATAGCCCTTGTGTATATGTAGATCAAATTCTGGAAACTTTTTTGAAAGCCCAACCATCCTACGGTCACGAACCACCTTGGCCACAATCGAGGCCAGCGAAATTACTGGTATTTTCTCATCCCCTTTTATAACCGTTAGTTGGTGTCTAAATTTTTCTGGTGCCTTTATCCCCCCATCCAAGAAAACTTGTGAGTCTTCTGGCGTACTCAGGGCAGCTAAACATCTCCTAATACCAAGTCTTATAGCATAGGCTATACCCTTACGATCTATCACTTTTTCTGATACCAAAGAGACGGCAAAATCTAGTGCTCCCTTCCTCCGCGCCTCCAAAGCTAGTTCAAACCATAATTCCCTATCATCTGAAGTGAGCTTCTTTGAATCCCGAATGCTCTTAAAGAAATTCTTACTTGCCCTGCGAAGCCTTGGCGAAGTAGGGTTGGGAATGGAAACCGCCCCTACTGCCACTGGACCCGCCAGTGGCCCGCGACCTGCTTCATCGATACCTACGATGTAATTCATCCCGTTAGAAGCTCGTTCATATAAAGCAATTATGTAATATTATAACATTGTTATCCCATTATTAGGCTTCTAACGGGACAAGTTTATACCTTATAATGACTTTGCAATGTCTAAGTTTGTCCACCTACACACCCACTCACACTACTCACTCCTCGAGGCTCTGCCAAAAATCCCAGATCTTGTAAAGAAAGCCAGCCTCTCGGGTATGGAGGCACTGGCTCTGACTGATTCTGGCAACTTATACGGCGCTATAGAGTTCTACAAAGAATGCAAGAAGCAAGATATTAAACCGATTATTGGGGTCGACTTCTATGTAGCGCTACGTACCAGACATGACAAAGAGGCACGTATAGATAACGAACGCAGCCGCTTGGTACTTCTGGCCGAAAATGAGATTGGCTACAAAAATTTACTTAAATTGGTGAGCGCTTCGTACCTGGAAGGCTTCTACTACAAGCCGCGCATAGACCGTGAACTCTTGGAAAAACATAATGAGGGACTTATCGCTATAGCTAAAGAAGAAAAGTATTACAAAGAGATTTTCCAAGACAGATTTTATCTAGAAAGTTCTCTAGCTATATATGATGTCTACTATCTCGAGCCTACTGATCGACCAGCCTTCAATACTGTCCTCTCTATACAAGAACATTTGAATCGAGGAGCTTGGGACGTTGAGCAGGACCTTCATTTCCGTTCAGTAGAAGAAGCTAAACAAGACTTCAAAAACTTTCCCGAAAAACTTGCGAATACCGCCAAGATCGCCGAAAGGTGCAATGTGGAATTGGAACTCGGTAAATGGGTTTTCCCGAACTATATAGTCGAGAGTGGCAAGTCATATGATGAAAAGCTTCGCGACATCGTTTACTCTGGACTCGAGAAGAAAAATCTTAAAAAAACCACAGAAATAGCAGAGAGGGTTGAGTATGAGTTAAAGATTATTGTTGATAAGGGCTACTCTCCTTACTTCTTGGTCGCCGCCGATCTCTTGCGTTATGCCCATGAGCACGGCATCTTAACAAATACAAGAGGTTCGGCGGCAGGCTCGATGGTCACTTACCTTTCAGGTATTACTACTATTGACCCTATCAAGTACACTCTGCCTTTTGAAAGATTCCTTAATCCAGACCGACCATCACCTCCAGATATTGACCTCGATATTGCAGATAACAGACGAGATGAGTTGATCGAATATGCTAGAGGCAAGTATGGCGCAGACCACGTGGCTCAGATCGGTACTTTCGGTACTATGATGGCGCGCGGTGCGGTGCGTGATGTCACTCGGGCTCTCGGCTTCTCTTACACTTTGGGCGATCAGATTGCCAAACTCATACCGATAGGGGCACAAGGATTCCCTATGACACTAGAGCGGGCGATGAAGGAGAACCCAGATCTCAAAAAGCTGTATGAAAGTGACGCCGATACCAAGACTATTGTGGACATGGCCCAGAAGATTGAGGGCAACGCCAGACATATCTCCGTACATGCGGCGGGGGTTGTGATCTCGCCAGAACCACTGGTCAATTACACTCCACTCCAATACGATACGAAAGGTGAACAGAAAATTATCACTCAATATGACATGTATTCTATCGAGGAAGCCGGACTTTTGAAATTCGATTTTCTGGGCATCAGGAATCTTTCTATCATCGCCGAAACTCTCGCTCGTATCGAGAAAATTGAAGGTGAGAAAATCAAGATAGAAGATATACCAATCGATGATACAAAGACTTTTGAGATGCTGGCTCGGGGCGAGACCGAAGGTACTTTCCAACTCAACGGGGATGGCATGACACGTTACCTTATAGACCTCAAACCCAATACTATCCACGATATTAACGTCATGGTGGCTCTCTATCGTCCAGGACCCATGGATAACATTAAGGAGTACATCGCGAGAAAACACGGCCAGAGACCCGTCACATACCTCCACCCCAAGATGAAGAGTTTCCTAGATACAACTTACGGTGTGTTGGTCTATCAAGATGATCTACTGATGACTGCTCTTGAAGTAGCAGGGTACTCTTGGGGTGAAATAGACAAGTTCCGCAAAGCTGTCGGTAAAAAAATACCAGAGGAGATGAGGAAACAGCATATTAGCTTCGTCGAAGGCTGTGAGATGCATGGCGGTATGAGTAAGGAGAAAGCCGAGGCGCTCTGGAAACTTTTTGAACCATTCCAAGGATACGGTTTCAACAAGGCTCATGCCGCAAGTTATGGACACATTGCCTATATCACTGCATATCTTAAGGCGAACTTCCCCGCCATTTATATGTCGGCAGTACTTACTGCTGAATCAGGTGATGTGGAGAAAATAGGCATCATGATCAAAGAATGTAAACGCATGGGTATAGAAGTATTGCCTCCGTCGATCAACGAAAGTTTCTCACAGTTTACAGTGGTAGCTAGCAGAGACCTGCCTGCCGGCAGGCAGGAACCGTACAAAATTCGCTTTGGTCTGACTACGATAAAAAACTTCGGTGACGGAATTTCTAGCGCTATTACCGCCGAGAGGAAGGATCCGCCAACTGGCGGAGGCAAGTTCAAAGATTTGGCAGACTTCCTAGATAGAGTCAAAGATAAAAATTTGAATAAAAAGTCTCTGGAAGCACTCATCAAATGTGGCGCTCTGGATGAATTTAATGAACGCGGTGTGTTGCTCGCCAATATCGATAACCTCCTTGAATACCATAAAGAAAGGATGAATGCGTCCAAGAATCAGGATTCCCTCTTTGGCTTAATGTCTGACGCCTCGACAGTTCCAGCCCTTCGACTACGCTCAGGAGAGGCAGCGACACAGAAAGATAAGTTGTTGTGGGAAAAGGAGCTTCTCGGTCTATACATTTCTGGCCATCCTCTCGAAGCATATAAAGATAAATTACTTACGCTACAAATTAGCATTGATAAACTGCCCTCCATGCACGAGGGTGATCCAGCGGTCATAGCGGGAATGGTAGAACAAGTGCGTGACGTTTTGACAAAAGGAAATGAGAGGATGATATTCATGCGTCTGACCGATCTTTCCGGCTCGACCGAAGTGGCTATCTTCCCGAGAGTACTCACTGAATTCAAACAATTTGTAGAGCCTGAAGCGATTATCGCCATAAAAGGCAAAGTTTCCAAGCGCAAAGGCGAAACCTCTTTCATTGCTGATAAGATAAAGGCGCTGTAGGATATAAGGTTATGGATGAATTAGGAGATAATGACCATCGACGAATAGGACAGGAACTCGGCCTTTTTGTAGTCTCTGATCTTGTTGGGAAAGGACTCCCCATGCTTCTACCTAAAGGAGCAGTTATTCGTGCTGAATTAGAGAGATTGATAATGGAAGAAAAGAAGGCTTTGGGCTACCAGTTTGTCTATTCACCTCATATCGCCAAAAAGGAAATTTATATCAAAAGCGGTCATATGGGTAGATACGATGCCATGATGCCAGTGATGACAGACGAGAATGGTGAGGAATTTGTCATCAAAGCCATGAATTGTCCGCATCATTTTGAGATATATAATTCATCACCAAAAAGTTATCGTGACTTACCTTTGAGGATTGCGGAGAACGGTACTGTTTATAGAAACGAGAAGAGTGGGGAGCTTGCCGGCCTTCTCAGGGTTAAAAATCTGACTGTTGACGATACTCACCACTTCATAAGACAAGACCAGATCGAGTCAGAAATGGAAATGATTTTCGGACTGACCGATAAGATTTATAAATCATTTGGCTTCAATGATTATAAGGTTGAGATATCTATTCGAGACCCAAAAGATAAAAAGAAATATTTTGGGAGCGATGAAATTTGGGAAAAAGCTGAGAAAATACTTGTAAATTCTGTAAAGAAATGGGGAATAAGCTATACGATCGAGGAAGGAGAAGCGGCATTTTACGGACCAAAGATAGATATAAGAGTTAAGGACTCTCAGGATCGCTATTGGCAACTAGCAACTATTCAACTCGATTTTAACCAACCAGAGAACTTTGATTTGAATTATATAGGAGACGATGGTAAGCCTCATAAGGTTGTTGTCATCCATGTTGCTATCTTAGGTTCCTTTGAGAGATTTATGGGAGTAATCATTGAACACTATAAAAAAGGCGTGTTCCCCCTCTGGCTCTCACCAGTACAAGTAAAAGTGCTTCCTATAGGTGAAGGGCATATCGAATATTCAAAAAGTGTGTTTGAAAAATTGAAGTCAGAAAATATCAGAGTGGAGTTAGATGACTCAAATGAAAGTCTCGGCAAGAAAATCAGAAATGCCAAAACTGAAAAAGTTCCTTATATGCTCGTCATTGGCGATAAAGAAGTAGCGGAGAACAAAGTTACTCTCGAGAGTCGTTCTGATGAAAAGTTGGGCCAGATTGGGGTCGAAGAACTCATTTCTAAACTCAAACAAGAGGTAAAAGATAGGAAATAGAAAAGGTCTCGACACAGGAGGCTTCACGCCATGCGTGAGACCTTTTCTGTATCGAGACCTTGTGTCGGCTTCAGCTAGAGAACGAAATCCGCCGTCAGCGGCATCTCGCGCGCGAGATGAGTTATCTGGTTTTGCGCGTCGAGGAGTTTTTCCCCGACCTCCTGGGCATCGTCGCGGGCAATTGAAAGGAACTCTTCGTACTCCTTTCGCTTACCCTGCTTCAACTCGTCATCCTCAAGAATTCTCGTGAGGCGCTGGATCTCCAGTGTGAGGCGCACCTTGTCATCTTCCAGTTGCCTCAGGCGCTTGTCGGCAGCCTTGTGCATCGGGATCGTGCGGCTGTCGGGGTTGTATCCCTTGCCACGCTGGATGTGACGGGTGACGGACTTGCCGTTCACCAACACAACCACTTGCATGCCACCGCTCTTCCGGCTCTGACTGATCACCTTGTGGATCTTGTAGCTGGACGCCATGACGCACTCTCCTTCTTCCCTCGCTCAGCGAGGTTTACGGGTTTACGAACTAACAAAGAGCTTACTTTTTAAGTATAGCACATGTAGATTAAAAGTCAAGCTTTTGAGCTTGTTTTATCAAAAAACCCTTATTTTAAGGCTCTTATTTGAGATCTAGCAATTTGAGTACCTGTTCCCTATCTATTGCCCATAGGAATGTACCGAGACGAGGACCTGTGTCTTTGCCTATCAATAAGTTGTAAACGTTTTTGAAAAAAGTTCTTTGTTCTTTTTTTAACTCACCATCATCTAATCCTGGTGATTTTGGAATTTCATACACGAACTCTTCAAGTTCTCCGATAGTCATACTTTTATTCTTCTCCAACTTCTCACGGAGTTTCTTTACCTGTTCTTTAGAAACATCACTCATAGTATCGAGATACAGAGTATTTACAGAATTATTGAGTATGATTTTCTCATCCGGATTATATTTCGTTAACCAGTTGTAAGCGAGAGGGAGTCTTCTCTTTATACTCTCTTCACTAAATTTGGAACCATGAGCCTCAAGAACCATTTGTAATTTATCTTCTTGCCACTGTACCACTTGTCCGAAGCCTACTGCCTGGCGGAATGGGATTGGAGTCTCTCCTTTATTTTCCTCATCATACTCATCATACTGGCGATAAATTTCTGTATTAAAGGCGAGTTCAAATGATTGATCAGGCGATTTTCTAAAATATAACCACTTGAGAACCTCCGGTTCATAGATATCGAGAAGTTCTAAGGGTGATACCGCATTACCCTTCGACCCCGACATCTTCGCACCGAGACCTTGTATGCCAACGAACTTATATTCCACAAAAAGTGGCGCTTTATATCCAAATATTTCAGGCGCTATGACAGTGCCGATATCATAACTTGAACCTGGCGAGGCATGATCGTGCCCACCTGGTTCGAAAACGACTTTCTCGTGTCTCCACCTCATAGGCCAATCAACTTTCCAAGAAAGTTTGGCGATATGCTCCTTAGAAAGATCTACCGTGTCCTCTTTGCCAGTTTCTGCACAGAAATAGGTGATGATTGAATCTCCATCGTAGCTTAAGACTTTGGTCGCATCCTTGCCGGTGAAGCGTGAGTACACAGAAATCGGATAATAATTTTTAACATATTCTTCTGGATCAACACCTTTCTCACCCTTAGCTTTATCGCTCATAAAGGAGAGAAGGATTTGGGCAATTTTCTCTCGTTTCTTCAGAGCCTCAAAAATAGCTTCGTCGTATATACCACTTTCATAGAGCTTGGTTTGATCGCGATATTCTATCTCAATACCCAGTCTCTCCATCGCTTCTATAAAAGGCTTCTGGAACCTTTTTGTATAAGAAGAGAGTTCGCCCAGAGGGTCTGGCACTTTGGAAAGAGGTTTACCGATATGCTCGGAGAAAGATTGCGACACCCCGGCTGGCACCTTTCTGAAGCGGTCGAAGTTGTCCCAAGAAAAGATGAGGCGTACTTTCTTTTCCCTTACCTTCAACTCCTCTCGCACAAGATGCGCAGTGACTACATCACGAAAATTTCCAAAATGCACTACTCCAGAGGGACTAATACCTGCCGCTACTGTATATAAATTCTCGTCGGGATAAATAGAAATAATCTCATCTGCAACTTCAGACGCCCATCCCGCGCCACCGACGATCTTATTTGATGTCGACAATCTTATACGACATCATACCAGAGGGAGACTGGAAAGAGAATGTCTCCCCTTTCGATTTGCCCATAGCGGCGATACCCAAAGGAGAACTGACAGAAATCTTGCCCTTGGCGGCGTCAACCTCTTCAGAACCGACCATACTGTAGGATTTGCGCGATTTATCAGCCGCCTTTTCTAACATTACGACAGAACCGACTGATACGGTGTGAGTGCTTTGAGCCGAAATAATTTTGGCTGATTTCAAAATCATCTCCAGTCTATTAATACGATCCTCGAGTATGGCTTGGCTATCGCGCGCTTCCTGATATTCCTGATTCTCGGAGAAATCCCCAAGAGACTTGGCATACTCTAGAGCCTCAGCAATTTCTTTGCGCTTGACTGTTTTAAGATTCTCAAGTTCCTTCTCAAGTTCTTTAAACTTCTCTTTGGTCAAATACTCTTGTCCTGTGTTCATTAAATTAAATTATTGGGAGATATCATATCCCACTATGCCCAAAAGAGCAACTTGCAGGCAAAACTACTTGAAATACTCTGGGGCATTAACGGACATCCAGTCGAAAAGTTGGCGGACTACAGAAGTGGCTCCGAAGAGGTTCTTGCTAGGCCCTTTCTCCATCACCACCGCCCAAGCATACTTTGGATGATCGAAGGGAAAGTAGCCGACAGACCAAGAATGGACGTAGAGATTGGCAGAGCCGATCTGTGCCGTACCCGTTTTAGCAGCTGCATCAACGTAAGGCACATTAAGACCCAGCGAAGTGCCGTAGGTCACAGATCCTCTCATCCCTTCATGCACAACCCTCCAATCTTCCGGATTAAATTCAATAATACGTTCTACAGGATTAACAGCGCCTCCAGAGATTAGTGATGGTCTGAGTAGCTTGCCGCTATTGGCAATCGCAGCTGTAAACCTAGCAGCATTTAGAGGAGTGATGAGAGTGCCGTACTGACCGATAGAAGTAATATAAGTGTCACCCAAACGCCAGATGTCGCCATTAAATTTTTCTTTCTTCCATTCTGGAGTTGGTATTACTCCTAACAACTCCCCAAGAAGTTCAACACCCGTCTTTTCAGTTAAGCCGAAATTTCTGAAATAATTATCCAAGAGAGTTATGCCCAAACCCTTCTGATCTTCGTAGCCACCGCCGATAGTGTAGAAATAAGTATCAGAAGAGACAGCCAAAGCCTCCCTCATATCTGTCCAACCATGCACTTTCCAATCTTTGAAAATAGTGGGTTTATCCGGATCATAAGGATTGGGAACTGTGATTGCACCAGTGCTCAAAATTTCTTTGCTAGGAGAAATTAGTTTTTCATTGAGAGCTGCAAGGGCAATTATGGGCTTGAGGATAGAACCAGGAGGATAAAGTCCCCCTATGGCTCGATTGAGGAAAGGCTTGGCCGAACTATTGACCATCAGATTGATAGCCGCTCTGTCAGCACCTGCCGTCAGCACGCCTTGGTCATATTCTGGGTAGCTTGTCAGAGCCAAAATTTCGCCAGTCTCTACGTCCATAAGCACCCCCGCCCCGCCGACGAATCCCCTGTCCTCGGCTAATGATTTTATGGACTTGTATAAAACTTCTGTTAACTTAGCATCAATAGAGAGGACTAGAGGAGCACCATCTTGCGGCTTCTCTATAATTGATTCCGAAATTATTTTGCCGAAGACGTCAGTTTCTTTTAACTTCAGACCATTCTGACCTCGTAGTAAGTCATCATAGACACGTTCAATGCCGTCACGACCTCGATAATTTTCTTCATAATAAATGCCAGAACGGTCAGTGAGAGGATATTTCAGATACCCAACCACATGAGCCAGACCCAGATAAGGTGCATAAAGCCGACCAGCGAAGTCACTTTCCCCAACTTTCACATTGTTCGTTGCCAATTCGAGCCTGTTGCGGTCATATATGACGCCTCTGTTGGCGAAAATTATTGTCTGCTCCAAGCGATTGTTTTCTGAAATTTGAGCGTAGATCGAACCCTGTTTTATCCCCAAGATCCAGAGTTTGGAGACCAGAGCGAGCATCACCAGCGCTAAGACAATTTTTAAGACTAGAAAAGCTTCTTGACCCATCGGCTTCTCTATCCGGCCTTCGAAGCGGTGTTCGTCAAAGCCAGGCAAGTTCGTTGAGTCAAGGAAAATATCTTCAGGATTGATATCTTGATACTTCTTGCGCTTTTTCAATCTACGGAGAAGTTGTCTAAGCATAAGATCTAAGACGTTCGCGTAGAGGCATAAGGGCAATGAGTGCGATTAAAATAGAGAGAGTTAGAAGGGAAATGGAAGGGGAGAAAATTTTAATCCCCTGCCCGTAGAGTACATCGATGAGGAAGGCAAATAAAATACTTTCCCAGAAAAATGGAAAAAGAATAATGCCTATAAACAAGACTGGGATATAAATCCAGTACGGCAAAACTAAAATTGAGATAAGTATAATGATAGATCCTAGGGTGCGACTGATCATCGTGTTACAAAGACAAATCTTAAAGTGAAGATGTTGGCCGGGCTCCTAGCCAAAACTTCTTGGAACGAATCTGTTGAACCTATCACTATTTCTTCCACTACGGCCAAGAGACGCGCGCTCGTGTAGGGAGTGAGCACTCTGTCGCCAACCATGACCACCACATCGCGCGGTAAAATAATTTTGAAATTGCCTCCACCAGAACCTACGAGGACCACGGGCACATTGCCTCGCTCGAGGACGGCATTGGTCTCTTCACCAGCTGTGGAATAGAGTTTGACTCTTGATTGCTTAGCAAAGACTTGTGAGACCACTCCGAAAGCAGACCCGTCAGGCAACAAAACTTCTGAATCAAGTCCGATAGATTCATTTGAACCTGCATCGATAATGATGGAGTCGTATGGTGTCTGTGGTGGATGAGTCAATACTGCGGCTGTGACCATGTTGGACTCTGGGCGTCGACCAGTTTGTAGAGATACAAGCTCAGCTTCGAGAGAAAAAATTCTTTCTCTAAGCATGGCATTCTCTGCTATTAAAGTGTCTTGGGGATTAAAAGTTCGAATGACCGCGTTTTCCATTTTCCAGACAGGAGCGACGAGCGAGATGACAGTCGCATCGAATATAGAAAAAGTCACTGCCCCAAATACAAAAATTATTACAAGAACAAGTATCCACTTGAAATACGAATGCCTTGATCTATTTTTTTGGAGGTAATTCACTTTCGTTTTCTATAAGAATGCCCCTAAATTTATCCAGATCTTCAAGGATGATGCCAGTGCCACGGGCTACTGCAGTCAGCGGATCAGACGCCACATGCACCGGTATATTGATCTGATTCTCAATTAATTCTGCTAGACCCTTGACCAAAGCACCACCGCCAGAAAGGTAAACTCCCCTATGCATAATATCGCTAAGAATTTCTGGAGGAGTAGATTCGAGCACTTCTATAATTGCCTCAACGAGACTTTCGACCGACTGGGAGAGAGCATCGCGAATATCGGTATCGGTGAGAATTATTTCTTTGGGCAAACCAGTGACAAGATCGCGACCTTTGACGGGCATTTCAAGCGGAGCGTGGGTTGGCAAGACAGAACCAATAGAAATTTTAACAGTTTCGGCAGTCTTCTCTCCCAAGAGAACTTTGAACTGATTGCGGACATAAGCCACGATATCAGAATTGAATTTATCCCCTGCAATGCGCAAATTCTTGGACCTGACCACTCCACCAAGTGAGATAATAGCAATATCAGAAGTGCCACCACCAATGTCTATGACCATACTGCCGACAGGTTCGTGGACGGGAAGACGCATGCCTATGGCGGAGGCCATTGGTTCTTCGACAATGTGTACTTCTCCAGCGCCGGCGTTACGCGTGGCGTCACGCACGGCGCGAATTTCCACATTGGTTATACCAGATGGCACACCGACCACTACTCTGGGGCTGAAAACTTTGCTAGAGCCCCTAGTCGCTTTGCCCAACAGGTAACTGATCATCTCTTCGGTAGTCTCGAAGTCGGAGATGACACCATCGACTAGGGGCTTGATAGCTGTGATATGTTCTGGGGTACGGCCAAGCATGGCTCGAGCCTCGGTGCCGATAGCGACCACTTGACCTGTCTTTTGATTCACCGCTACTACCGATGGTTCATTTATCACAATGCCCTTGCCTCGAAGATAGACGAGGGTGTTGGCGGTGCCTAAATCGATTCCAACATCATGGGAAAAGAATTGCCGTATTTTCTCTATACCGGGAAATTTCATCCCTTTACTAGTTCTTTTATAAGATGATCGGCTGTAATCTCTTTGACCTTATCACTAGTTCTATCTTTGACCTCCAGAATTTTAGATTCGAGACTCTTATCTCCAATGACTACTCTAATAGGAATACCTATGAGATCGGCGTCGGCAAATTTCTCTCCAGCTCGCAGATCGCGATCATCATAGAGCACTTCGATTCCCTTTGATACAAATTTCTCGTATATCTCGTCTGCGAAGCCCTTCGCTTTTTCTGTCAGTGACAGTAGGTGAATCTGAAACGGGGCAATCTCTGTTGGCCAGATTATACCCTTATCATCTGATAAAACCTCGACCACAGTGCCCATGAGCCGGCCTAGGCCGATACCATAGCTTCCCATAAAGACACTGCGTTCTTTGCCATCTTTGTCTTTAAATTTGAGATGTGGGTCTGAAAACTTTGTACCAAGAGTAAAAATGTTGCCAACTTCGACTGCCCTCTTTTCCTCCAAATCTTTGGTACCGATTTCCTTATTCTCTGCCTCTTTCTTCTTTTCGTCAGTGATATAGATAGTATCTTCGCCAGCATCACAGACTGTTTGGAATTCATGCGAGTATTCAGAGAAGCTTCCACCAGAAGCTAGAGTGGTATAAGTTTTGTCTCCTATACCGACTCGGGTAAAAATCTTTTTGTAAGAATCCATCACTTTGTTATAGAAACTCTTGTGGGACTCTTCGTCTGTATAGAACGAGTATAAATCCTTCATCAAGAACTCTCTGCCACGCAAAATACCAGACTGGGGCCTAAGTTCATTCCTAAATTTAGTTTGAAATTGATAGACAGAGAAGGGTAAGTCTTGATATGAAGAAATAAACTGTTCAAGCATATTTGAAATCGGCTCCTCATGTGACCACCCAAGACCTACTTCTACATCACTTTTAAATTTCGACTTGAACCATATATCAACTTTCTTATCATCCCATCTATTTTGATTAAAATGTTTTTCCCACAATTCCTTCCTCTGCAAAGACGACATAAGAATTTCTTGTCCACCAAGAACATTCATCTCTTCCCGAACCACATTCTGAATTTTTTTCAACACTTGCAGGCCCAAAGGTAAATAGTCATACACACCAGCACTTTCTTTATTTATAAACCCTGCACGAGTCAGGAGAATGGCGTTCTTGGAGACTTCGTCCTTGGGCGCTTCTTTGCGGGTCTTGGTAAAGAGTTGGCTTTGTCGCATCGCCCCATTTTACAGAAATCCAGCCTAAAAACAACGGTAGATTTAATTATCAGCAATCTTTGACTTATTGTAATTAAAAATATATTCTTGGAAAAGAGCCCTTCGGCACCTAACCGTATTCCGAGGAGTCTGCTATGTTTGTCAGCATGAGAGATCCCCTACCCGGCGAAGAATCGACGTTCAGGACTGCTGTACAGTCTCGGAACAAGGAGGCATTTGCTCGGCTCTTCGATCTCTACCCGAACGTCCTGTGGGGGAAGATCACGGATACCCTTACTCAAGAAGACAGGGTTTGGATGGATGAGGCGATATTGCAGGAAAGAGCGCTGGCAAATTCTTCAGAAGACGAGTACGACTAGAGTAACCCGCCATCCCCGGCGACGGAAAATCCGTCACTCGAGGGTGGCGGATTTTCTGTTTTCATACGCACTATCCTACAAATTCCTTTACATACTCTATTATTTGAATTTGTACGATATATCGTACATTTGTGATGATTGGATAAGAATAGATTGGATAAGTTAATTTTTAGACTTTTTCTTTTCTTTTAACTTACGGATTCTGGAAGCAATTCTGTCTTTTCGTAAAGAATCATCTAGAAACCTCCACCTTCCCTTTCCTGATGGTGAAGGCATAATTCCACCGACAGTCTGAATCATACGGATGACATCTCCTACGTCTGTTTTCTTCAAACCACATTTAATAACTTTGTCATATCTTCCTACCTCAAAACGTAATGACATTATATCCACTGTTGATGAGCTCATTAATAGACTATCGGCAATAGCATGAATTGGGATATCTTGAGATAGCATGCTAATAACAGCCAAACGTTTGGCGAACATAATTTTCTCTGTAGAAGTAAGGAGTTGGTTAAGTACCTGCCTTAATTCACCTCTCCTACCTGCTCTCTCGAATACAGAAACTATTTCCAAAAACAAATCCCTTACATACTTATCTTCTAATCTTCGTTTTGATACATGTGGCATATTTCTATTTGTGCGATATATCGCACATTATATTATATAACAGTTTTTAATTATCTATTTAGTGGCTAGAAAATATTGCGGATGTCTTGGACGGTGACGACTAGCATGAGAAGGAGGAGTAGGGCGAAGCCGATTACGTTGACAGTGTTGAAAATTCGCGCCGAGACAGGTCGACGAGTCAGAGCTTCTATGCCGACGAAAAGTAGCCGACCACCATCAAGCGCCGGGAAAGGTAAAAGGTTAATAATAGTGAGATTAATCGAGATGAGTGCGGTGAAAGTGAGAAGATAAGTGAAGCCAAGTTCCCGAGCCTCTCCAACAAGACCCACGATACCAACTGGTCCGGTTATACCAGAGAGATCAGCCTTGCCTCTAAAAGATTCTGAGAGAAAAGATAAAATACCCTGACCAGTCAAGAGAGTAAGTTCGGAAGCAGTTTCAAGCCCTTGCCAGATAGCCTTGTGAGGTGTGAGTTTGGCGATACCTATAACGTCCATAGTAATGCCTACGGCTGGCTTATCGGCAATAATTCCCTCTTTAGGTTCAACGACTCTAGAAGAAATTGCTCCACCCCTCTCGATCTCGAAAGTTATTGGCTCTGATGACTCTCCTATAAGTATCACGGCCTCTTCAGGAGAAACAACATGACCATCAAGAGAAAGGATGGCGTCACCAGATTTCAAACCAGCTAGAGCCGCTGGAGAGTCGGGCAGAACAGTGGTGATGACGGTGCGAGGATTCTCTATAGGGATAGATAGACCAGCAGGTGTTGGTAGCCCGACTATAAATCCAATAGAGATGAGAGACCAGGCGAAGATAAAGTTACCCAGCACACCAGCTAGAAGGACTGATGCTTGGATACCGCGACTTTTGGATTGGAAGCTGTCGGAAGGAGCGTTTGAAGTTGATTGCTCCGGGTTCTCTCCAAAAATTTTTACAAAACCACCAAAAGGTAACCAATTGAGAGTAAACGGCGTCCCCTTCCAGGTGAATAGTTTCCTAGCGCGAGGTGGAAAACCGAGACCGAACTCATCGACCCTGATGCCGAACTTTCTGGCCACCAGAAAATGCCCCAGTTCATGGACAATAATAAGCGCGCTTAAAATGATTATGAATATAATAACTGACATGTAAATTATTTATAGTGAGCTTGTCGAACTATTCTAAGATCTCCTTCTCTTTCTTAGAAGCTAGTTCTTCAAGTTTCTGATTCACCTCATCTACCAGTTTCTGGAGATTCTCACGAAGTCGGAATTTGTCATCTTTGCTCAAAGTGCCCTCTTTTTCTTTACGATCGAAGTCACCGAGATTTTTCTCGCGTTCGGTACGAACTTTGATTCGAGCTTCTTCGAGTTTATCTTTAACTGCTTTGATCAGCAAGATCCTACGTTCGTTGGTCAAGTCGGGGAAAGATACTCTTATACCTTGAGCATCAAGTGATACTGACAAACCTAGATTAGCTTCCCTGATACTACTATCAATACTAGCAACGATGCTCTTATCCCAAGGTGTGATTAGTAATGACTTCGGACCAGAGGCCAAGATTGAAGAAACTTGATTAATCGGCACCCTAGATCCATAAGATTCAACCGAAATACCGTCAAGAATACTGGGTGAAGCTTGATTAGTACGAATACCTAAATATTCCTTTTTGATCCAATCAAGGATAGATTCAGCAGTTCGTTTGAATGCAGAAAAATCGTACGCCATAAAGCTCATTATAGCACTAAGGATAAATGCTCAATGACTAAGCGAGGACTGACAAGAAAGTCTGACACAACACGTCTGATGTCATAGACAGCTTTCAATAACTTACTCGACTTTTTATCTTGCCTCAAAAGTAGCAGTAGATCATCGAGAAAAATCGGTAGGTCACCCTCATCTTCGACAAACTTTTTGGCAAAGAGTAGGCGATCCTTGATCGGAAGTGAGAGAAACCTTTCTGCTTCTGCATACACGGAGGCAACGCCTCCGTGCCCGACGCGGATGGCCTGCATGCGAGAAAGGAGGGTGGGTATGATAAGCGCCTCTTCCCTAGCTACTAGAAAAAAGTAGGTGTCGGGAAACGGATCCTCGAAGGTCTTCAAGAGTGCGTTCTGAGCCTCAAGTGTTAAGCGTGACGAAGTAATGAAGAAAATCTTGTGATGAATGAGCGCCTTGCGTGCCGATAGCAAACTAAGCTCCCGAGCTTCATCTATGCCGAAAGTGGGCATGCGGAAAGCGAAAAAGTCGGGATTGTTTGCAAGTTTAACCTCAAGATTATCGCAGAATGACTTTAAGTACGTTTCTGCAGCTTCCGGTGTACCGATAAGGAGATTAGAGTGATGATGAATCCCGTTAGAAGCTACTTCTGACATAGCAAAATATAGTCATATTATTTAAGGTAAGTAATAAGCAAGAGCTTCTAACGGGATGAAGGCTTTTTGACATTTAGCAATTCCACTTCGAAGATGAGAGTCGAGTTGGCTGGTATAGTCCCTACACCCTGTGCGCCATAACCATAGGATGGTGGGATAACGAGCATTCGCTTACCTCCAACACGCATACCGACAAGACCCTCATCCCAACCGCGGATGACCGAATCCATACCCAAGGTGAAGTCGAACGGAGTGTTTCGATCACGAGAACTGTCGAAGACTCTGCCGTCTGTCAGAGTGCCGACGTAATGCACGGTCAAGACGTCACCAGCTTCGGCTACCACACCAGTACCGACTGCGACTTCTTGCACTGTTAAACTATTTTCTGACATTTGAGTATTGGTGCTTCTAGTAGATGAATTAAAGAAACTTATTAAAGAATCAGCAAACAAAAGATATGTTAATAATGCTAGACCCGCAAATACCGCAATCCATTGATTTTTGTTCAAATGTTTCATTATTTTTCTAAATACTTTATATGCGTACTACCTATATGATATGATGACCCCATGAAAGAATCAACCGGAGGCGACTCGGCTCCAAATAGGCAAGAAATGCACAGGGTCGCCGCCGAGCGCATTGCTGAAATATCTAAAGAGTTTAAAGAAGGATTCGAACTTCTCGAGAACTACCCTAAATCAATCACTTTCTTCGGTGCTAACCAGTTTAGAGAAGATAATTCTTACTACAAAGACGCCAGAACTCTAGCCTCACGCCTGTCCAAAGAACTTGGTTACTCCATCTTATCAGGAGGTGGCCCGGGTATCATGGAGGCGGCCAACCGTGGTGCGTTTGAAGCAGGCGGCAATTCAGTGGGTCTACTCATCAAACTGCCTGGTGGCCAGATTACGAACAAATATATTACTAGAGAATTTACTTCTCGATACTTTTTCGTGCGCAAAGTTTGTCTCTCCTTCTCGGCTGAAGCGTTTATCTTCTACCCCGGCGGGTTCGGAACTCTCGACGAATTCTTTGAACTCCTAACTCTAGTTCAGACGAAAAAAATTGCCGGCGTACCTCTCATCTGTGTTGGTAGTGAATACTGGAACGAACTGAAAGGATTTATGGAAAGAGAGATGATTAGTCGCGGCACCATCTCAGTTGAAGAGCTCGAACTTTTCCACATCATCGATGATCATGATGAAATTATTAATCTTATAGAGAAAGTTAAGGTGCAGAATGGTGTACTATATGAGCCTAAGCCAGAAACATTGTAAGCCTTGTGAGGGTGGTACATCTCCTTTCTCCACCGAGGAAAACCAGAAGTTCATAAAAGAGGTCGATAACTGGACAATAGAAGGTGAGATTAAACTGGAGAAAATTCTAGTGTTTAAAAACTTCAAAGAAGCACTCGATTTTGTAAATAAAGTGGGAGCAATCGCCGAAGCGGAAAATCATCATCCGAACATTTCTATTTTTGATTACAAAAAAGTCCAGATTGAGCTCTACACCCACGCCATCGGCGGTCTGTCAAAAAACGACTTTATTTTAGCTTCTAAAATAGATGCGTTGAGCCGAAAAGATCAGTTTTAATTTTATATATCGGACCTAACTAGTAAAGCAAACTGCATGAAATAACGGTCGAGATCTGGTAAGAAACTTTTATATTCGTGACCACCCAATACTGCATCAGCGAAGACCTCTCTTGACCGATCAATTTCTGACCTCTGTCCTTTCCACCTCTTATCCATTTGTGTAAGGTCGAAAAGTTCCATCGCTCGTCCCACTGCTCCCCAGAAAGATTTATCGTCTTTCCCCTGCCATTTGGTCGCACGCCCAACCTCACTACCAATGTTGCCAAGTTGTTCGATTAGAGTCATTTTAAACCACCTTTCTTTCGAGACAGTTGCCATATTATTTAACTATCTTACCCACTATCTCTCTAATTTTATTTTGGATTCCGACATCCTCAACACCTCGAGTTTTATTGCCAAGGATCGGTTTAAGATTGACCATCGAATCGAATTCGATAAAATCTTCTCCCGATTTCTCAATATATAAGTTGATACCCCAAGTGTCCTCCCCGCGCGAATTTTCTTTTTCAATAAGTTGTGACTGTATATCAACATGTAGTTCGCCGCCAACTCCTAAGATACCTTGACCAATATCTACTACTGCCTTGATGATATCACCGTAGAGTTCCTGAGCGAGTTCCTTTAACTCTTCTCTAGAAATCGAATCTTTGACTATTCTTGTTTCAACCATAGGAATATAATAGCATTAACTTTTGACCTTTTAGCTTGGTTTTGATACCATTGACCCGTTCCTTACTAGCCCCCGTTTTTGTTACCCCTTGAGATCTGGCAAACATTCTTAACCTCAAGGACCGGAGACGGCTACTCAATTTGACTACAAATACCCCAGAGGTTGAAACATTTTTGGATAGAATCCCCAACCCGCCTTCCATTGACGATCTGGTGGAGGGGCCTGTTATCTCGATAGACAAGGGTGCGATCTATATAGACCTGCCGCCTTTCGGCACGGGTATTATCTACGGACGCGAGTTCCAGAATGCTCGCGATATTATAAAAAAGATTAACGTCGGCGACATAGTTGCTGGCAAAATTGTTGGCATTGGTGGTAAGGAAGGTTATATCGAGATATCTCTCAAAGAAGCACGTCAGGCACTTATATGGAGCGAGGCCGAAGAAGCTATTCGTGACAAACGAGTCTTCGATCTACCGATCACAGACGCCAACAAGGGGGGTCTCATCATCAATTGGCAAGGTCTTACCGGATTCCTACCTGCTTCCCAACTCAAACCAGAACACTACCCTAGAATTTCTGACGGAGACAAGGACAAGATCCTCGACGAACTCAAAAAGTTGGTTGGGGAAAAACTTTCGGTCACTATTATTGGTGTCAGTCCTAAGGAAGGTAAACTTATTTTCTCGGAGAAAAGTCCTGAGACAAAGGATAAAGAAAATATTGTCGCTCGCTACGCATTGGGCGATGAACTCACTGGTGAGGTGACTGGGCTTGTTGATTTCGGTGTCTTTATCAAACTCGAAGAAGGACTTGAGGGCCTAGTGCACATCTCGGAGATCGACTGGGGTCTCGTGGAAAATCCTAAAACGATGTTTAAGATAGGTGAGAAAGTTAAAGTCAAGGTAATTGAGATCAAAGATGACAAGATCTCACTTTCTATCAAAGCGCTCAAAGAGAATCCTTGGAGAGAAGCCGAGAAGAAATATAAAAAAGATGCCGTCGTTAAGGGCGTCATTATCAAATTCAACAAGCACGGTGCTCTAGCTTCTATTGAAGAAGGCGTGGCTGGTCTCGTCCATATCTCCGAATTCGGTTCCGATGAAAAATTGCGTGAGAAACTGGAGATGGGTAAGGTCTACACTTTCAAAATCACCCTCTTTGATCCCAAGGAACAGAAGATGGCGCTCTCATTCGTGGACAAAGACAAAAGCTAGGAGTTGAACTTATTCATCGCTTTCTCTCTCCCCTCTTCCACAATCATTTGAACTGCTTCGGTTACTTTTTTAAACACTTTTTTGAGTGCTTTTAGTTCAGGTTTTTTGAATTGACCTAAGATATATTTCTCAACGTCACCTTTTTTATCTATTCCAATACGAATCCTGATAAATTCTTTGGTCTTCAAGGCGCGGATTATAGACTCGAGGCCTTTATGCCCACCTGAACTGCGGTTATAAGATATTTTGAGTGAGCCGAGGGGTAGATCGAGGTCGTCGTAAACCACAATCAGACTTTTTTTAGCACTCTTGCCCGCCATAACTTTAGCGACGGCGGGGCCAGTCTTATTCATGAAAGTATCGGGTGTAAGAATTTTGATACCAGAAACCTTCCCCGACATAAACTCGGT
>Ga0209541_10006463_pt1 | contig 19952 bp, 18 predicted proteins | sample RifCSPlowO2_01_FD_184027 | JGI IMG/M metagenome (GOLD analysis project Ga0209541, IMG submission 184027) | Groundwater microbial communities from Rifle, Colorado - Rifle CSP2_plank lowO2_0.1 (SPAdes) (version 2) | ecosystem: Environmental > Aquatic > Deep subsurface > Groundwater | place... | reverse complement strand
AGATGAGAAGCCCGCCGATAAGAGAATAAAGAAACATCTTCTTGGCCTCGCCATAAGCTGTCGGATCTCCCCTGGATATTAAAAATCTGATTCCCGTATAAATCATCCAAATTACAAAAATTATAATCCCAAACCTGACAGCATAACAAGCCAGTCCAGCAAAAATTTTAGGTACACCCTGAAGAGTAAAATTTTCAAAAATACTCTGCGCTCCCGGAGGTGGCGGAGGCGTGTAAGAAATAGTTGGAGTCGGAGTTAAGGTGAAAGTCGGGGTCGGGGTAAGGGTAACAGATGAAGTCGGTGTCGGTGTTGGGATGGGAGAACCTGCAATTTTAAATTTGTAAATTACTCCTTCGTCGGTACTACTTCCTTGAGAAGCATTTAAGATTGGGAAATCAGTAGAGCCAGTCTCTCCGCCGCCAAATATATTGCCACTTAGATCTATCCCCAATCCCCGACCATTGTCTTGGTTAGTGCCTCCGATATATGAACCATACAGAAGCTGATTTAAATTTGGAGAAAGTTTAACAACAACGGCATCACCCGAACTTGAGTTTCTGATCGTTGACTGAAAGGCTCCAGAAGTTACTGGAAAATTAGAAGAACCGGTGACACCGGTAAAATACACATTTCCAGCAGAATCTACTGCTGCTCCCTCGGGACGGTCGTTTTGATTACCACCTAGCAATGTAGAAGCCAAGAGCTGAGATCCGTTAGAAGATATCTTGGAGACGAACATATCATTACTGCCTCCGTTATAAGTTGTGTCGTAGGCTCCAGGGGTAGTTGGAAAGTCGGTGGTTGAAGATGTTGGACCAGTAACATACACATTTCCAGAGCCATCAATACCGGCAAATTCGTGGGTTTCAATTGATTCATTACCTGAACCTCCTAAGTAGGTGCTCCAGGCGATGGCACCAGTTGATGAGTTGAGTTTAGAGATGAAGTAGTCTCCGCCTCCGTTGTAGGTTGTATCGTAAGCTCCAGCGGTGGCGATACCGTTTGAGTCGGTGTCGGAAAGAAGATGCGGATTGCCGAAACTGTCAGTGCGGATAGATGGAGTCCCTGCCTCATTACCAGAACCTCCGACATATCTGGCCCAAAGCAAAGATGAGCCAACCGAATTAATTTTGGCGACAACGGTATCAATCGCTCCCCCCGGAGTATTAACAAAAAAAATCGGAATTGGTGAAGGATAGTTGCCCGATTGAAAAGCAGACGCAAGATAAACATTTCCGCCTGAATCAAGGGCAATATCACGGACAATATGAATATCGGATGTACCGAAGTAAGTAGCCCAAACAATGCCAGATCCGTTAGGTTGAAGCTTGAGAATGAATCCATCCTGACTACCATAGGCTGAGCTAAAACCTCCTTGAAAAGATGTTTGGAGAGCTCCACTAGTCACAGGGAAGTTAGCAGCGGCTCTTCCGGCAAGATATACATATCCCTGATTATCAACTTCCACGGCATAGGCTCGGTCATGGCTAGGACCTCCGATACGAGCACTCCAGAGTAGCTGGCCGGAACTATTGAACTTAGCCACCAAGACATCAGAGGGACCAGCAGTAGAGGATTCCGGCGTGCCGGTATTCTTAAAAGTGTATGTTATTGGCAATGAGGTAACATCGCCGCCGCCAGCGACATAGAAGTTACCCTGAGAATCGGTGGCAATATCACGAACACCGATACCGATATAGGAAGAGAGGTCAAGGGTGTAGGAGGGAGTGATCTGAGCCGAAGATATTAATGATAAATAGAGCAGGGAAAAACTTATTGCAACGGATATTATTAAAACAAAAAGAAAATGAAACCGATGATGATGTTCCTTGATATGATTTATTAAAAGATTATGAGGATACATTGATTATATTTTACCACTTATACAAATAATTTAAAAATGGACAAATTATGCGATCTTTCTTTATCGTCAAAATGTGTTAAAATAGTTATAAATAAATTATATGGCGCCATCGTCTATCGGTTAGGACATCCCGCACATAGCTTTTCCGCTGACCGCCAAAAAAAACGGGGGCGGGCTATGTGCGGGACAGGCATGCTTCCCTGCCCCGCACCAAACTTTCACTGGATGGCCCTGTCGTCTAGCCCGGTCTAGGACACTAGATTCTCATTCTAGTAACACGGGTTCAAATCCCGTCGGGGCTGCAAAATTGTGGAAGTTTGGTGCGGGGTCAAGCATGGAAGCGGAGTTCGATTCTCCGTGGCGTTGCCAAATGGGAAGTGTCAAATTCGCCGACCCGCCGAAAAGACGGATAAACTCCACGAGGCGACATCTGTTGATTTGACCTTTTCCATTTAGCAGAGTATTCTTGAATTAGTTCGAGCTCATTTTGCCGCCAAGGGCGGCGGGCAGTCCGGAAGGTCGAAATCGGGCTTGCTGGGCAGATAAAAACTGCCAAAGAATTTGGGGAAAAAATATCGGCTCGAACCATCTAAATAAAAAGAAATTTTTAATAAATTAATAAAACTTTAATTAAATAATTTATGTCTGAACATCGCGATCAATACGGCGGAACCAGTACGACTCCGGCCGAAATCGAAAATGTAAAAAGAGAAAATGCCGCGAAGCATGAGAAGGCTTTAAATGAACGTCCAGAAAGCACGCCCTCTCTTGCGGAAAGCTCTCAAAAATTACTCGAATTAACAAAGAGTGTTTTTGATAGAGCCGGACAACTAAAAGAAAGTGGTAAATCTGACGGATTTGAACTTCGTGAAGATGGAGGAGTCAATGTCTTTAGTTTCTCAGAAAAAGTTCCAGGAGCAACGACACTCAATGGTAGAATCAAATATTCACCCAAAGATAATAAGGGCACAGTCATAACTTGGGAGGGCCTACCAGCTGGTTTCAATCACAATGTAGTTGAAATAAATTTTTGGACAGACGAGGAAGAATCCGCAAAAGGTTCAAAACAAGGAACAAATGCCACAGGGCCTCGTGAAGAAGATATAATGACTGATGAGGAGCTATCGCAAGTAGTTTCAAGTGTCGTTGTGAAATTTGAAGAGGCTCTTAATCGAATGGAGACGGACAAAGAATAAACGACCACTTATCTATTTTTGAATTTGCCGCCAATCAACTTGCCTCTTTTGAGGCAAGTTGTGTAAATATGATTTTATAAAAGAACTTGAAATTGTCATCTGCCCAGCAAGCCCGATTTCGACCTTCCGGACTGCCCGCCGCCCTTGGCGGCAAAATGAGTTCGAACTAATTCAAGAGTACTCTGCCATAGTGGAATGAGGCAAACTTTTTAAGCCAGTAATCATCAGGGGGGTCTGGGCTACTGTGAGTTTGCCAAATTCCCGTTTTTCTCGACCCCCAAGGGGATTGGAAAACTTCCTTCCTTGAACTGGCTTATTATTTCAGTTATTATAATTAAGTTAATTTAAAAAGGATAATTATGAAATTCGAATTATTTAAACGAAAAGAATCACCCGAAGAGTTGGAGAAGCCATGGGAATCTATGGAAAAGCAGCTAAAAGAACACATAGCGAATCCAAAAGAAATTCCGACTGCTGAACTGGACGCTTTACCGCTAGAAAACGTGGATAATTTGAGCATTGAAGAGATAGATGGAGTTCAGGAAAAATTGAAAAATGTTTACGCTCCTTTCTACAAACCAACTGATTGGGGTAAATTTAAGAGAAGTGAAAATATTCCCAAACCTCAAAATTTTGATGAGGCACTCGAGATCATACGAAAACTCAAGCCAGAAATGAAAAAATTGTTTTTATGTCATATAGATGACGAGATATTGTTCGAAAAATTTGTTGTAAGAGCCAGAGAATCAGATAGACAAAATCCCCAAAGAGTTTTTGGTGATATGGATGCCTTTGCTAAAGATTTTTATCGTAAAAAAGGAATTAACGTAGACAGTCCAACTCAAGAAGATGTAGAAAAGTACCAAGAAGGGAGGGTAATATATTCTCTTCCATTGGTTCGACACGAAATGGATAGAAGGAAAATTCGTGATTTTTCTAATCTTTCAGAACAAGAGCAAGCAGACGTTAGTCGTATTTTTTGGGACATTAATTATTTATTCGCCAAATATGATGAAAAGGGTCTAATCTCAGAACAGCTTCGTGGACAAAAGTGGGTAGATAAGCTTGAAGAAATTAAATCCTCATTGTAAATTTGGCATCATTAAGGGATTTTGTATAAAATACCCATAAATCCTACCTAATAAAGTTTTCCACTGTTCTCTATTGGCCCTGCCCAAGGAGAATGCCTGCCCGCCTATGGAGGGGTCAGCATGAAATGATCATGGAATTAGGTGGGTAATTGAATATTTTTAGTTTTCCGAGAATTGATTTTTCAGAGAGGCCACGGGGAGTGGAAAACTTTTCATCGCCATGCCTTACGTCTTACACGCCCCTATTGACAGTATTACTGAAAGATGCTACTATTTTAGTAGCATCAATTTTCTCGGTGCTGGAGGGGTGTGTGTGATGTGGGAGAAAATTTCGACTAAGACGATGGAAGAGAAGGGGTCGCACAATCGAGTTTGTTGCGAATCTGACAGACTCAAAGTGCCAGGTGGGTGGATTGTGCGTTCAATCGCAGGGTCTACGTTCAGACCTGGAATGATGGTTGTGCAGACCTTTGTTTCAGATTCTGACTACTCCTGGAAATTCGAGTAGTCAGAATGTATTAGTTCTGTCGTTTCCGAAAGGGCTCACCAAGTACCGCGAAAGCGTGAACGGTGAGCCCTATTTAATTTGCTAAAACCATGTTAAATTCTAAGAAAGTCGGGTTTTTAATAAAATACCCATATATCTGGCCCAACAAAGTTTTCCCCTCCAGAGGCGGGCACCGCAATGTTCTCCTCCATAGGCGGACAGGTCTATTGGCCCAATATTGTTAATTTGATACTTTTATTTTGATCTGATAATATAAATATATGGTCAAGAAGTAAATCAGTAATAAAAATATTGAAAAACGCTTAAAGGGAATTGAAGTTAGACTAAAAGAATTGGAGAAAATTACCCATGTTAGTAAGGCAACGGAAAAACTTTTTTGGAGAACAATGAATCGATTAAAGAAAGTTAAACAATACTACACAAAACACAATGAAGAATAAGAAAAGTATTACCATCGAGGATTTAGATAATAGATTTGACGATCTATCGAGCATGATTGCTAAAGGATTTGAAAACGCTGTAAATAAACAGGACTTTAATGCCCTTAAGTCCAACTTAGATAAAAGATTGGATAAATTAGATTATCAAATGAGCGAAGCTCATGACATTCTTAAACATTTTGAAGAAAACGATATTCTGAATCTCCAAAAAAGAGTTCAAATTCTCGAAAAGGCAGTAAGATCTCTAGCTACTAGCCAGTCAAAATAGGTTCAATAATCTCTGGGTTTCTAATAAAATACCCGTAAATATTTCTCAATAAAGTTTTCCCCACATACAAAATAAAAACGACCTACCGGTCGTTTTTTGATCTTTATCTGCTATTCGCTAACGACATACTTAAAAGAAATATTCGGGTATTGTTTTACCATTTTATCAATTGAATCTATATCCCCTAGCATACGTAGCGCTTCCATGAATATACGCTGGTCGCTCATCTCATCATGGTGACGCTTAATTCCCTTCGGTCTAACATCCATTCTTAATATTCCGTACAGTACGACTCTCCGATCAGGAGAATTTTCTGTGCCATGCAGTTTAATACCGGCAATTTTTGCGATGTTCCCTGCTTGGCTAATCAATGTTTTATCAAAGTCGGTTGTGTCTTTAGCTCTTAAAAGGGCACTATCATAATCTTTTTCATTGATGATTCCGCCAAGTTCTTTATATTGCTGATAGCTAGTTTCCTCTTGGACATCTTGCATATCGGCACCATTTTCTAAAAGTTCTTTGTTCATTTATAAGTAGAATGGTATCACCTAGGATATAGTTAGGCAATATAACTAAACGGCTCATCCACCAGCTAGCGGATGAGCCGTTTAGTTCTTTATCCACTTTTTGCCTTGCCTTACCAGGAGTTCCTTTTTACGTTGAGGTTCGGCCATAATTTCTTCTACAATTTTTTCCATTCTAATACCCTGAGAGCCTTTGACTAATACCAGATCACCTTCTTTGATAAGCTCTTGAATTTTTACCTTGGCCAGATTAGCGGTCGGGAAAGAAAATATATTTTGTTTCGGCATCTGATTTTCTGCCGAATCAGCAATAAATTTAGCCCGTAAACCGACAGTGATTAATAGATCAATACTGCTTCCGGCCAAATTACCTATCCCTTGATGAGCCTGGAGAGTATACTTGCCTAATTCAAGCATATCACCCAGAACCGCAATTCTGCGCTTAGCCGGTAATGATTTTAATGTATCCAGCGCCAAATGAGTTGATGATGGTGCGGCATTATAAGTATCATCAATTATAGTAGAGTTTTTTATTCCATCAATAATTCTTAACCTGCCCCTGGAACCCTTGTATCCGGCTAATGCCTCGCTTATCTCTATTAAGTTCATACCATATATTATTCCGATGGCTGTTGCCGCTCCGGCCGCTAAAGCCTGGGAACGACCCAGCATGCCATTGAGGTTAACCGGGACAAAAGAATTAGCACCGTAATGTATTTTAAAGCCGATACCAGTTGGTTTATATCCCTCATCAAGCCTGAAATCAAAATTAGACAACTTAACCGTTGAGCCCTCAGTAAACCCGTAGGTCATAACTTTAGCTCTGGTTTTCTCCTTCATTTCATATACGGCCGGATCATCATGATTTAATATTGCATACTCGCCCACCTTCAGACTGGAAACTATTTTTGATTTCTCCCTGGCAACTCCGTCAGGATCTGAAAAATATTCAACATGAACTGGTATATCACCGACTGCCGTAACTACCCCTATCTTCGGCCTGTATTTTTTAACTAATCTTCCGATATCCCCCGGCTTATCCGCTCCAAATTCTAAAATCAGAACTTCCGGATAATTTTTTTGAAAAAACCACGATATGGAGGAAACAAATAAAACTTTAAACCAAAACATAAAACTATTTCCGGCTTCATAATAATCGTCGGCCCAATCCCCGATTATGGTCAGCGGAACACCAAATTCATTATTCAAATTGCCCTTGCCTGAACGGACTTTTTTCCGGCCATAGGCTGGTCCGCCTACGGCGGAAACTTTACCCAGCACCGCCGCTATCGCTTCTTTAGTTGACGTCTTACCGACATTGCCGGTAATAGCAATAATTTCCGGCTTAAAACGCCACAAATATAGTTTGGCAAGGAGGTCTAGCTTAAAAATTAATATACGTTTTATTAAACTTCTCATGGACTTATTGTTTAAATCTCTAAATTCTAATCTCTAAACTCTAAACTCTAAACAATCTCAAAATTCAAAGCGGTTTAGATAATTTGATTTTGATATTTTTGTTATTCAACATTATTTAGAAATTAGGATTTAGGATTTAGAAATTCCCGAAAATAATTTTCAATTATTTTCGGGTTGGTGGAATATTATAATAATTAATAAGGAACGCTGCTACCTCCTTAAAAACTGGCGACAAACTATCAGCAGCGAACTGAATTCCTCTTGGTTTATCCATCTTTATTAAAATTACAAACTTAGCATTATATGCCGGAGCAAAGCCTACAAAATTATGAATAAAATCATTTTCAGAATAACCGCCTTGTCCGTCCGGTAATTGAGCCGTTCCGGTCTTGCCGGCTATATCATAGCCCTCAATACGGGCCTTATCAAAACCGTAATCTACTACACTAACCAGCATTGACTGAAGCTTAATAGCAGTTTTCTCGGTTATAGGAATACCGACTAACTCCGGTTGAGTAACAACCTCTTCTCCGCCCTCCTTTATAATTCTATCTACAATATACGGCCTCATCAACTTGCCTCCGTTAGCAATGATTGAATATGCATTGACTAATTGAAGCGGAGTTACTGCAATTCCCTGGCCAAAAGATGCCGTTAGATAATTTATTTTCCGGCCACTATAGAGGTTAGCCACATCGCCGCTCACCTCTCCCGGAAGATCAATCCCAGTTTTTTGGCCAAAACCCATATTTATCACATAACTTAAAAAGTTATCATCGCCAATAAGATTCTCGGCAAACATGGTTCCCGTATTTACAGAATTTTGAAGAACTTGTGTCATGTTTTGAATTCCAAAAACCCGGTTACTGAAATTATGTATCGTATAACCGGCGATATTCACAAAGCCCTTATCCTCATAGCTCGTCTGGGGAGTTATTTTGCCTAGATCAATTCCGGCAGACATAGTTACAGGCTTAAAAGACGAGCCCGGCTCATAAACTTCCTGCGTACTTTTATTTAAAAAATGCTCCGGCTTGGCATTGCCATAACTATTCGGATTAAAACTGGGCCAATTAGCCATAGCCAGTATTTTACCAGTATCAGGCTCCTGAACAATTATCGTTCCCTTCTCAATCTCCCATTTTTTAAACAGGTCTTTTAGCCTATCCTCAATAAAATTCTGTACATTCTTATCTATGGTTAAAACTATATCCATCGGTCGGTCAAATTCCGGTTCAGGATCTTTATCGCTTTGGTGGCTAGTAACACTTTTTATAAAATTAACCGCTCCAAAAGGATCAGATAGGGCAAAAAGGCCTTTTAATCCTGGCTGCTTACCAAGCAGATCATTCTCATAATATTCTTCTACTCCATATTGGCCGGCTCGGCTACCTTCTGCGTTGTAGCCTAGAAATCCTATAACGCTCGCGCCTATCTCTCCGCCCGGATACAACCTATCCGTTTCATACGAAACTCCGACTCCCTTAATATTTAAACTCTTTACCGCCTCTAACTGCTTATTGCTTATCCTTCTGGCCACAACCCGAAGAGAACTGGATTCTGAATTAATTTTTTTCCTCAACTCTTCATGGTCAATACTAAATATCTGAGATAAACTGTCAGCCGCTTTCTCTTTATCGGATGACGATATTTGATCAGGGACAATATGAGCTAAGGGAAATTTTTTATTTGTCGCCGCAAGTATAGTATCAGATCCATTATCTGAAAAATAAATATTACCTCTGGCTAAAACGTTATTTATGCTTTCGCTTTGAGCCTGAGCGGTTCTGAAGTAAGAGGAATGCCTGACTACGGATAAAATAAAAAGCCTATAAACAATAAGGCTTGAAACTAATAAAACCAGTACTAGAAATATATTTATTCGGAGATTTGTATACTTCATATATCACGAGACATGTAACATATAACAATCATTGGGCCAAATCAGTAAAAATATGTATTACGTAATACATGTTACATGATACATGATATAACTTCTAGCGTTGGGCTACATTATTATTCTCAAAAATATACACTATATTTCTGGCTTCCACAAAATTTTGAGCCTGAGCAAATTCCAACAGAACTGATCGGCTTTCTGTGACAATTTTTTCAGACATAAGAGAGCTGTTTGTCTCAACAAGTGATTCTATCTTATCCTGCAGAGTTTGAATTTTATAACTTTTAGCCGTAACCGTATTAGCTACAACTATATAATAGAAAAGCAGTAGAGAGGCCATGCCAAAAAGAGCTATGTTAATCCACAGAATAATATCTCTTTCATGAATTGTATTAGCGTGTTTTGACATTAAATTTTCTCAATAATTTTCATCTTGGCTGATCTTGCTCTGGGATTATTTTTTACTTCTTCCCATTCGGGCTTGATGGTTCCCTTCACCACCCAGCTAACAACACCCGTCTTTGCCTTCTGCTTGAATATCTCTCTGACGATCTTATCCTCCAAGCCCTGAAATGATATTACTACCAGCCTGCCACCGCTTTTTAAAACATCTATCGCTACCAGCACTCCCTTCTCAACATTTTCCAGTTCGCCGTTTACAGCTATCCGCAAAGCTTGAAATGTTTTGGTAGCCGGATTTATTTTTTGTCTTTTATACCAGCCGGGAACTGAAATATTTATTATCTTCACCAGCTCTGTCGTCTTAATTATCAACTTTATCTTTCTGGCTTTTACTATATTTTTAGCAATATTTTTAGAAAAGGCTTCTTCCCCGTACATGCGTAATATCTCTTCTATCTCTTCCCCCGGTGCAGTATTTATAATATCAGCCGCAGTTTTTGTACTCTCTTCAGAATTAAATCTCATATCAAGCGGCTCATCTTTCATAAAAGAGAATCCCCTGCCGCTTTTCTCGTAATGCCATGACGACAATCCCAGATCAAATATTATCCCGTCCGGCTGAAAATCATATTTTTCAACTATAGATCTCAGGTCTACATAACTGTCATTGACTATGATTACTCTGGAATTGGAAATTGGAAATTGGAAATTGGAAATTGCTTCTTTAAAAATTTCAGGATCCCACTCTATTCCCAAAACCTTTATATCCTGAAATTTTTGAAGAAGCTTTTCGGTGTGTCCCCCGCCATTTAAAGTAGCATCTATGATCTTCGCCTTTGACTGAATATTCAAATACTCAATCACTTCGTTCAACATTACAGACTTATGCATCCATAAAGTATTAAGTGGTAAGGATTAAGTATTAAGGATTAAAAATCTAAACCTTTCTACTCGCTACTTTCTACTTACTACTGGCTATCAAATTATTCCCAGCTCTCCCAGCTTTTCGGCTATACTGTCGGAATTCTTTTCCAAATCAGACTTATACTTGTTCCATCGCTCTTCGTCCCAGATCTCAAGTCTATTAAAAAGGCCAGCCACGATAACTGATTTATTCAAACAGGCATATTCTTTTAGAACCTCAGGTATCAATATTCTGCCAAGCGAGTCAAACTCAACTTCAACCGCTCCCGACAAGAATAACCGGCTAAAAGATCGGGTGTCTTTCTTAGCCATTGATAACCCGGCCAGCATCTCTGCAAACGGCTTCCAAGATTGTGAAGGAAAAACAAACAAACAATTATCAAGCCCTCTTGTAAGAACTGCTCCCTCGCCCAATTCTTTTCTGAATTTTGAGGGTATAGATAATCTCTTCTTGGGATCTAAGTTGTGCCTGTATTCGCCGATTAACAATTTACCTACGAACGAAGTGAGTAGCTATAAATTGTTAACCCCGCCCCATCTGGAGCCATAGCTAACTATTTTAGCAGGTACAAAGGCGTAAGCCGCCTTTCGGCTCTATTCGTATATTATTATTCCACTCTGAAGCCAGATGGGGCGGGGTAACTATTTGTAACTGTGCTCGTTATCACTGCGCTCAGACAACTAGTTATCCACAGATTTACTTCATTTTTAACACTTATATCCACAATTTAACACTATACATACAGTATATAACCCTATTCGCTACCCTGCAATTGATAGTGTGGATAACCCCGCCCTTGAGGAAAGAATATCATTAATAATCCAAATACTCAGGCCTATCCTATCGGTCGTAAAATAGACTTTTACCGGTTATTTGACTCTACGGAGGTCATCTTTCCTCAAGGGCGGGGTTAATTAAAAACCCCCGATATGGGGGCTAAGAGAGTCTTCCAGCCAATAAATTATCCTTATGAGCAAGGATGCGTTTCATGACATGAGCCACAACTAGATCTATTTCTTCATCGTTTCTTACAAAAATATAAGGGATATCTGATTTTATTGCCTCCTCGTCCTGTCTCTGACAGTCAGAGAGCCTGCGCTCAACTGATTCCGGATTCTCTCCCCGGCCGATAAGCCTTTCTCTAAGAACTTCTATGGGCGGTGAAATAATATAAAAAGATATGACCTGATTTTCCTCGCCTCGTTTCCGGGCATAACTTCTTAATTTATCTACCGTATCAAACAGTAGCATGATACCGAAACATGTATTATCTCTCAGAGCCTTATTAACCGATCTCTTAGCGGTACCGTAGTTGTGACCATAAGGATGCACTGTCCAGATAAAAAATCTAAAAATATTAAACAACCAGAATATAAATTTAGATATATGAATATATTCCCCGCCGATATCAGACGGACGAGAAGATCTGGTAGTATGGCTAGGAACCATTCCTGAATTAGGCAGTAGCCTTAAAAGCCATCCGGCAATAGTCGTCTTACCGGCTCCGGAAGCTCCACTGATTGTGACTATCATGAGTAGATCTCAAAATTTGTCCTTTTATTAATCAGCGGAATAAGTTCAGACAGTTGATTAATAACCAATGGCGTTACCTGCCTTAATCTATCGGGTGAATTATAGCCGTTGCTAAAACCAATGGGTATAAGACCGGCTCTCTTGGCCGCACCCGTACCGTCAACCGTATCATCAACGTAGATAGCTCGATTCGGCTGAACATTTAATTCCTTGCAGGCCTCAAGTAGAACAGGAGACTTATCTCCTCTAATACCTCCCCTGACAATATCCAACAATCCAAGTAATCCAGTCTGGTCTAGCTTATTTAAAAGCACAGACTCTATTTCTGCACTAACAATTCCGACCCTCATTTCTAACGACAGAGACTTAAGACCTAAAATTGTATCCCTAGCATCTGGTCTAATTTGAGCTTCATTATCATGTTCTTCGTAATATCTTTTTCTGATGGTATTTAGATAATCCGGATTGGTATCCTTAGAAAATCCATACTTGAAATAAAAATCCATCCAATTTGAAGTAATCTCATTGAGATACTGACTAATCGAAGGAGGTTCTATCCCATGTTCTTTAAATATTGTAACAACACTTCCATAAGCTACTAGTTCATCTCCTAAAATTGTTTGATTCCAATCAAGTAATATGGCCCTTATCATTTTAGCTACCCTTCCGAAATGTTAATGAACTAGAGCTAAGTTATCACATTGATAATTAGAGGTCAATAATAAAAAACGGCCTTCGCCGTTACACACATTTCCAACGTGGTGCGCCCTGTCCTCCTCCGCTAACCTGTCCGGTCAGGAAGCTTCGGGCGGACAAGTAGGAATTGTGGGCTCGAGAGGGATTGAACCTCTGACCTCACCGATGTGAACGGTGCGTTCTACCACTGAACTACGAGCCCAATAAAAATAACTAAAAATAAACTTATCTCAATCTCTCTGAATCCGTTTGAGCTTCTTCAATATAAATTCAAGATATTTATGAAGTTTTTCAGATGACAAAAATTGGGAGCGAGATCTTACGAGCGGGACCCAATTTTATGTCTGAAAAATGAATAAATATTGCTGGATTTGTTGAAGAAGCGAAGGTGATGAAGAGAGATTGAAATAAGTTTATTATAACCCCAGTTTATTTATGAGTTTATCATGCGGGCCGTCCAAGAGCACTCTTACAAACCGATCAAACATGCCATAACGATATTCAAATTCTTCCTTTTCCATTAGACCAAATCGGATCTCTTTACCGACTTCAGCCTCAAGAGACCTTAGAAAAGACCGCAGTTTATCCTTATTAATATTATCTCCAACAATAAAAAGATCGACTTCCGATTCAGATTTTACATTAGGATCTTTATTACTTAAGAAGATACCCGAGATAACCGCAAGTTTTACCTTCCCCAAGCCGGAAACTCTCTTAATCATCTTATCTTTTTCAAAAGGAGATGCTTTCAATATTAAATTCCTTAACTCGTCGAAAAATTCAAACTGTTGATTAAGCGTATAATAAGTCCGATCAGCCATAACAGGCAGTTTCTTCTGTCTTTTGAACTTAGCTCTCGGTTTAGTTTGCGACCTAGATTTGTATTGGACTCTTGTCTTCTTCTTCATAGTTATAGTTTTTTAATTAAGCCTATTCTCTCAAGATCTTTTATCTCTTTTTTAACTGCAGCTAAAGGCTCCTGGATCCTCTTGGAAAGATCTCTGATACCGGCATTAACCGGATAGCTTCTGAAGAAAAACTTAAGCATCTTGACCCTGACCTTAGAGTTAAACAGGTTTTCTAATACCAGATAGGGTTTTTGAGGTTTTGACATGTTAGTAGTAAATAAATTACAATAGGATTATAATTAACTATAGTTTACAGAAATAACCTAAAAAATCAATCCCGTTAGAGATACCCTAGCGGGTTTGTACGGAAAAGTTATAAGTTAAGGTAGCGTAGCGACTCCTGTCACCGAATGGTGGTAGTAAGTGCTTGCACTATCTCTAACGTGGTGGAACGTATTGTAATAAAAGCCGACTCAAAAGAAATTGTTATTCGGGGCAAGCCTGAAGAAGGTCATGTTGATGTTTTCTCATATAACTATGAGGGTAGTTCAGCTAACGGCTTGGGCAGTCTTTTTATAGTTGGCCACGTTCAGCCGGCTGATGAAGACACCTCTTACATGATTAACCTGGTCGCCTCCTTAGCCAAGAGAGAATACTATGCCCAGGCCGATGCCGTACCCAAAGAAGCATTTTCAAAAACCCTCAAGAAAATAAATGAGGTGCTTCAGGATTTTTTCAAGAAGAAGGAGCTTAAGGTCAACATCGGTATTTTCACGGTTGCCGGAGAAAACATATTTATTTCCCGACTTGGTAAATTCAAGATTATTCTGGCCAGAGACAATCAGACTATAGATATACTCAACAATATAAATCTTTTCAGCAAAGAGCACATACAGGAAGAAGAGTTCTCTAATATTATCTCCGGAAAAGTAATGACTAATGATAAGATACTGGCTTTTTATCCAGGGAGGTCAATCACGGCTAGAGAGAAGAAAGTAAAGGATGATTTTATTAAAATGGGGGCTGATGAATTATCAGAAAAATTAAATTCAATCAAGAATGAGAATGACAGTTTTCTTTGCGCAGCCGTTCATATAACCATCAATAAATATAAAGAGCCGGCTATTATAAATACGCCCCAGCCTAAAGAACTCAAAGAATCTTTTGTTTCTGCCCAGCCTGTCGTGGCAAAAATAAGTAAGACTCCCGTCCAAAAACTAAAATCCCGGGAATTACCTGACGTAAGACCGCCGGCCAAAACAAAAGTCAGTCCGGATATTATCTCCAAGCCCAAGACTGAATCTCTTACACCCGAACTAAAAGCAGAGAAAACCACCGGAAGCAATGTCTATTATCCCGGCAATATAAGCTCATTGCCTTCGGAAATTAGCACGCCCATTGATAAAACTGACCCAGCAAACGTCTCGCCTTTAATTAGGCAGACTGAATTTTCTTCAGCTAAAAAAGGTAGCGTACTTGACGTAATATTAAGGAAATTCAAACCCAGTGGAGTATATATTATAGGCGTCGGACAGGGCAAAGCTTTTTCTAAAAAACAACTGATTATTAGCAGTTCGGCCGTTGCCTTAATAGTTTTTGCCGTCATAGCTAAATTTACATTTGCCCCATCTCTACCCATTCCCGGATTTGAAAGCCCAGAGAACAAAGCCATATCGGCATTGGAAGACCAGATTAAACCTAAAATTGAATCAGCTAAAACCTATCGGGATCAGAACAATCTTCTTGAAGCCCGCCGCTTGTTAATTGAATCTTTATCAGCTCTGGCATCAGCCAGTATTCCTGAATCGGAAAGAGTAGAAGAGATACGGCAAGAAGTTATTGCCACTTTAGACGGCATAGACAAGGCGGTCAGCTCATTGCCAAGCCTTTTCCAGGAAGCTCCCCAGAATTTGGCTGATGATTTTCAAATTTGGTCTTATGTCTGGTCATTGGCAAAAGGAGAAATCAAAGCAGAAAAACCGGAATTAAGTGCGATAAGTTTCTACCCCTATCAGGATAACCTATACATTCTAGCTACCGACGGAATATACAAAATTACCGATGGTCTCAAATCTGCGGGTACTCCGGTCCCTTGGTTAAATAAAGACGTATTCCTGCCTATCAATCCGGTCTCATTTGCTATAGATAGTAAAGTATTTGTTATAGCCGAAAGCGGAGTTTTAACGGCATACTATAAAGGCGATAAAGTATCCGAGGTTAACACTTCCATCCCGGTTTCAAAAGGAAGCGCCATGCTAACAAAAACCGACTCGGCATATTTATACCTGGTAGATAAAAGCTTAGTCCGCATATATGTACTGACCAAAGAAGCCGGCTCCCTCTTCAAAACCCTAAAACTGGACAGCGAAGAACCGATAGTCAGCGCTTCAATGGCAGACGATGAGACGATTTATATTCTCTCTTCAGATAACAAAGTCTGGAAAGTCACTCCGTAGAGAACTTCTTTAAATTTCTCTCCAGTCCTCGTCTGCGTCAATATCTTCAAACTAAATAAGGATTTACATATCAATAATCACAGGCCTGCCTACCGGCAGGCAGGTAACCCTCGCTTGCCTCCTCGTCCCTTTGGGACTCGGCGCTCGACCTGAGGCGATTCCAGTAGCGGCTAAAGCACGCTACTAAAACCTTCGCCTGGAATGATTATTGAGTAAATCCTTTTTAGTTTTCGGATGTCTCCTTGTCTGCGGAAGGAGAATAAATTTAAAGAAGTTCTCTAGCTCCGTTTAACTGTATTTTAAAAAATAGCATAGACTGGTTTTCCTGGAAGCTTTTTTCTAAAACCGCTTTTAGCTGGATTCATTCTCGGCATATTTATCCAAGGATCCATCCACGAGTTGTTAGACCTGATTAAATAATGTCCTTGCGGATATTTTTTTGTTCTTTTTATAAATACGATCGTTCCGTTTTTGTATATTTTATTAGCATTCTCCTTGCTTATGTATCTAAAATTACAATTGATACCCTTCTTTCTCAAAACGGTTACAATCTCTTTGCAATAAAAACCTAAGTAAATCTCCTTTATTCTACCGCCCTTAAATAACGAGATGGCCCTGTCATAAGTTATATTTAAAAGTTGAGCAACACATGCGACTGCACAGCCAGAGGGCCCCTGTTGGGTTATAGATTTTTCCATAACTCTAGTCTAGAATTTATATTTTTATATGCAAGACCCCAAAAAATAAAGTCCCCTCCCGGGGACTTTATTTTTCAAAGAGTATAACAATTACCCAACTGTGGTTACTTCGCTTATTTGATGTTTTAAAAAAAAGATATGTTAAAACTCGGGTAAATTCTTTGACGATAGGCTAACTAGTGCCGAATAGATACAAGATACTTAAAAACGGTAAAATTATTAAGGGACACAAACCCGGAAGATATGCAGGATGACGGCCGGGAAAAATATTTGGCAGACTTGATTGTAGATCAGGTATGAAGATGAGGAAAGAAAACCGTGTTTTCTTTCTAACCTGGCAAGATGCTATAAATGCCGGCTACAGGCCATGCAAAAAATGCTATCCCTCCCCAGATGATACCTATCCCAAAAGATAGGTATTTTTATAACTAAAAACCCCTTTCGGGGTTTTTAGAACGGAATTATTATTACAAATTCCTGATTACTTGAGTTCTACGGTTGCTCCCGCTGACTCTAACTTTGCCTTCATCTCGTCGGCATCAGCTTTCTTAACGCCTTCCTTGACGTTTGAGCCAGGCTTGTCGGTCAGATCCTTAGCTTCTTTGAGGCCAAGACCGGTAATCTCTCTGAGAACCTTAATAACCTGTATTTTAGCTCCGCCTGCGTCTTTTAAGACGATGGTAAAGCTATCCTTCTCTTCGGCGACTCCGGCTTCACCTCCGGCTGCAGGTCCGGCAACAGCCATAGCCGCAACAGAAACACCGAACTTTTCTTCCAATGCCTTAACCAAGTCGTTTAACTCGGCTACGGACATTTTTTCCACTTGTTCTACAAATTGTGTTTTATCCATCATTATTATGCAAATCTACAAATCTCATGCTAATCTACAAATTACGAATAGATTTATTCGCGATTCGCATCATTCGCATTACATTCGTATATTGGCATCATATTACTTCTTCTTCGCCACTTCGGACAATGCTATTGCCAATCCCCTCATCGGATAAGTTAGCATTCCGAGCAATCGGCCGATAAGTACTTCTTTTGACGGCATCTTGGCTACTTCCAGAAATGATTCTAGGCCTATAAATTTACCCTCCATTATCGCTCCCCAAAAATGAAGGGAGGGATTCTTTTTTGAAAATTCATAGACTTTCTTAGCTACCAGGTAGGGATCATCATCTCCAAGGATTAAACCGACTGAACCTTCCATTTTATACACATTAAGACCGTCATAATTCTTATTCTTGGTGGCAAGATCAATGAGTGTCTTCTTGGTTACAAAATATTCCGAACCGAGAGACCTCAATAGCCTCTTAAGCTCAGTCATTTGAGCAACTGATAGACCCCTCTCGCCAGCCTTAGAGAAAGAGGTAAAAACGGAAATTTTCGCCTTCGGCAGCTTACTTTTCAGCGTTTTTAATTCTGCTGATTTTTGTGTTCTGCTTTTCATATTTTTCAATAAAAAACTACGTATTCCGTAGTTCGACCAATGCCAAACTTAAAGTTTAGCTTTCCTCGGCGGGACTTACTTATTTGCCCGCTGTCTACGGCTGTGTCCTCCGAAGCTTTATGCAAAGGAGGATATTATAGATACTATCAAAAACATTATTTTTTGTCAAATAAATTGACTTAATACCCATTTAACGTTAAGATATGCCAGGTATTGATCTTTGAAATAGAGGTGAGAATTGCTAATTTTATTTTTACTGTATTCTATTGTTGCCGTGTTGTTTGAACTACTTGGCCTAAGTTTTAATACCTATACTGCATTTTTATTATGGATTATCGTTAATTGCTTAGACTCACACAGCACTTTATTCTTCCTAAAATATGGCGGCAAAGAGGGCAATCTAATATTTGAGTTTTTATTTAGAAAAATCGGGGCTGTTAGAACATTAATGTTTATTAAGATGCCCGCAGTATTAATTGTAGGAGAGTTGGTTGTACAAAAGGATGGGCCAAATACAGCTATAATGTCTTGGAATATAGTTTTTGCTTATATTGCAATAAGAAATTATATCTATGGATTCCAGCTAAAAAACAATCCGCCATAATGGCGGATTTTAAATTTTAAGTACTTTGGTAATTCTCTAAAACTTTTTCTTGCATTGCAAATTGCTTTGCCGTTTCAACAGCTTCTTCAGTTGTCATCTTAGCCCATCTTTCTTTGCATGGCACATAGATAGCGCCGATTTTACTTCGATATAACTGATTAGCGCACCTCAAACAGGTAAAAACCGGCTCCGGTTTTATGTATATGAGGCCGTTGGATCTAAATCCGGCCACATACAATTCACATTTTTTCGGATCCCATCCCTTTTGTCTTATAATATCTAGTGCCCGCTCCTCTGCGTGATCGCAACAGCCAATCATTGATTCGGTCCTTGAAAGAATATCATTCCTAATCCTAATACAAACTGGCTCACTCCAATCCTTTAACAGTTCGGATATGCCATTGGTAGTAGCAATAAAGTCCCACCCGCGGTGCCTGACTACACAACCATATTGTCCCTTCTGACAGTTAGAATTCAGGGCCAGGAGAAGACAATTTATAAAAATTGGCTCTTCGAAAAGCAGATTATCCTCAAAACCAGATAGAATTCTAGAAACCTTTATGCGCAGACTTGCATATCTTTCTTTAGTACTCTTATTGTTCAAAAGGTACTCACGACTTTTCTCTTGAGGAGGTTCGGCATAGCGCCTTACCTCATAATGGCGACCAGGCCCAAATTGAGATTCTGACAGATCAACTTCTACATATGTATCAATAGTTCGATAAAAATTCACACTATTAAAATAGTGGGACCTCATTGCCGAGATAAGCGGATTGGGGTGTTTTGATATATCAAGACACCATATTGATCCGCCGAAAAAATCCTGTACAACTAACGAGGTCACTGCACACTGACCCCAGGCATTATTATACTCTCCCCAGCAGGTTGGGTCGGCGCTAGTCTCCCGACTCCAGGATTTCCACAAAGCAGACTCTAGATCAGATAATTTAATCTTCCACCTCATTTCTTCTCCTTTTTCAAACAAATCTGACCAATATTATACCATTAAAAAAGACTTGTCAAATCAGCCCTTATCATCTTAAAAGGCTTAAAATTGTAGGTTACGATTTATTTTCTGAATCCGTTTGAGCTTCTTCACTATAAATTCAAGATATTTATGAAATTTT
>Ga0209541_10006461_pt1 | contig 19967 bp, 18 predicted proteins | sample RifCSPlowO2_01_FD_184027 | JGI IMG/M metagenome (GOLD analysis project Ga0209541, IMG submission 184027) | Groundwater microbial communities from Rifle, Colorado - Rifle CSP2_plank lowO2_0.1 (SPAdes) (version 2) | ecosystem: Environmental > Aquatic > Deep subsurface > Groundwater | place... | reverse complement strand
TGATAATTCCTTCGCCCGTTTTCGTGCCGATGCCAGCGCCTGCTGAACGATCTTTCCCATCTTGTGTTTTTCGAAAACCGCGAAAGCCGCTTGCGTGGTTCCGCCTTTAGAAGTCACTCTCGCGCGCAGGACATCAACCGCCTCGCCTGATTGCTCGAAAAGTCGCACACTTCCTTTTAATGTCTGCGCCACCAATGCCCTCGCCGATAACGGGTTTAATCCCAACGACCGCGCCGCTTTTTCCAGACATTCGGCAAAATAAAAAATGTACCCCGGCCCGCTGCCGGAGACAGCCGTAATCGCGTCCATGAAGCGTTCGTCAACCACAACCGTTTTCCCGATGCAATTGAAAATCTGCTGGGCCGTTTTTATATCCGCGGCTGTGGCAAATTTACCTCGACAAATTCCCGTGACCGCTTCCCCGACCTGCGCCGACAGATTCGGCATGGTGCGCACGACACGTATTTTTTCCCCTAAACGCCCTTCGATATAGCGACAAGTCATTCCGGCGGCAATCGAGATGATCAGTTGATTTTGGCGCACATAATAACGTAACCCTCCCAGGACATCTTCAAAGTTTTGCGGTTTGACGGCGAGAATGATGACGCGCGACTTGACGGCAACCGTTCTAAGATCCGCGGCCTCCACACCGAAGCGACGTTTCAAGGCTCCGGCGCGCTTGGCATCTTGTTCACAGACCCGCACGGTAAACTTCCGGCCGATCCCCGCTAAAATGGCTGAACCCATGTTTCCGCCGCCAACAATACCAATAGTTGTTTTGTTCATTTGGATATCCACCCTAGTGGTCAGAGATCAGTGTTCCGTGGTCAGATTTATTTTTTTCTGATCACTGGCCACTGACCTCTGGTCACTGTCTTTAAAAATCGCCCGGCCGATCCTCACCATATTCGACCCCTCTTCGATCGCAACCTCGTAATCCTCCGTCATCCCCATCGAAAGACATTTCATCTCGACACGCGGATGGGTGGCGTACTCGTCTTCAACGGCGTCGAATAATTCCCGGAGATCACGAAAACACTTCCGGATCACGCCCTGATCCTTGGTAAACGGCGCCATAGTCATCAACCCCGAAAGGCGGATATGTTCACAGCGGCTGATCTCCTCGATCAAAGGCAAAACCCCATCCAGGGGGACGCCGAATTTCTGATCTTCTCCAGAGGTATTGACTTCAACAAGGATCTCCCCTGTCTTGTTGAGCTTGACCGCGTGTTTTTCGATCTCATCGGCCAGGTGGATACTGTCCACCGACTGGATCAGGTCAAAGATCTCAACGGCGTGTTTGGCCTTGTTAGTCTGCAGGTGTCCGAGCATATGCCGGGTGACGTGGACGTGCTCTTTATCCAGGACGGCAAACTTCTCCAAGGCGTCCTGGACGCGATTTTCTCCGATGTGCTTGAGCCCGGCCGCGACGGCTTCCTCGATCTGGGCGGCGTCCGCGTATTTGCTCGCGCCGACCAAGATAATCTCTTTAGGATTGCGGCCGATGCGCTTGCAGACAGTTTCGATATCTTTATGGACTTTTGCCAGACGGTCTTTGATCATTGTGCTCCTTAACGACTTGGAAACCCGAGTAAGCTCCCTTCGGGAGGAGAATAAGCTAACATAAACGGTAAAAACAGTCAACCCTCGCTTTATTTAGCTGTCGTTCCTTTGAGCTTATCTGAAAAATCAAAAATGCCGGCCGTTTCATTCAAAAACTGGTCAACGGACTGATTGGCCGATAGGTTCCTCCCCCTCGGGGGACCTATGGCCGCGGGAAGAAGGCCCCTGGCAAACGGCGGTTTGAGGGTGGCGAAATACACTGGATTGGGGTTGAATTCGTCCTTGAAGCTGTAATACCGAAGCGTGAGGATCGCGATGATCCCTAAAGAGATCGAGGAACAGACGGCGATCCGTTTCCTCAAAGATACGTTGGTCGCCAGGGTCATGTTCCCCACCAAAAACGCCGTGCCCAGCCCACTAAAAAAGACCGCGGCCAGAACAATCTCAACGATGACGCTGTTGAAGGCATATCCGGCGTATTCGCTGACGTTGGTGAGCACCAGTCCGGCAACAATGAACAAAAGGCTTAAACTTAATTGGGCCGCGAACTGCGGTTTATGCTTGATCATCCGCCCGACGAAGGCCCATAACCCTGCCCACGCGAAGGCTGTGAACAAAAATCCCAGAGACCCCGAGGCCAGCTTCGGGATGGAAACATCCTCCAGACTGGTCAGGTAGACGTGTGCCGTGAAAATCATGGCGCACACTAAAAGGATCGACCACGCGTTAACGGACTTCTCGATCCTCTGGAAGAACGGGTGGGTCTGGATCAGCAGCTTCGTGGCGGCGACTGGATGTTCGGGACTAAAAAAACGCAGCCGCGTGCGGCCGATGACAATTTCGTCGCCGGAATCGAGGGGCGCCTGCTCCATGACCTCGGAGAACTTACGCACGTACATACCGTTTTCGCGGCTCACGTCCTCAACCAGCCAGCCCCCCGACTCCTGGCCGCTGCTACTGTTGCCGCTCCGCACGATCAAATGCGCGGCGGAAACATGCGGATCGCCCAGGATCAGGTCGTTGCCATAGCCCCGGCCGATGTGGACCTCCGGCCCCTCAAAAGTTTTGTATTCCCGCAAAAAACGTAACGGGTGTACTATTTCAATGATGAGTTTTGCCATTGGATCTCTTTTAAAAATTTACGCGCGAATTCGATGGCGTTGGCCTTACTTATACCCAAGACCACTACTTCTGTCAAAAGCCCCCGGTCGTTACGGTCCACCAGCGCCAGCGAAAGATTGATATCGTACAATCCCGGGAATTTTTTGTACTGGCGCACGCACCAGAGCACCTTCGCGTCCCGCCCCCCGACGTCGACGAAATCATTGTCGCATTGAAAATTCGTCACATCGTCTTCTCCGGCGTTCTCGTAAGAGTTAGGAACCCGGAAATGATTTTCGTACAAATTGTAGAACCGGATGGGATTAAGTCCCTTGCTGGCAAGCCAGAAATATTTATAAAGGATGTTGCCCGTTGAAAATCCCGACGAAAGGAAAATGGTGTCGCTCGTCGAGCAATTGATATAGGCGTAATTGTACAAATCTTTTTCCTTGTCTTCGGATTTGCCCCAGCATTTAAAGACATTGAGAAGTTCGCCGGGCACTTTTGCTTCCCCCACTTCCAGCGTGTTCCAGACGGGGTCCAGCAAACGTTTGACATACTGGTTCTGGTTTCCCGTGAGCTGTTCTGCGATCCGTTTTTTCCACTGCGTCCCGGAAACTTCGGACGATCCTGACGCGGCTGGTGCCGTCGAAACGCGCGCGTACAATTCCTCCAGATGTTCTACGGGGACAAGAAAACTCACCTCATTGCCAGCGGTCGATACATTGATCCCGATGACCTCCCTGGCTTTGTTCAAAGCCGGGCCGCCGCTCATCCCCGGGTTAATGGATCCGGAGAACAAGATCTTTTTGTAAAGGGAATCTTCCATCAGCCCGTTATAAATTCCCTCCACAATGCTCATCCCCAGATCAAAAGGATTTCCCATCGAATAAATATGCGTGCCCTTGAACAGATCCGAGTGTCCCAAAGAAAGGTACGTTGACGGGCTCTCCTGACCACGGATGACCGCCAGATCGTGGATGACATCGATGTCCAGAACGTCAACGGGATCGGTGACACCATCGTAGCGGATAGATTCGACGCGAAAGCGCTGAGGGGAATGCACCGCTTCGGCAACGACATGGAAATTGGTGGCAATATGCCCTTCGGGTGTGAACTGAAAACCGGAACCGATGGAAGTCTTCTTGCCCGTGGCCAGATCGATCACCTGGATCTGCACCACGCTGGGGTGGCAGGATCCGTAAATGGCCTGGGCCTCGTCCGTGATCGACTGCGTGAAGGCCGGGGCGGCGAACGCGGTAACGATCCCAAAAATACCGGCCGACAACAAAAATTTTCCGTTTTTAAATTTTTTACGTTTCATAAGTATTTGCATGACTTTTAGTATAAAATACAATCAAATCAATAGAAAGCGAAAAGTCGGAATATTGACCGCTCCCTCTTGTAATCAGGTTACGATGTATTATACTTTTACTGAAAACAATTATTCGCAAGAGTTCGCCCATGTTTAGAAAAATGAAAAAAAATATTTACCGGGGCCGGCAAGGTTTCACCCTGGTTGAGGTCTTAATCGCCGTAGGAATTCTGGCCGTCGTTATTGTGGGGCTATTGCAACTTTTCGTCCATTGTTCAAACCTCGCGGAGGCTGCCGGAAATACGACCCTCGGTATCAACGAGGCCCAAAATAAAATGGAAGAAATACGCAACCATGATTTCAGCACCATTGCCATCGACTACGCTTCCGGTGAAACCCCTGGAAACACATTTACGTTAACCAGCCTCAGCGGGACGGGGACGATCACGACAAGCCAGGTCGGAGGCAGTCCCGAATTGCTGCAGGTCCAAATCGATGTGGTTTGGCAGAATAAAAACGGCCGGAACTTCTCGACCGCGTTGACAGGCCTTATTGCCGAGCGATGAACACTTGTGACGATTCGACATCGGGATAAAAAAGGATAAAATGCGCCACATTCCTGAAAAAGATCGGTTTTTCAAAGACCATCGGGGTGTCACCCTGATCGAGGCGCTGGTCACTGTGATCATCTTCGCTTTTATCCTCGGGATATGTTACACCCTTTTGATTTCCGGGTCAGATTCCTGGGAGACCAACAGCGCCAGGATAGAACTACAACAAGAATTGCGCAAGGCCATGGATTGGGCGAGTCAAGACCTTCGCCAAGCCGGATCGGCCTCTATCGTTGACGTGCCGGCAGATGGCAGCACGTATACGAGCATTACCTTCCGTAAGGCAGCCGGAGCCTCCGGTGGCAATCTGGTATGGGACACCGATACAACCCGATACTTCCTCGGAGGAACTAGCGGTACTCAACTGCAAAGGCAAGTTGGATCAGGGACGGCATCCGTCATTGCCCAAAATATACAATCGTTGCAATTCAGCCGCCAGACGAGCACTTCTAATATAGTGAATGTCTCACTTCAGGCAGAAAAGAAAACCCCGAGAGGCAAAAATCTGTCAGGGAAAACACCTATTCAGGCAAGCATGACTCTACAAATTTATTTGAGGAATTGATGATGAAAAACAAACGGTTTCCCTGGGTCAAATTTTATGACAACAGCGGCAGCTTGCTGATTCTCTCTTATCTCGTTATTTTTGTATTGCTTGCCTTGGGCGCGGCCTTCATCGCCCTGAGCATCAATGAGAGCCGGGTCGCCGAACGCCAGCGAAGGACAACCCTGGCCTTTCATATCGCCGAGGCAGGAATCGAGCGGGCCCTCTATGACTTAAGACAAGATTTCATCAACGACGCAGATAGTCCCAGTTGGGCAGACGGTGATATCAACGGTCTTACTATCGGGCCCGACACAACGGATTTTTACAGCACAGGATATGGGTCCACTTCCCTCAACAGCGGGTCATACGCGGTGCAGTTGAAAAATGTCAGCGGTATAAGCGATGCCATCTGGATCCGTTCCCCAGGGACATTAGGGGATGTCCAGCAGACCATTGAAGTCTATGCCAAGATTGTCAGTATTTCTCCATGGAATAACGCCATATTTGCCGGAGGCGGGGCTGCCGGCGCCATGGTCAACGGCAACGTGAACATCCGCGGATCGGTACATATATTGGGCACCGGCCTTCAAAGCAGCGACTTGGTTGTTGACTTAGGAGGCACGTCCGAGATCATCGGCAATAACTATGAAGATCTTGCGGCGGCTCTAAAGGCGAAGGTTCCCGCGCTTCCCACAACCACTGTTAACGGTGAGACCGTGGAAACCCTAAGTGCCGTCCTCCGAGTCAAGCGCGGGATCATCGGGTTAAGCGGTTCGGCAACGGCCGGCGAGGCGGATGTTGCGGGCAACGCCTACAAGGAAACCATTGACGCCGCCTATGTAACCGATGGATACGGCGGAAGCCAAGGGACGGCGAATGTTCATTCTGATAACGGTTCCAGCAGCGCCTATGATCTGGGGGATACGGTGTCCTTCCCAAGCTTGTCGGACCCTTACGGCGGCTACAGCACCTATCAGGGATATCTCGAAGCCAACGCCCTGGTCATCAGCAGCGCCGCGGACCTGACGACGCTGGCAAATATAACGCCCGATTCGAGTTTTTCTTTTTCCAGTGCCAAAGGGAGTATCAACATGGACGGAAGCGGAAACCTGGCCGTTTCAGGCATTGTCTATATCGATAACGGCGGCAGCTTGAACACAAGCAAGGCCGGAAGCAACAAGACCATCACTTATACCGGAAGCGGTACCATCCTCGCCGAGGGCAATGTCCAAATTAATACGGATTTGGTCACCAACGGAAACAACTCTTTCCCCGCCAATATCCTGGGCATCATGACGCCCAATACGATCGGCTTCAATGAAGCGAATATCGACGTCATGGGCCTGTTTTATGCCGAAGACACGATTCAAGCGCAGAAGCAAACAGACATAATCGGAACGGTTGTTTCGAATTATTTCGATATGGGAACAAACGTCCCCTCGGTTTATCAGGTCCCCGACGTCATTAATCACCTCCCGGCAGGGCTGATCGGCCAGGACGCCACCTGGATCATGAAGACGGTTTCCTGGCGAAAAATATAAGAACATGTAATGACAAATAAACGCTTGTGGATCATCGTTGTCCTTTGCTTCGGTGCGTTGGTCGCCATCAAAACAATCAATGACCGGATCGCACGCGAGATGCGAGTAATAGCCGAAACTCCGCGGCAGGCCCCTGCTACCCGCATCGCGCCAGAGGCATCATCCGCCGCGAAACAAGGATCATCCCCGCGCCGCCGAAAACCAGGCGAAACGATCGTGCGCAGGGACAGGCTCTCCCCCGGCCGGGACTACCAGGAAAGCGTCTTTTATCTCAGTGGAATGGAAGTGGCCCGACAACGGATCGTCAACGAAAAAATCATTAAGTCAAGCGGTGAGATACCGGAAGGAAGATCTGATTTCGTCAATGAATCCCAAAAAACTTATGGTACCGAATATTACCTGCAGGGCAAAAAAAGCGGCCCTTCCCTGACCTATTTTAGCGACGGCCGGTTGAATATCGAGGCCTATTACCAATGGGGGAAATTGTTGCGGAAGAAAGAATATTATAATGACGGTGGCATCCGCCTTGAGGTCAATTACGCCGATGCTAGGGAACAAACCGACAATAAGGAAACAGGCGTCGGCAAGGTATATTATAGAAACGGAACTCTGAAATACGAATGGAATCTGACCAACAGTGAAAAAATTGGTTTTAAAAAATCTTATAACCAGAACGGTGAGCTGCGGGCGGCCTTTTATTTCGATGAATATGGGCAACCAGTGGAATAACTTCTTGCGCCCAAGCTACTTATGACAAGCTACTTAGGCACATTGGTGAAGTCGCATACTATATGTTATACTTATGATGAAATAACACTCAAAAGCAAACCCGCCGCAAGGCGGGGACCCAGGCTTCGTTCCAAAACTTGCGTTTGGGAACTACGCCTGGCCCGGCGAAGCCAAAGGCGAAAGCACTTTGGCGGAGACGGAGCAAAGCTATCCCGACGTTCCAGCGAAGCTGGAAGTCGGGACCCCGACTTTCGCCAAAGGCGAAACGTCGGGGCAGGGTTCCGCCCTTTGTTCTCAAAGAGCGGAACAGCCAGTTACCGCGAACGAATGCGTAAGTTTCGAACCCAGCAGAGAAGCCTAACCATCCGAAACGCGGATGGATTTTTTGTTTTGCCCCCCTAAGGATGGGGGGCAAAACATCCTGAGCGAGCATGGCGAAGCGAAGGATTACCTTAGCGCGCAGGATAACTTAATGAAAAAAACCAATGCTCATAAAACTTTTAAACAATAAAGCCTTTTCGCTCTCGGAACTGATGATCGCGGCGCTTATTTTCACGTTCACGTTTGCCGGGATCATACTGGTCTTTATCCGGTGCATTGAATTAAGTGAAATGGCACGTCATTCTTCAACGGCCACCAACGCGTGCAAAAACCGGATCGCGTCCATCGAAGATACGGCTTTTGACCAAATTTTAGGCACGTATAACAACACGACTTTTACGGCGACCGACATCAATGGTATCGGGAAGACATACGTTACCAGTTTGTCCACAGATGTGCTGCAGGTGACGCTGGTGTTCTGTTGGAAAGAAAAAAACGGCCGGGTCATGGGAGAAGATACAAATATTAACGGCGTTTTGAACGCCGGAGAAGACGCCAACGCCAATGGCGTGCTGGACTCTCCCGTGGAGATGACCACTTACGTTTATGACACGACGTAACTCTTTAAGGGCACCCTATGAGACAAACGCAAGGCTTTACAATAGTCGAGCTGATGGTAACTACGCTGATCTTTGCCGTGATCCTCACCGGCATGTACTCAGCGCTCTTGGCGGGACAGTCCGCCTGGTCGACGACCGACACGCAGATCCGCCTGCAGGAAGCCCTGCGTCAAACTTTGCAACGGGTGACGATGGAATTGGGAGAATCCGGCGAGGACGGTAACGGCATCATGCAAGTGACGATCGGTGACAATACTGGCGCCAACGGGACGGATATTCTGACTTTCTCGATCCCCATGTGCGTATGCAGTAACACTCCCATTGACGCTAACGGCGATGTGACGAACTGGGGCGCCCCTTTAAGCTGGGGGAAGACCAATTGTCCGTCGGATATAACATTGAACACCAACGGGAAAGTCAGCATCTGCCATCTGCCTCCGGGAAACCCCGATAACACGCAGGACCTGGAGATCGCCCCCGCGGCCCTGGACGCGCATCTGTCCCACGGTGACTGGTTGGGGTCGTGCACGGCCTGCTCGATCACCGGCAATAAATTCGTGGAATACGCCATCAATGCTGACAACCAACTTTTGCGCCGGGTGCGTAACAGTGTCAACGCCCTGGTCAAAGAAGAAACCATTTCAGAAAACGTGACCGGCTTTCAGGCGGTTTTCAGTGCGGACCAAAATGTTGTGACCCTGACCGTAACGGCCCTGGCGAACACGTTCCAAAACAGGCAGATCACGGTTTCGCGCAGTCTCAACGTGCGCTTGAAAAACAAAGGATGATGCCATGCGAAAGATAAGACAAGAACATAGCGCTTCATCGTTGAATAATCGCGGCGCGGCTTTGGTCATCGTTTTGTTCGTCATGACCGTGTTACTGGGTTTGGGTGACATTTTTGTCGTGCGAACCATCAACGAACGCAATATGACCAACCGCGAACGAGAAAACGCCAAGGCTTTCTACGCGGCGCACGGCGGCACCCAGGCGGGTTTAGATGGGCTGGATAATCTGATCAACAATTTCCTTAATAACACGATTGCCAGCTCGAACCCAAGCAGCGTCATCAGCTTTACGACCAATTACGTAAACGCGAACGATGGCATCGGCTGGCTGGTCTATTCCGTGCGCGATCTCAGCAACAACCCGGTCCTCACGCAAAATGGCGACCAGGCCGAGTACAGCGCGAACGCCGCTATCGGCGATAACACATATCAATATAAAATCGTCATCATGGAAAAATCCGATCCACTGACGATCACGCCTGATGTTTGGGAATTCCCTTACAATTACCGTATTGAATCGACAGGCACCGCCGGCACCACCTTGGGGAAAATACTCTTAAGCGGAGATTTCGCCGTGCGCGTCCAGCGCGACAACTTCGCCAAATTCTCTCTTTTTACCAACAGCCAAACGACACAGTCCGGCACCAACGTCTGGTTTACCAATAAAACCTATTTTGCCGGTCCGGTCCATACCAACAACCGATTCAATTTCGCTCTCAACCCCAGCGGAACATTTGATGACCCGATCACGCAGAACGATCAATACGCTAAATTTTACAACGGCGGCTCGGCGGTTAACCTGGACGCCGATTATAACGGCACGCTTGACGTGCCCGTTTTTAATAGCGCGTTTGAACGTGACGCCGGGACGATCACATTGAGCTCCTCGAGCCAACAGACCGATATGGAAGCCCAGGCCCTGGGAGGACAAACCTTCTCCTCTAACGGTATTTATGTCCCCAATAGCGGCGGCAATCTGACCGGGGGGATTTACGTCCGCGGTGATGGAACCGTCAATATGTCCGTGGATGGCAACAACAATCCCGTGTACACCATCGCCCAGGGCGGCACGACCCGCACCATCACCATTGACCAGGTCAACAACACCACAACCGTCGTCGGCACGCAAACAGACACTTACAACGGGATCCCGGACGGGATTGATGACGTCGGAACACTGATCTACACCACCGGCAGTATCACAGGTTTGGGAGGAACAGTTCAGGAAGACACTCAGATGACCGTCGCCAGTGCCGGAGACATGAGCATCACTAATCATATCGTCTACCAGGACTACACTCCCGGAGTGGGGACGCCGGGGACCGTCGGATACGTGCCGCCTGCCGCCGATGGAACAACGAATCTGCTAGGGCTTGTTTCCTGGGGCGGCAACGTACGTATTGGTTCCGCCGCTCCCAACGATGTCACGATCCACAGCACCATCCTGGCACGGCAAGGCGTTTTTCAAGTCGACAATTATAGCAGCGGCTCACCGCGGGGGACCGCCACGCTCCTCGGAGGGATCGTTTCCGACGATTACGGCGCTTTCGGGACGTTTAACGGCTCTACTGGGCAACAGGTTTCCGGATACGGGCGCAACTTCGTGTACGATGAACGCATGGAAACGGGCAGCGCCCCGCCTTATTTCCCGTCGCTCAATACCTTTGTCGCTTTCAGCAACGATATCGCGGATAAACTCGTTTGGCAAGAAGGGGGAACATGGTAATGGAAAATAAACGCCTGGTCATGACAGTCATTACCTTTGCCGGCATCATCGCGGGAATACTGCTGGTCAACCGCTGGATCGCCGGGGAAATGAAAGACCTTGCCCCAAATCCCGTTGAGAGATCCGCCGCGCCGCAACCGGTTGAAAAACCGCAGCAAACGGCCAAAAGACCACGCCCCGTCTTGATCGACCCGCTGCACGACCCTCTGGCGCCAGTCGTTCCCAGAAAAAACCTGAAGTCCTCGGTTAAAAAAGCCGCCCCTCGTCCGACAAGTTCGCAGAGAATCTACGAGCCAGCCGAAACCAGCGTCATTCTGACGCAATGAACCGCGCGATAAAGAATTCTTCCATTTCCACACCGGGAAGAATACGAAAACAATCTTTAACCCGACGGTCAAATTTCCTTTCCAGCCAGCCTTCAAGCGACGGGTAACTCGGGATGCCAACGAAATCCATGGGTTCCAAAGATAATCTCCCATCGGTCTTACGCAAAAGCCAACTGACCACGCCTTCGTTTTCCTCGGGCGCGAAAGTGCACGTGGCGTACACAAGCGTCCCACCTGGTTTCAAAAGACGGCTGGCATGCAAAAGCAACCCTCTTTGTTTGCGCACCATTTCCTTGATCTTGCGCGGGCTCCAATACGCATACGTGTCAGGATCAGCGGTTTTAAAACGGCCTTCCGAGCTACACGGCGCGTCAACGAGGATCCGATCGAAAAATACAGGCGATCGAAAACGCCGGGCGTCGGTCAACTTCGGCGCAACGTTCGTGGCCCCGGATGGCGCAAGAACAGATTTCAATTTATAAAATCTTCCGCGGATGGCTTCCACGGCAATAATCTCCCCTTCGTTGCTCATCAACGCGGCCATCTGGGTGGTCTTGCTTCCCGGGGCCGCGCACATATCCAGCACGCGCTCGCCGGAGCGCGGAGCCAACGCCAAAACCGGCAGCATACTTGAAAGACTTTGACGGTAAAGCGACCCGTCATTAATAAGATCCATCCGCCCCAGATCCTCACGCGATATTCCCTCTAGAATCAGCGCCTCGGCCGACCATGGGACGTCCCGGAAGGCAATGTTTCGTTTTTTCAATATTGCGAGTATTTCCGAACGATTTGTTTTCAGAGTGTTAATGCGGACACTCAAAACTTCAGAACGGGAAAAACTTTGGACGACTTGATCATAGCGTTCGTTGCCTACGATTTTCTTGAGGCGTTCTAAAAAAACCGGGAAATGTTCCTTACTCATACCGCAACGCTTCGATAGGATCCAGCCGCGACGCTTGCCGCGCCGGCCACAATCCGAAAAGGATGCCGACCATGACCGAAAAGCCGGTCGCCAGAACAACGGAAAAGATTGAGACCTTCACGCTCCAGCCGGCGATGAGCGTGATCAACAGCGCGGCCCCGGCACCCAGCGCGATCCCTCCGAGACCTCCTAAAACCGACATGAGAATGGACTCGATCAAAAATTGGGTCAGAATGTCATGATTGTTCGCGCCAATGGCCTTGCGCAATCCGATCTCGCGTGTACGCTCGGTGACGGAGACGAGCATGATGTTCATGATGCCGATACCGCCGACCACAAGCGAGATTGCCGCGATGGCCCCCAGCAGCAGGGACATCGTTTTTGTGGTCGTTTCCAGAGTATTACGGATATCCGCCATGTTGCGGATCTGGAAGGAATCCTCGTCTTCCTTGCGCAGACGGTGCTGTTTAATGATCAGTTGTTCCAATGATTCCGTCAATTGTTCCAGCATTTCAGGCGCGTGCGCTTCCACGAAAATACTGTCCACGTATTGTTTGCCCAACAGCCGGTACATCGCGGTCGTTACCGGCACCAAAATGGTGTCATCCTGGTCGCGAAACGACGTGGCCCCTTTCTCCGGTAAGACACCGATAATCCGGAAATTCACCAGATTGATCTTGATCGTTTCTCCGACCGGGTCAGTGTCGCCAAACAGTTCCCGGGCAACGGTGGTCCCCAGCACGGCGACTTTTTCGCGCAGCTTCACTTCCTGATCGCTGAAAAAACGCCCCACCGCGGGGACCGACGCGCGCATCGGCGCGTAATCGACGTCCACTCCCTCGACTTGCGTGTTCCAGTTTTTGTTGCCGTAAACTACTTGTCCCCGGCCGGAGACATAAGGACTCACCCGCCGGACATCCTGTGTCAGTCGACGGATCGCGTCCACATCCTGAAAAGTAAAACGCGTCATTGAACCGGATTCCATGGCAATGCCGCTTAATTTTGGTGACCCCGGACGGACGACTAAAAGATTCGACCCCAGCGCGGCCAACTGCGCACGGATGGCGGTCTTCGCGCCCTCGCCGAGCGCCAGCATGGCAATGACCGCCGCCACGCCGATGAGGATCCCCAGGATCGACAACACCGAACGCATCTTGTGGGAGATCATCGCGGAGCCCGCCTGGCGGAAATAATCCCAAAACTCCATCCCGCCGATGCCGCGCGCCGGCTTCGACAAGAAATTTTTAATGGTCGTGTCCGCGGAAACGGATGCCGTGACGGACAATTGTTCCCTTCCGGGTTCATCGGAAATGATCTGACCGTCACGCATATGGATGACGCGCCGGGCGTATTGCGCGATATCGGGTTCATGGGTCACCAGGATCACGGTCTTGCCTTCCTGGTTGAGACGATTGAGTATGCCCATGATCTCATCTTTATTTTTCGAATCAAGGTTCCCGGTCGGCTCATCCGCCAGGATGATGAGCGGCTCGTTGACCAGCGCCCGGGCGATGGCCACGCGCTGACGCTCACCGCCGGAAAGTTCATTGGAATGATGGCCCCGGCGCTCCTCAAGGCCGACTGACGTGATTTTCTCTTTCGCTTTCTCCTTCAGGTGCCGTTTGCCGGCGTAAATAAGCGGCAACTCGGCGTTCTCCATGACCGTCATGCGCGGCAGAAGGTGGAACTGCTGAAAGACAAATCCGATCAGCCGGTTACGGATAATGGCCAATTCATCGTCAGACAGGCCGGTCAGCTCCGTTCCTTCGAAGAAATATGTTCCTCTATCGGGCCGGTCCAGAAATCCAAGGATATGCATCAGCGTTGATTTGCCCGAACCTGACGGCCCCATAATGGCGAGGAATTCACCCGGCGCGATCTTCAACGAGACCTCGCACAAGGCGCGGACTTCGGAGGCGCCCATCAAATACGTTTTCGCGATGTTCCTTAATTCGATCATAAGATCGCTACCGCTGCTGGCTGCTTCTTCTTTGGCTGCGTATCGGCATCAGGGGATTGGTACCCACGTTGCTTTTCGGAAGAGTGTATTTCTTTGTTTTGACGACAATCGTGTCGTAAGCGTCGACCCCCGAAAGGATCTCCACGTTCTTGTCATCGGAAATTCCCAAATAAACCGGCCGTTGTTGAGATTGGCCGTCGGCATCTTTGACCAGAACGAAATTTCCGTCCTTCTCCCGGAGGACCGCCTCACCGGGGATCAGCAAGACATTGTCTTTGCTCTGCGCGATAAAATTGACGGTCGCGTTCATCCCCGACCGGAAGAACTCCGGCACTTCCTTCGGCAGCAAATCTACTTCGTAAATAGTGACGTTGTTGACCGTTTTGGACTCGTAATAAATATGCCCGACCGCCGCCGGGATCTTCGTGTCCGGATAAGCGTCCAGGCTGACCACGGCGCGCTGTCCGTCCTTGATCTTCCCGATGTCGGTCTCATCCACCTGCGCGCGGACGATCAACTGGTCCGAAAGCACGACGACCGGATCGGCCGTCGTTACGGTCTGCCCCGGCTGGGTCTTGGCCACGATGACCTCGCCGTTAATGGGCGAAATGAGCGGGATCGCTTTATAGACCTCCTGCCAGTAGCGCAAAGTCTCTTCATTCTGTCCGCGCGCCGCGTCCAGAAGCGCCGCCCGTTCGGTCGAACTCATCCACGCCAGCGTCTCTCCGGCCCGGACGCTTTGGCCTTCTTGCACCAGGACTTCATCGATCCTGCCGTTGACCGAGGGTTTCACTTCCAGTCTGTTCTTGGGCAAAACCGTACCCGTGGAAGAAATGACATTCTGGATGTTGCCGATGACCGGTTTGATCTCACGGGTGAGGTCATTCCCCGGAGTGGCGGACTGTGTTTTCATCTTCCCAAATACCCCACCCGCAGCCATCACCGCGATCAATATAAAGACCTTTATCATTTTAGGGCGCATATTCTAACGTTTCTCCTTTCGCCTGGATCCAGGCCGCCTCAGTGAGCAAAGCGTCCGCCTGGCCTTCCAGATAAAATTTCTTGGCTTCCACTAACGTATTCTCAATGATGATCCAGTCATCGAAGGCGATGAAACCGGTCGAATACTGGGCCTGCGCGATTCTAGAACGTTCCTCGGAAGCTTCCAGGGATTTATGCCGCACATCAACGGTCTCCAGCGCGTCCTGCAGCGCCGCCCACGTCCGTTCAAGACTGACAACAACAATGTCGCGCGTGCTGCGTTCATCCGCCTCGGCTTGCCGGTACGCCGCGCGCGCCTGCGCAAACTGGGCCGTCTTAAGGCCTCCCTCGAACAAAGGCAACGAAACACTTACCCCCGCGTTCCACTGGTCGTTATCCGGCGGCCAGGTAGCGCCGGATTTTTCCGCGCCCGCCGACCCGGAAACGGTCGGAAAGAAATTGGCGCGCGCGGACTGGACGCCGAAGGACGCGGCATTTTTCTGCGCGAGCGCGTTTAACACGGACGGATTATTTTTGATCAGCGCGTCAAAGTCCGGTTTCTCCACGGCCGTTTCGCGCGTCGTGAAATCCCCGGCCACGGTGAGCGAACTAAATTCTTTACGGCCTAATTCTTTGGTCAGTTGCCTTTGGACGAATTCCACGTTGCGCTTTGCCTGCGCCAGTTCAAAGTTCGCGCTGGCAAAATTCGCCTCGGCGGTCAATAACGCTCCCCGGTGCTCTAATCCCGATTCGTAGCGCAACCGGATGAGCGCCAGATTGTCCCGGCGGATCTTGACGATCTCCTCGCTGACCTTGACGAGTTCCTGGGCTTTAAGAAGATTGACGAAAGCGCTGCGCAGATTCAAACGGACCTCGGCGGAGGCAAAACGGTAATTCGCTTCGGCCGCGGCCACATTCTCGGAAGCGGCCTTGATCTCGCTGGAGGTCTTCATCCCGTCGAAGATCAACTGCGTGCCGCTGACCCCATAGGAATAGGAATTTGCCGTAGTGCTGCTTGTCTTGGCGCGAGAAATATCGAAATCTACGTTGGTTTGTGGGAACAGTCCGCTCGCGGTGACTTCTTTGGCGGCCTTTTCCTGGTTGACGCTCTCCACGGCCGAGATCAGATCAGGGTGATTCTTCTTCGCCTCGGCCAAACAATCGGACCACGTCAAGGCTTCCTGCGCGGACGCGAGTACGATAAAAATAGGATTAAATAATATTAGTATTAATAAAAAAAATCCCGGAAGCATACTATTCTCTTTCAATCCATGATGATAGCTCGGGCAGGCTCTGTAATGTGTATATCGTCATTACAAGGGTGTGTCAACAGAAAAAGCCTTTCAATGCGGCTAATTCTTGCGGCGCGCTGCCCCTGCTTGACCATTTAGACAGCGTAAAGGCGGGAAGGTTCCATCAAACTAAACTATACAGCCTATTTTTGCCCTGCTTTTTCGCTTCCAGTAAAGCCATGTCGGCTTTCAGGATGAAATCATGCCTGTTCATGTTTCCGTGATATTGCGCCAGGCCCACACTGACCGTAATTTTTTCTTGAGAAGAAGAATTCTCTATAATTTCTTTTTTGATCTTTTCAGCCACGTTCCGGGCTTTGGTAATTTCGGTTTCCGGTAGAATAATGGCAAATTCATCTCCCGCATAACGGCATACAATGTCCACCTTGCGCGTCATTCGTTTTAAAACCTGTCCCACTTTCTTAAGTAAAATATCGCCTTCCAGGTACCCGTAGTGGTCATTGACCAATTTGAAGTTATCCACATCAACCATCAGCAAACACAAGGCGTTGGCATAACGCACAGCCCGATGGATCTCATGATCCAGACACTGCGTAAAATACCGGAAATTATTCAGTTCCGTCAAGGGATCCGTAACCGCCAGATAATTTAATTCACGATACAATTGCGCGTTCTCGAGGGCAACGGCCACCTGGCGGACGATCATACAAAAAACTTTAAAATCGAGATCCGAGAAGCTCGCTTGCGCGTCTCCCGATTTTTTATCGGCCACGCACATGACTCCTTTCAAAGTATAGTTGATCTTGATGGGAGCGCACATAAATGATCTGGTCTTGTACGACGCCCCCACTGGCCGCGCAAAACGGCTGTCTTCTTCAATATTTTTGACCAATACCGGTTCGCCTTCCTGGGCAACCAAGCCGGCGATCGGCTGCCCCATCTTGATCCGGTGCTGTCCGACCGCGTCATTATATGTACCTTTACGTCCTCTGACACACAACTCCTGCTTATTGTCATCCAGAAGCAGCAACGAGCATTTTTCGGCCTCCAGTACCTCGGTTGTCTTATTCACGATAAAATCCACCAGCTTGTTCGCGTCTAAAATCGTATTGAGTCCTTCCTCGATGTTCAAAACCTGTTCAAACTTGTCTTTCTCGATCTGTAGCCGCTCTTTGAACTTTCTCAAATCGCTTTCCGCTCTGCGGCGTTCTTGCACGGCGGCACCGACCACCAGCGCCGTGATCGCGCTCAACCCCACCATAAACATCTGCAAGAAAAGGAGCGCTGGATCGATAGGCTGCAGCCCAAAGGGCTCGCGGCTGTGCAATGTTCCTATCATGGCCATCACGGACAATATGAAAACGACGGTGGCGGTCTCCCGCTGGCCAAACCGGAACGCGGACCACATCAGGATCGGGAAACCTGTAAATGCCAGAGGATAATTTTTGCCGCTAAAGATGACCTGGCCTACGGCAAAAAGGGACAACAACAATAACGCAGCTTCAAGGCATTTTCCGCGATCCCAAGGGACGCTCGTAGTCGAGCCCCAGAGAATAAGCATGGGGGCCAGGATGAATCCGCCGGACGTATCCCCCAGCCACCACATAAGCCAGATAGGTCCGAAATTCGCCCACGGCGCAAAGCCGCCCAGCGCGAGGCTTGCCACCCCAGCAGTAGCACTCACCGTTGTGCTGATAAGCCCTACCAGAACCGAGAATTTAAGGACATTGATCGGATGATTAAACGTTTCCCGGCCGTTACTATATCTGTTGACAAGAAAAACGCTTAACAACGCTTCCAGGGTGTTGCCAGTTGCGATGCCAAAGGAAGCCCAAGCGCTCCCCTGCGTAGTGATGTTCACCAGAAAAGCGCCCCAAAAGATACTTGGCCAGAAACGGTAGCCTAGCAATAAAATAACCGCCAGCGCAATTCCCGTCGGCGGCCATATCGCGGTGGCACTGGCATTCGCAAAGGCCAAAGACAATCCCCATTTCCCGGCGACATAATAAACGGCGGTGATGGCGAACGCCTTGGCAAGGTAAGAGAAAACGGACAGGCCTGTGATCTTTTTGTCCATGATGGCCACCCTCTTGGGGGGGGTGCTACTGACAAGGAGTATTATCATGCCAAAAACAATCAGACAGGAGCAGGATATGCTTAGTCGTAAAAATCAATTGTATTATATTACCTATCCAATGAAAATTGCAACAAGAAAATCAGCACGGCTAAAAAAGGGACAGCTGGTCTAAGAATTCTTTCGTGTACTTCATATGCTCCCCTCCTTTTGATCATTACTTCCAGAGTATCGGCACGGCGCCAAGGTCTCCGGAGAAAACATTGCTGGCGATGCCAAACGTCACGGCGATGAGAAACACGACATACAGCCCGTGCACCGGCGAAAAGATATATTTATTGAACTTCTTGAGGCCGGTGATGGCCTCAATGGTCAAAAAGAGCGCGAACGGGCAGAAAAAAAGCGACGTGCGTGGAACGGTAAACGGATATTTTTTGAGCAGCCCCAGCGCCACCAATCCCAAAAAAAGCGCGAACGCCGCGGTCTTGGGCGAGCGGATGCGATAACCTTCCTTTTTGATATTAGCAAAAAACGCGTAGAACATGTTAAAAAATCCAAAGAGGATGAACATAATGGCGATCCTTTTGACGGTCTTGGGCTTTTCGCCGAACCACCGGGAGAACAGATTGTTCGTCCCCTCGCCCAGCGTCTTAAAAAATTCCCCCACGGATTGAGTAGAAATGAAATAGTCTCCGAACCCTTCCGTGACAGCGCCGACCGGGCGTAAACGTATGTCGATCGTATACGAAAGCAGGATAAAGGCGGCCAGGGAGACCGCATAAATCAAAAGGTCATTGCGGCGCGATCGGTCTTTGAGCGTGGCGACAATCAGATTATACAAAACGATCATCGCAAATAAAAATGCCGGATACGAAAAAAGTCCCAGCGCGGGCAGGGCCGCGAGGACCAGCCGATATTGGCGCGCGTCCCGAGCGTGCAAGGCGTCTTCATGATACAAAAACGTCATAAAGATCGCCCCGGCGAGCACGTCCACCGAATAGGACTTGAGTTCCGCGGCGTAATAGACTAGCGGCACCGATGCCGACCAGGAAAAAAGGTACGTCCAATACGCCCAATCATTCTTTAAGAACGGACGTACCAGTTTCAACCAAAGCCAGAACGCGGCTAGCATCGCGACGAACGAGAAAAACCGTAAACTCAACAGGTGGAAATCGAACAACCCGGAAAACTGCTGGATCAGAAAAAGATAAACCCGCGGAAAAACCTGCACAGCCCGCAATTGGGCGGTGAACATCTGCTGGGGGTTAAAATACTGGATACTTTCAAAGACGCACGCCTCGTCGTTCCACATGGGCCGCTGGTTGAAATAATGCGCCGCGGTCAGCGCGACATACCACGTCACCAAAACGAGCATGACCAGTGGCCAGCGCGCCGAGTGGAAAAATCCGGATGAGGGTTGTCGCCTGGACATAGTGTGTTCATTCTACCCTGTCTTAATATTTATGACAAGAAATATGTCGGGGACAAAACGGTCGGAGGAACGGACGAGGACTCTCGTGGAGTTTCCCCAGTTTTTCTGAGAAAAATAGCGCAAGTCGAATAAATTGAAGAGGTAATGGGAAAAATGA
>Ga0209541_10006460_pt1 | contig 19968 bp, 16 predicted proteins | sample RifCSPlowO2_01_FD_184027 | JGI IMG/M metagenome (GOLD analysis project Ga0209541, IMG submission 184027) | Groundwater microbial communities from Rifle, Colorado - Rifle CSP2_plank lowO2_0.1 (SPAdes) (version 2) | ecosystem: Environmental > Aquatic > Deep subsurface > Groundwater | place... | reverse complement strand
TTTCTCTTTTACTTTAATTAGGCTGTCTATTTGTCCGCTTAAAATACTGATGTTTCTGTCATTAACATCTTTTCCCTGAATCTCAACCGCGTTTGTGTAAATTCCTGGTTCAATTCCTCCGTTGATTAACAAGCCGTATTCAATGGTAATTTCTTCATTGGACATAATTTCTCCCAGTTCCCAGCTCTGGGTTTTAATGACTTCTGAAGATTCATTTTTTAAAGTATCGGTTAAAACCACATCATAGGCCGAGCCAACGCCTTTGTTAGCCGCCTTTATTTTATAATTCACAATATCGCCCGGATAAACGAATCCTTTTGCGTCGTTTGTTTTATTGACTTCAATATGAGGCAATTTAGGGGGCCCGCCCATCCAGCCCATTGGCGGGTCTAAACTCATCAGAAGAGTTAAACTTTCGTTATTATCTCCGTTATTTCTGTCGTCTTCGTAGCTGTCAATAAGAGAACTGTTTTTTAGATAAGTTCCGCCATAAGGCATCGTATCTCTGATGAATAACGTATAAGAAACAGAGCCGGAGCCGTTAATCGGCACAGAGCCGATGTCCCATTTAATTTCCCCCGGTACGCTCGCGTCGCCGCCGCCCGCGTCTGCCATTCCTAAATAGCGGTTATTATAGTTGTCAGAAAGAATTACATTAGTGGCTGGAGCGTCGCCGTTATTGGTATAACTCAAAGTGTAAGTGAGATAGCTTGCCCTGTTTATTTTTTTCTCGCTTGTAGTGGCGCTTTCGCCAATCCATAAATCCGGCTGACCAAAAGCCAAGTTCCCCTGCCAGTGGCCAAAGATATTTATAGAAGCCATGAGCCAGTTTCGGCCCACAATATTAGTGTTGACAAAATTAGAAATATTAGCCGTGGCTGAAGCGTCGCCGGTTTCAATGGAGCCGTCTCCGGCGTTATAACTTGCGGAATTTCCGCCGGTTCTCGCGAAAAGATTCAGATTATTGACGATTTTCGCGATGTTATTGCTTTTCATATTTAAAGAACCGGAATTTTCTCCCTGATTTGAATCATTGTTATTTCCATTCAAGAAATTATCAATTAAATCACTGCTGTAAAGAATTACGCCGTCAGCCGTCCTAATCCATGAAATGCCCGGGGGCAAACTAAAGATGTTCCCGCTCCAGTCGCCGAAAACTTTTATGGCAATCATCAGCCAATTATTGCCAAAGATGTTAGTGTTTACGGTGTTTAAGATATTGGCCGCGGCTTGGGCTTTTCCTGTCTCAATAGAAGAGCCGCCCCAGTTCCCATTAGCTGAATTATCGCCGGTGTCAGCCGTTACGTTAACATTGTTTTCAATTTCCGCCTGACTGTTATTTTCAATATTAGTATCATTAGAACCAGCGCTTGCTTCAGTGTTGTTATTTGAATCAGAGCCGCTGATGAAATTCTCCACCGCGCCGTTTCCCGGAAAAACAAAATTCCCGCTCCAGTCGCCGAAATTGTTAAAGATGCCGAAAAACCAATTTGAGCCGGTGATATTAGTGTTTAAAAGATTGATGACATTGGCCGTAACTTGGGCGTTTCCGGTTTCAAGGCTGACGTTTCCGGCGTTTCCGCTGGCTGAATTAAAGCCGGTCAAAGCAAAAACTTCCACATCATTTATAATAGTCCCGTCATTATTGTTTTCCACATCCAAAGAGTTCACGCAATCTATAATTCCGCAGTTATTATTTTGATTAGTTGAGAAATCTCCGACATAGAGATTGCCGGTCAGGTTGTAGAAAAAATTGGATAAAAGAAACCAGAAATTTGAACCGGTGATATTGGTGTTGACTACATTAACCGCATTGGCCGTGGTTATAGCGTCGCCGGTTTTTATGCTCGCGTCATCGCCATTAAGATTAGAAGAATTAAGGCCTGTGATTGCTTCGCCGCTTACTTCAGTGGTTGTGGTTGCCTTATTATTATTTTGAATAACAACATTTTCAAAGGTTAAGCTTTCAGTTTGAGAATTTTCTCCGATAATTTCATCAGTGGTCGTAGTCAAGCTTTCCGGCGAGCTCGTGGCTAAAATTTGCGGCGTAGTGGTTACGATAAAAGTGTCAGACGTTTCAGTGTTTAAATCATCAGTATTATTATTTTCATTTTGTTCGCCCAAATCAGCGATATTGGTGTTGGCTTCATTTACTACTCCGATTTCCGCTTCCGCGTTTCCAGTTTCAATAGAGGTGTTTTCTTTCGCTTCTTGGCTTTCCGTTGTTTCTTCAGTCCCTGAATTATTGTTTTGAACCTCAGTTTGTTCACCGGATTCATTATTTGTTTCTCCTTCGGCTAAAACAGAATAAATAGGAAAATTAAAAACTATTAAACTGATTATTAACAGAGGAATTAAAATAAGTTTTTTTCTTTTCATGGCTTTATCCTCCCGTTTACCCTCCGATTTTTTCCTTTGATTATTTCCTCCAGATATTTAATATATTCGCTAATTTTAATTTTAAGTTTTTGAAAAATCCGTCCCACCAGCGGGAAGCCTGATTTACAAGCCGAACCTGTTCAGAGATTTTTTTAAGAATCTGTTTTGGTTCTTCCTGCTTTTTGTCTTTGTCAGAGCCTTCTGTTTCTGATTTTGCGGAGCTTGAATTTTCCGTTTTAGTCGTTTCTTTGGAATTTATTTCTCCGGAATCTTTATTTTCCGAATTTTCTAAATCAATCTCTGTTTTTCTCGTTTCCGTATTTTCGTTTATTTTAATTTCAGTTTCAATTAGAGCTTTGTTGTTCTTGTTTGGCGCTTGAATGTTTTGTTCCACTGAAACATTCGCTTGTCCCTGCTCTTCTTTTTCTATGTTAATCGGCTCTAAAGTTTCTCCGTTGATTTCATTTTGAATTTCTATTTCCACTTTTGCGTTTCCGGTTTCTTCGGTCTGTTCGCCAATGTTTCCGCCGGTATTAGCCGAGACATTTATCTGGTTTTTTATTACAACATCGCTCTGACTACTAGTTGTAATTGTGTTAGAAATTTCTTTTTCCAAAAATCTTTTTTCAAAATCATTAAAGAAATTATCCGTAAAAGACGCTTGGCTGATAAAAGGAGCAAAGACTAAAAGAGAAATTAGAAAAGAAATGTCAATAAATTTTTTCATCCCTTCAAGTAAAAGCTGAAAAGTTTCAGCCCTTGCCTGAAGGGGGCAAAAATATTTTGCCCGCCTTCATTCAGCTCTTAGCGATTGATTCTGGTCACAATAGTGTTGACCACATTAACCACTTTAGCTTTAGCGTCAGAATTGCCAGTGTGGATAACTCCACCGTTTCCGCCATCATCGCCATCTCCGCCATCTCCGCCATTATTAGTCTGACTGCCGCCTCCCCAACCATTATAATTACTATCAGCGCCGCCGCCGTTACCTCCATTACTGCTTGAACCGCCATTGGTATCATTTAAACCTGTGTCAGCTATAACTCCGACACCATTACCAACATTGGCAGTGTCATTATTAGTTACTGTGATATCGTCTACATTGGATTCCCCATTACAGCCGCAAAGGTCAATCTTAGTAATGTCGGTATTGACTTTATTCTTAACTTTGGCTTTGGCTGTGGCATTGCCGGTTGTGATGCTCCCGCCATTTCCTCCTTCTCCGCCATCACCGCCATTCCCGCCATTATTAGTCTGACTGCCGTTTTTATTAGTATTGGAGCTGGCGCCATCGCCTGAACCGCCACTTCCGCCATCGCCGCCATCAGAATTGTTATAACCAGTGTAAGCGCTGACAACGACCTCATTCATAACAACCGCTGTCTTAGTATTGGTGACGGTAATATCATGACCACCGCCCCACCAGCCACTAGCTAAAGCCGGAGCCGCACTAAGCATAAGAGCTAAAACTGTTAAACTTACAAATACTTTTTTCATTTTGTTCACCTCCTTTCTTTAATAGAGATATTTAACGGCCTTCTTGAGGCGTTCTTCCTCAAGCGCTTTTTCTTTTTTAAGAAAAAGCGTTATAGGCCAATATCGACCTTTGGGTTTTCCCAAACAATGGGATCCAATTTTTAAAAATTTTAAAAACAAAAAACCGCTTTTTCTTCAAAGGAAAATTCCTTCAAAGAAAAAACGGCTCTTTAAAAATTTCTTTTCTGATTTTTTTTTATGCGGGATTCGCCCTGACACAATCCTCGCCTAGTTCCTCCGCTTCCTCCTTCTGGGCTGATTTAATTTTGTCTAATTTATTTTTATTCTATATAATAGAAGAGATGGATATTTTCTCTATTGTCATTATACTTTGTATAATTTCATTCGCTCGGAAAAAGAAAGTTTTATTTTCTTTTTCCCTCACTCATTTTAATTATAATCATATTTTAAACGGGGTCAACCCCGCACCTATTGAACTTTGTTTAAAAAGTATCTTAATCTTCTTTTTAACATTTCTGGAGCTCGGCCGCTTTTCTTTAGAGATTTTTCTCTTTGTAGCGCGTCGTTTCTATCCTTGTAAGCTTCGTAATAAATTAATTCCAGTGGCAGTCTGTATTTAGTAGAAGAGACTTCTCCATTATAATGTTTTTCTATTCTTTTACTCAAGTCCTCGGTATAACCAAAATACAGCTTATTATCTTTTTTACTTAAAAGCACATAAACATAATACATATTTATATCATAAGTTCAATAGGTGCGGGGTCAATAGTCAATAGAGATTCCTATTAAGTTAAGCTTATCAGATTCGCATTTTATTGTCAAAAGGGAAACTAAATTCGAGTGCCAAAGTTGGGGAGGAATCCAGCTTGGCGCTCGAGTTTAGTTTCCTTTTTTTGCTAAGACCCTGTTTTTTAGGTAAAGCAAATTTTTAAGGAATAAAGAGGTCATTCCAAAACTTTTTTTCGCAGCGAAATTTTCCAATTTTCCGGCGAGGCGAGGAAGGACGACGAAGTCGTATATGATTAATATACGACGAGGAGGACTGACGAAGCCGCAGCCAAAATTGGGAAATTACAGCAGAAAAGGAAGTTTTGGAATGACCTCAATCAACTCGAGGCCCTGAAAGATTACTCCCGGCTAAATACGGTAAAACGGTAAAATAGACAAAACAAAAATCACCACTCCCCGTGTCTTTTATTTTGTCAATCAAAATTCTTAAGGTCTTTTTCATCCACTTTTCTAGAACTCATTCCTCCGAGCCCTCCCCTTGGTTCTTGGTGGTGATTATTAGATAAGTTTATCTTAACAAGCTAAAAAACCTTGTCAAGCTTTTTTGTTTGTATTAACATCTTAATATGTTAATAGACACTCATTCTCACATAAATTTCAACGCTTTTAAAGAGGACGGAGATGAAGCGATAAAGCGGGCCCTTGATCAAGGCGTCTGGCTGATTAATGTTGGCTCGCAATATGACACGAGTAAAATAGCCGTGGAATACGCTAATAAATATCAGGAAGGGGTTTACGCGGCTGTGGGTCTTCACCCGATTCATTTGGAAGAAATGGATATAGATGAAGAGGAATCAGGCGCGAAATTTAAAACCAGGAAAGAGGAATTTGATTTTGAAAAATACTGGGAGTTGGCCCAGGAAAGAAAAGTGGCGGCGATTGGAGAAATCGGCTTGGATTATTTTCGTCATTCTGAGGCGAAGCCGAAGAACCCCGTAGCAGATGGTAAAACCACGGGATCCTTCGCTGGCGCTCAGGATGACTACAAAGAAAAACAAAAAGAAATTTTAAAACAGCAGATGGAAATAGCCCAGCAAACGAATCTGCCGATAATTTTCCACTGCCGGGAAGCGTACGACGACCTGATTAAAATTTTAGAAGATTTTAAAGGCGCTTGCTCTTCTTGCGCTTTTGGCTGTCCGTCTTCAGGCGCGGGCGGAGCCAGAGGCGTTATCCACTGCTTTTGCGGGAGCCCGGAAACAGCCAAAAAGTTTTTGGAAATGGATTTATATCTTGGCTTTAACGGTTTGATTACTTTTTCCGAGCAATACGACCAAGTGGTCAAAGAAACTCCCTTGGAAAAAATACTTTTAGAAACCGATTGCCCGTATTTGGCGCCCGCGCCTTATCGCGGCAAAAGAAACGAGCCGGTTTATGTTAAATATGTGGCGGAAAAAATCGCCGAAATTAAAGGGATAAGTTTTGATAAAGTGGCCGAACAAACCACCCAAAACGCCAAAGATTTATTTAATCTTTAATGAAATACAATCCCCAAAAAATAGAAAAAAAGTGGCAAAAGCGATGGAAAGATAGTAATCTTTATCAAGCTAAGGATAAATCCAAGAAGCCGAAGAAGTATTTAATGGTGGAATTCCCCTATCCTTCGGGCGACGGCCTTCATGTGGGTCATGTCAGGAGTTATACGGCTTTGGATGTTTTGGCGCGCAAGAAAAGAATGGAGGGCTATAATGTTTTATACCCAATGGGCTGGGACGCTTTTGGTCTTCCCACGGAAAATTACGCTTTAGCCACCGGTATTCATCCGATAAAAATCACGGAAAAAAATATCAGGATTTTTAAAAGACAGATGAATTCTTTGGGTCTTTCTTTTGACTGGTCTCGGGAGATTAATACTACAGACCCTTCCTATTATAAGTGGACCCAATGGATTTTTTTACAATTTTTTAAAAAAGATTTAGCTTATCAGCGTGAAATGCCGATTAACTGGTGTCCGAAATGTAAAATTGGTTTGGCCAACGAAGAAGCGATTGGCGGAAGGTGCGAGCGCTGCGGCGCCCAAACGGAAATGCGGCTCAAAAAGCAGTGGCTTTTAAAAATCACCGAATACGCGGACAGGTTGATTGATGATTTGGGAAAAGTGAATTATGCGGGAAAAATAAAAACCCAGCAGATTAACTGGATTGGAAGAAGCGAAGGAACGGCTATAAAATTCAAAATTCAAAATTCAAAACAATACATTGAAATTTTTACCACGAGGGCGGATACTTTATTTGGCGTGACGGCTTTGGTTTTAGCGCCGGAGCATCCATTCGTCGCTTCTCTCCTTAAAATCAAAAATCAAAAATCAAAAATCAAAAATTATGAAGAAATTAAAAAATATATTAAGAACTCTAAGAAGAAGAGTGAATTTGAACGGACGCAGTTGGAAAAAGAAAAAACCGGAGTTTTTATTGGCGCTTATTGCCTTAATCCGGCCAATAATGAAAAAGTCCCGATTTGGGTCGGCGATTATGTAATTTCAACTTACGGCGACGGGGCCGTGATGGTTGTGCCGGCTCATGACAAAAGAGATTATCAATTTGCGAAAAAATATAATTTGAAAATAAAAGAAGCAATCAAAGGCGGCTATATTTCTAAAGAGGCTTATGTTGATTACGGGGTTTTAATAAATTCAGGCCGGTTTAACGGATTAAAATCAGAACAAGCGATTAAAAAAATTACTGATTGGCTGATTGAGAAGAAATCAGGAAAAAGGACTATTCAATATAAATTAAGGGATTGGATATTTTCCCGCCAGCATTATTGGGGCGAGCCGATTCCTATTGTTCATTGCGAAAAATGCGGCCTAGTGCCAGTGCCTGAAAAAGATTTGCCAATTAAACTGCCTTATGTAAAAAAGTACGAGCCAACCGAAACAGGCGAGTCTCCTTTGGCTAAGATTGAAAAATGGGTTAAAACAAAATGCCCAAAGTGCCAAGGCCCGGCCAAAAGAGAAACGGACACAATGCCCAACTGGGCCGGCTCATCTTGGTATTTTCTGCGTTACACTGATCCAAAAAACAAAAAAACTTTGGCTGATTTTGAAAAATTAAAATACTGGCTGCCAATTGACCTATATAATGGAGGCATGGAGCATACGACTCTGCACTTGCTTTATTCCCGCTTTTGGCATAAATTTTTATATGATCTAAAAGCAGTGCCGGGCCCTGAACCGTATGAGCGCCGCTATTCTCACGGCGTTGTCTTGGCTGAAGACAAAAGAAAGATGAGTAAGAGTTTTAAAAATGTGATTAATCCGGACGAGATAGTCAAATCTCACGGCGCTGATTCTTTAAGAATTTATGAAATGTTTATGGGGCCGTTTGACCAAACCATTAGCTGGAGCAGTCAGGGTCTTCAGGGTTGTTCCCGATTTTTAAAGAGGGCTTGGGAGTTAAAGTCAAAAGTCAAAAGTCAAAAGTCAAAAGTTAAAGTCAAAATTCAAAATTATAATGATTTAGAGAGATTAGTTCATCAAACCATTAAGAAAGTAAGCGAGGATTTGGAGAATTTAAAATTTAATACCGCTGTTAGTTCTCTGATGATTTTGGCTAATACTTTAGGCGAGTTAAAAGAAATTCCGAATAGATATTATAAAATATTTCTCATTTTACTCTCCCCTTTCGCGCCTCATATCTCTGAAGAATTATGGGAAAAGCTTGGCAATAAAAAAAGTATTTTTTTGGAACCTTGGCCAAAGTATGATTTTAAACTGATTGAGACGGAAACTTTTCAGATGATTATTCAGGTTAACGGCCGGGTCAGGGATAAAATAGAAGCGCCTAAATCTCTTTCAGAAAAAGAGGCAAAAGAACTGGCTTTGTCTCAAGAAAAAATTAAAAAATGGATGGTTGGCCAAACGCCCAAAAAAGTAATTTATATTCCGGGAAGATTAGTGAATTTAGTGATATAAAAAGAGGCCAGATAAATCTCCGGATTTTCCCAGAGATCTATCTGGCCGTGGTTTGGTTATTGGCCGGTCAGTTTTCTTATTATTTGAATCAGTTGACGGAGATTAAACGGTTTTGGTAAAAAGGCGTCGGCTTGATTTTCGTCTGGCTTTGGTTCGCCGCTTGTTAAAATAACGGGAGTTTCAGGAGACGCGGCTTTAACCATTTTAGTAAAATCAATACCGTTCATTTCTGGCATATTTATGTCTGTTATAACGAGTTTAACGGAAAAGAGATTTTCTTCAAATTTTTCTAACCCTTCTTTTCCATTTGTTGCGCAAATGACTCTTTCCTCCGAATAAAAATCTTCCAGCACATCTCTTAATAACTCTCTCTGTTCTTCATCGTCATCAACTACTAAAAATATATTCCCTTTCATAATACAGCCTCCTTTTTTAATGTTTAGTTTTCGAATTCATTACTTTATAAGAACATAAGACCTATTTATCACATCATATTTATTTTGTCAATCCTATGCAAGCTGTAATTTTAGCCGCTGGCCAGGGCATAAGATTAAGGCCAATGACGAGCTTTATTCCAAAGTGTCTATTAAAGGTGGGTAAAAAGCCGATTTTAGAGCATACTTTTTCGCAATTGCCTAATGAGATTCACGAAGTGATTATCGTGGTTGGCCATCTTCAGGAGCAAATCAGGAAATATTTCGGCAGAAACTTTTGCGGCCGGCCCATAAGGTATATTGAACAGCCGGAAAAACTCGGCACCGGCCACGCTCTTTTTATCTGTAAAAATTCCTTGGAAGATAAGAAATTTTTAGTGATGATGGGAGATGATTTGTATCTTAAAAAAAGACATCAAAAAATGTCTAAAGCATGATTTGGCGCTTCCGGCTCAAAAGATAGACACTCCTGAACGATTCGGGGTCTTAAAAATTGAAAAAGCGAATTTCTGGCTGCCGGTTAATACGGTTCAGGATTTAAAAAGAGCGGACAAATACCTTAAGAAACTCTACAAATAAATGGAAATTGTAAAAATCAATCCGGAAAATCCGGAAATAGAAATTATTCAAAAAGCGGCTGATGTTGTCCGCCGGGGCGGAGCCGTGGTTTTTCCGACTGACACGATTTATGGCTTAGGAGTGGATGCTTTAATGCCCTATACGGTTGAGCGATTATTTAAAATAAAAAAACGGCCGACGACCAAACCAGCGCCGATTTTAGTTAAGGATATTGAGATGGTTAAAAAATTAGCTTTTGTTAATGGGAAGATAGAAAGAGCTTTAGCCGCGGTTTGGCCCGGGGCCGTGACCGTGGTTTTGGAAAAAAAAGGAATTGTGCCGGAAATTTTAACGGCCGGGAAAAGAACGGTCGGCTTAAGGATTGCCGACTATAGAATTACCCAACTTTTAATGGAGCAGTTAGATTTTCCCCTAACCGCCACTTCAGCTAATTTTTCCGGAGAGCCGTCTCTTCTTTGCGCTGATGAAATAATTAAAATTTTTGAAAAGCATTATCCGCGGCCGGATTTAATTTTAGACGCCGGTTGTTTATTGCCAAGCCCGCCTTCCACTGTTTTAGACTTAACCGGCCCCAAACCGAAGATTTTAAGAATCGGTCCGGTCAATAAAGAACAATTATTGGAGATATTGAAGTAATGGATTTTTATTTTTTCAGTCTTTTAAATCAATTAGCCGGCCAGTGGTTTTGGCTGGATATTGCGGCAATTTTTTTCGCCGGTTATCTGGAATATTTTTTAACCAGTCTTTTTTTTCTTTGGGTTTTACGGAAATTTATTTTTAGAAAAAACGAGCGCAAAAAAACAGTCCAATTATTTCTTTGGGCTGTTTTTTCCGTTGTTCTTTCCCGTTTTATTATCACTGAACTTATCAGGTTTTTATATTATCGGCCGCGGCCTTTTGTCAGTCATCAAGTTAATCAATTATTAGAACATTCAGCCACCGGCTCCTTTCCTTCTGGCCACGCGGCCTTTTTCTTTGCCTTTAGCGCGATTATTTTTCTTTATTATAAAAAGGAGCATCCCGATTCAAAACTTTGGGGCTGGGCTGTTATTATTTTCGGCATCAGTTTTTTAATCAGCGTTTCCCGCGTCTTCGTCGGTCTTCATTATCCTTCAGACATTCTCGCCGGCATAATTGTCGGAATCTTCAGCGGGTGGCTGATGGGAAGAAATTCATCGAGAAATAACTTAATTTTTGGTTTCCATAAATTAAAAAACTAATCTTCGTTGATTTAATGGCGCTAAATTCCGAATATCAATTTTTTCAACCTTAATTTCGGTTACCGCTTCGGTTTTTCCGTTTTTATGAATTATAAATAGATATTCTTTGTTGGCTCCATTCTTTTCGTTAGTCCATTCTTTTGTTGTCCGAGTAATTGTTGCCATCACATTCTTTTTATAATCCATCTCAATAATGGAAACTCTCTTCTTTAAATTCTTCAGAATTTCTTTTATTGCCTGCAGGGTGGCCCTGCCGTTATTGTTATAAGATAAAACCACATATTTTGCTGATGTATTTTTAATCAATCTTTCTATCGCTTCAATAACAATATATTGTCCCTCGTCATTTTTTCTAAATTCCTCAAAAATAGAACCAGAGATTGTATCGCCCACATCTTCTCGCCTGTTCGCTACGCCAACTAATTTTGGTTTATCATTTAAGCAAATGGTTTTCCAAATATGATAATAAGAAGCGTATCTCACGCGAGAAGGCGGCATTAATTTGTTTGAAGAACCATAAGGCGGGTCGTAATACGCTAAATCTACTTCAATGTCGTCTGCTAAATCAAAAATATCTTTTTGATAAACTTGGTGCTGTTTATCGTCAATAATTAAACGAGGCGCTTCCATTTTCATCGTGTTGTAGGCGCGAGGAGCCCATTTTTTCAAATACGAAACTTGATGACCAACGGAACTATCTACCTTATCCATTGCTATAATTAAACTGGTAAGCAGAACCGATTTTTCAATTTCATCTTTGGCGATTTTATCAATTTCTTCTCTGATTGTGTCCAGTTTTTTGGTGTTGTGTAATTGCCAAATTCTTTTTTTACCGTCTTTCTGTGTGGCCGAGCCACCGTTCGGCTCGCCACCATAATTTTCCGAAAACCAGCCATATTTTCCGGGTAAATTGTTTAGATGATCTATGAGCGGTAAATAATAACTTGCCGGTTTTCTATTCAATAAATAACATTCGCCGAATACTTTAGACCAATCGGCAATATCGTTAGCATAGACGGTATAACCAGCCTGTTTTAATGCTTGAGAAACCCTTGTCGTGCCAGAAAAACCATCTAAAACAGTTTTTACATTTAACGGTTTTATCAATCTCAATAAAACAGGAAGTATTTCCCTTTTAGAGCCGGTATATTTTATACCCTGTGTTTCCATAAACTAAAAACTACTAGATTATCTTCTAGTGCCATTTTAGCATCTTTATTTTTTTTGGTCTATTTTGAGAAACTGAAAAAATGTTGAAGTATTTTTTCGTGAGTATCCTTGCGAGAAACAAGAATTTTGGCGATTAAAGTAATGAGTGGTTCGTTGATTTTATAGCCACCAGCAAGCAATTCCTTAAAAAATAACTCTGCGTTTTCCGTGTGCGTCCACATTCCGCGTTGTAAGGCATTGGCTTTAGCGCCACCGTATCTTATCTCAAAGATATATTCACTTTTATTATTGAAAAATTTATAAATTGGGAAAGTTTTCTTTTTACCAAGTTTATGAGGCGGGAAAAATTTTATCTTTTTGACAGAAGAATATGCTTTTTGTAAATCAAAAACTATTACTTTAAACTTCATCTCTTTTTCGTTATAAATCAATGGCAAAACATTTACAGAGCCAAAGTCCTTAAAGCATTTATTCTCTAGAATTTCTTTTATTTTACCGACATCATTTGTCCCCCGCTTACCAATTTCTTTTTGTAAAATAGAAAACATTGACCCGTCTTTATTGGTAGAAAGTTGAAGCGGACCAAATCCATAAGTTTTGATGCTGACGGGGATTTCTTCTTTAATACTAGTTTCAGTAATTCTTATATCTTCTTCAAATTCTTTCGCCCGAAACTTTTCCTTGCCCGTATGTTTTGCCGTAAAACCATCAACAAACTGATTTATATATTCCGTGAGGGCGATTTCCGCAAGATCGCCGTGTGTTTTATTTCCAATAATTCGCATTGAAAATACATTACCTAAAACGCTAAAAATCACCGGGTTTTTACCGCTAAAGCTCTCAACAAATTTTGTTAGAAATTTATTAAATGATGACATAGTTAGAAATCGCTAAAAAATTCCCGAAAAGTCAATTATTGATGCCGACGGTGGGAGTTGAACCCACACGGGCTTTCGCCCATACGATTTTGAGTCGTACGCGTATAGCCAGTTCCGCCACGTCGGCTTACTATCATTTTATCCCCAGAATCTTTTGATTGTCAATTAAAAAAAATTAAGATATAATAAAAAGACTTCTTGTTTAATAATTTTTCGTCGCGAAACGGCAAATTTACAGCAGAAAAGATTATTAAGCAAGAGGTCTAAAGCATGGCGCAAATTATTTCTTTGGTCAATCAGAAAGGGGGGGTATCCAAGACAACTTCGGCGGTTAATCTTGGCGCGTACTTGGCCGCCATGGGCAAGTATGTGCTTTTGGTTGATTTGGACCCGCAGGCCAACGCCACTTCCGGAGTCGGAGTCAGGCCGGAAAGAGCTCCTTTGAGTTTGTATCATTCCTTAATCGGCGGGCTTTTGCCTGAAGAAGTTATCAGAAAAACAGAGCTTTTCGGCTATGATTTAATGCCGGCTTCGCCTGATTTGGCCGGCGCGACCATAGAATTGGTAACTTTACCCAATCGGGAATTTAAACTTTACGAACTTCTGCGCCGCGTCAGAACCAATTACGATTATATTTTAATTGATTGCCCGCCGAGCTTGGGTCTTTTGACAATTAACGGGCTCGTGGCGGCTGATGAAGTGATTATTCCGGTTCAGTGCGAATATTACGCCTTGGAAGGTTTGGGCCAGTTGTTGAAAACAGTCGGTTTGATTCAGGAAAACTTGGGAAAACATTTAAAAGTTAAAGGCGCTCTCTTAACAATGTTTGACAGACGGAATAAGCTTTCGCGGCAAGTAAGAAAAGAAGTGGAAAGAAATTTTCCCGGCTATGTTTTTGAAAGTATTATCCCCCGCTGCATCAGATTGGCCGAAGCGCCAAGTTTTGGAAAAACCATTTTACAATATGATCCGCGCTCCAAAGGCGCCAAAGCGTATCAGCAGTTGGCTCAGGAAATTTTAAAACTTGAGAGATAAATTATGAAAGGCCTTCAATCTTTAATTCCAAAAAAATCATCTCGGCTAACCGTTTTAATTAAAAAGCAGAGCCGAAAGAAAAATTTATTTGGCTCAAAAAAAGAGAGCGTTTTTAATATTGAAGTCAATAAGATTAAACCCAATCCTCATCAGCCGCGAAGAGATTTTTCCGAAGACAGCTTAAAAGAACTGGCGGATTCCATTGGAGAACACGGCGTTTTACAGCCATTATTAGTGACTAAAATTGAAAAACCAACGGCTCGAGGCCGGAGAGTGGAATATCAGCTGGTGGCTGGAGAGAGAAGATTGGAAGCGGCGAAAATAGCCGGCCTGCCGCGGGTGCCGGTTATCATAAGAGACAATTCCGAACGCCAAAAACTGGAAATCGCTTTAGTGGAAAACATTCAGCGGGAAGATCTAAATCCCATTGAAGCGGCTTTGGCTTTTAAGCAGCTTAACGATGATTTTGGCCTAAAGCATGAAGAGATTGCCAAAAAAGTCGGCAAAAGCCGGGTGGCGGTGACAAACTGTTTGCGGCTTTTGAATCTGCCTCTTAGGGTTCAGGAAGCCATCACCAAAGGAAAAATAAGTTTCGGCCACGGCAAAGCGCTTCTAATGGCTAAGCCGGAAAAACAGAAAGATTTATTTGGGGACATTATTAAAGATAATTTAACCGTTCACGAAACGGAATATAGGGCTCAACGGGTAGCGGCTCGGCCTTCTGATAAAGAATCAAAGAATCCGCTTTTTCAAAAAATAGAAAAAGACCTTCAGGAGGTCTTGGGAAACAGGGTGAGCGTGACCAAAAGAGGCCGGGCCGGCCGTTTAACTCTTCAGTTTTACAGCGATGAGGAACTGGACAAGATAGTCAATCGTCTTTTAAAAATTTAAAGAGTTTTTAAGAATGTTTTTTTAACCAAGCCCGGATTCTTGATTTGGCTTCGTGGGTTTTTACAAACTTCAGCCAGTCTTGACTGGGTTTTTTATTTTTTTGGGTCATAATTTCAACTATTTGTCCGTTTTGGAGAGGTTTGTTTAAGGGGCATAATTTTCCGTCTATTTTCGCGCCGGCGCAGTGGTCGCCGATTTCGGAGTGGACGCGATAAGCGAAATCAATCGCCGTGGCGCCTTCGGGCAAGTCAAAGACATCTCCTTTTGGCGTAAAAACGAAAATCCTGTCTTTAAAGAAATCAATTTTTAGCGATTTGAAGAATTCTTCAGGCGAGTTGAATTTTTCCTCCTGCCATTTTTGAAGTTCTTTTACCCATGAGATGTCTTTGTCTGTTGGCCGAGGCGGAGGATTTTTTTGGTAAATTGGCATGATTTGATGAATGGGCGGCAGAAATTTTTGTAAATATTTTATTAATCCTTTTTGCTCCGAATAATACCAATGAGAGGCAATGCCGTATTCGGCCTTTTGGTGCATTTTAGAGGTTCTTATCTGAATTTCAATTATTTTTCCGTCAAGAGTAAAAACAGTGGTGTGAAGAGATTGATAGCCGTTTGGTTTTGGCAGGGCGATATAGTCTTTGATGCGGCCCGGCAAGGGCTTCCAGAGTTTATGGATAATACCCAAGACCGTGTAGCAGTCTTCGTCTTTTGTCACAATGATTCTTAAGGCAACCAAGTCGTAGATTTTGTCTAAATCCATGTCATAGCGAAGGAGTTTTTTATATAAGCTGTATTGGTGTTTAGCCCGGGAGTGGATATCAACGATTTCTATTTTTTCTTTTTTTATTTTTGCCTCTAAAGTTCCCCTGGCTTTTATGAGATACTTTTCTCTTTCTTCGTATTCCTCTTTGATGATATTGATAAGCTGCTGATATTTTTTCGGATAAACATAAGGGAAGGTCAGATCTTCAAGCTGGCCTTTTAATTCTCCCATACCCAGGCGGTTGGCAATCGGCGCGTAAATTTCCAATGTTTCCAAAGCAATTCTTTTTTGTTTTTCTTTCGGAAGAACCGCCAGAGTTTTCATGTTATGCAGTCGGTCGGCTAATTTAATCAGGACGACCCGAATGTCTTCGGCCGTGGCCAGTATCAGCTTTCGGAAATTTTCCGCGGCTCTTTCCTGCCCTTGATATTTAATTTTATCTATTTTACCGACGCCTTCAACTAACTTTGATATATTTTCTCCGAACTCATTTTTTAATTCCTTAAGAGTTATTTGAGTGTCGTCTAAAATATCGTGAAGCAGGGAGGCGGCAATAGTTTCTACATCTAATTTCCAGTCAGCCAAAGTTTCAGCCGCGGCCAGACAATGCGAAATATAATCTTCGCCTGATATCCGTTTTTGCCCTTGGTGTCCTTTGAGGGCAAAATCATAAGCTTTTTGGATTATAGCCGTGTCTCCCAAAGAATCATATTTTTTAACTTTTTTTAGGATTCGTTGGACAGTAGGCATATTCTTATCGTAAAATAGATTTTTTAACTTGACAAGGGGGTTCTAGAAGTTATAATAAAAGCAAAGATTGAGGTGCGTCCTTAGAAATACATAAAAACACCCTAATGCTTTAAGCAACGGATTCAAGTATATTTATTCAAGGGTGTTATTTTTTTAGATATTTCTAAGGATGTATCTTAAAGTTATTTGACAATTCGGAGAAAAAAAACAGCAGGGAGAAGCGCGAAGACGAAAGAGGTGAAGAAAGATGGAAACGATTGAATTTACAGGACCGCCGCATGCCGGCAAATCAACTCTAGCTAAAGAATTGGGCCACAGGCTGTATTTGAAAGATGTTCATAATCAGATTATTCGTCGAGGCATGAGAATGCCTGGTTCGTTTATCCATCGGGATAATTTCTACGACCGACAACTTCTTATCTTAGCCGAATCTGTAATCGGGATAATTAGGCTTCGTGATGAATCAAAGGCGGATATTCTTTTTGTTGACCAAGGACCTTGGAACGCCGTAATCTTTTTTACGGCTTTAGCAAAGAGACAACTTATCTCCAAAGAGCAAGCCATAGCCGGTATTTCTTTTGCTATGACTAATATTCATCGAATAGATTTTGTTGTGTTGGTAAAAATTCCGGTTGAGGCCAGCCTACAAAGAACCTATTTAGATCTAAGTATGCCGCAGGATTTAGTCAGAGATAGAAATTTCTTAGAGGCGTTCGTTCAAGCTTCTGATGAGATAGAAAAGGAGTTGCCGGAAGAGTCTTTAATTATTGATGGGACTCTTCCCATCAAACAAAACCTCGAAATCCTTGAGGAGGTGATTATCTCAATTGCTAAATCTAAAAATCCCAGCTTAGTTGCTAGTCAATTTTAATTTTTCTCCCTGGTTTAGGGCCGAGAATTAAACAAAAAATAATCTCGGCTCTTTTCATTTTTGATATTTGCACTCTTTATTAGAGCACTTTATTTTATTTTTATTATTCGTTACCAATAAAGAACCGCACTTCGGGCATTTTTCTCCGGTCGGTTTATCCCACAAGGCAAAGTCGCATTTGGGCCAGCGGGAGCAGGAATAAAATATTTTGCCTTTTTTGGTTTTTCTCTCAACAATGTCGCCCTCAATGCATTTTGGACATACGGTGCCGGTAGAAATAATTATTGGTTCAGTGTGCTTGCATTCGGGAAAGCCCGTGCAGGCGTAGAATTTACCAAAGCGGCCCAGTTTAATGACCAAAGGTTTGCCGCATTTAGGGCATTTTTTATCAGTTGGTTCTTCCAATTTTTTCTTTTTCACTTCTTCGTATTTTTGAAGCAGATGTTTATGAAACGGCTCGTAGAAATTACGGATAGTCGGGACCCATTCTTCTTCTCCGGCCGCGATTTTATCCAGGTCATTTTCCATTTGGGCCGTAAATTTAACGTCAACGATTTCCGGGAAATTTTCAACCAAAAGGTCGTTAACGAGAAATCCGATTTCAGTCGGAGTAAACTTTCTTTGTTCGTTTTTTATCACATAGCCGCGGTCCTGAATGGTTGAAATAATCGGCGCGTAAGTAGAGGGCCGGCCAATGCCGTATTCTTCCAAAATTTTTATTAAAGTCGCTTCTGAATATCGGGCCGGCGGCTGAGTAAAGTGCTGTTCGGAAATTAGTTTGATAAGTCTTAATATTTCATCTTTATTTAAAAGAGGTAAAATATTTTCTCCGAATTTTACCGGATAAATTTTAAGGAATCCGTCAAATTTAAGAATTTGTCCGGTTGCTCGGAAAGTGTAATTTTTAGCTTGAACGTCAATAACCGTGGAATCGAAAACAGCCGCCTGCGTTTGACAGGCGATAAATCTTTTCCAAACAAGATCGTATAATTTATATTGATGAGCGTTTAAATATTTTTTAATGCTTTCCGGCTGGCGGCCGGCTTCCGTGGGACGAATCGCCTCGTGAGCTTCTTGGGCCGTTTTAGATTTAGTTTTATAAATTCTTGGAAATTCCAAGGAGTAATTTGCCCCGAACTTATTTTTAATAAATTCTTGGGCCGCTCCCAAAGATTCCTGCGAAAGATTCAAAGAGTCGGTTCTATGATAAGTGATAAGCCCGACCGAACCAACTTTCCCTAAATTTATTCCTTCGTAAAGCTGTTGAGCGATTCTCATTGTCTGCTTGGCCGAGAACCCTAATTTTTGGACCGCTGTCTGTTGAAGCGTGCTGGTGGTGAAAGGCGGAGCCGGATATTTTTTAATTTCTTTTTTTTGAATGCCGGCTATTTTATATTCAGCTTCTTTTAAATCTTTTAATATTTTATCAGCGTCTTCTTTTATTTTAACGCCTAACTTTGGAATTGTTTTCCCGTTTTGTTTAATAAGCCGGGCCGGGAATTCATTGTCGTCTTTTTTAAGCAGGGCTTCAACTGTCCAGTATTCTTCCGGCTTGAATTTGTCAATTTCTCTTTCCCGGTCAACGATTAATCTTACCGCTACTGACTGGACCCGGCCGGCTGAAAGGCCTCTGACCACTTTTTTCCATAAAAACGGCGAAAGTTTATAGCCGACCAATCTGTCTAAGATTCGTCTGGCCTGCTGGCTGTCAACTAGTTTTAAATTAATTTTCCTCGGGTTTTCCAACGCGTCTTCAACGGCTTTTTTGGTAATTTCATGAAAAACTATCCGTTCGTAGGGTTTTTTCCCGTCCAGATTAAGAATTTGAGATAAATGCCAGGCAATGGCTTCGCCTTCCCTGTCTTCGTCAGTGGCCAGAATAACCAAATTAATATTTTTCGCGGCTTTTTTTAAATCAGCGGCTGTTTTTTTAGATTTGGCCGGAATAATGTATTTTGGTTTAAAATTATTCTCAACGTCAACCCCCAATTCGCTTTTAGGCAGGTCACGGATATGGCCGAAAGAAGACAAGACTTTATATTCTTTGCCTAAAAATTTGGAAATAGTTTTTGATTTAGTGGGAGATTCAACGATAACTAAGTTCATAAATTAGAAATTTTAGTATGCCAGCACATAATTGTTTCCTCCTAAATTTCTGACCTTGCCCTTCATTTCCATAAGAGTCAGAGTGGAATTTATTATATGGGCCGGTAGTTTAGCTTGGATAATAATTTTGTCAATATGAAGAGGTTCGCTTGAAAGCGCTTCTAAAATCAGTCCTTCTTCTTTGCTGTCCGGCAGAATTTCTCTGTTTTTTTGAATACTGGTCAAAAGAGACAGATTTAATTCTTCTAAAATATCATTGGCTTCGGTGACTAATTTGGCGCCCATTTTGATTAAATTATTCGGTCCAAGAGAATTTTTTGAAAACACCGGACCCGGGACGGCAAAAACTTCTCTATTTTGTTCCAGGGCGTCTCTGGCCGTGATTAAGGCCCCGCTTCTTTCCGGGGCCTCAATGACTAAAATGCCCAAGCTTAAACCGGAAATAATTCTATTGCGTTGAGGAAAATGCGATGGTTGTCCAATCGCGCCCAAGGGAAATTCGCTTAAAACCACTCCGTTTTGGCTGATAATTTTTTCCGCTAAATATCCGTTGCTTGTCGGATAGACGCTTTTTCTGTCCACTCCCGAGCCCAAAACGGCAATGGTTCGTCCTCCTCCTTTTAGCGCGGCCTCGTGAGCCAAAGCGTCAATGCCTTTAGCCAGGCCGCTCACAATAGTCAGGCCGGCTTTAGC
>Ga0209541_10006458_pt1 | contig 19971 bp, 23 predicted proteins | sample RifCSPlowO2_01_FD_184027 | JGI IMG/M metagenome (GOLD analysis project Ga0209541, IMG submission 184027) | Groundwater microbial communities from Rifle, Colorado - Rifle CSP2_plank lowO2_0.1 (SPAdes) (version 2) | ecosystem: Environmental > Aquatic > Deep subsurface > Groundwater | place... | reverse complement strand
AGGGCGGCCTTCCCTTTTAATGAAGCGGCTGCCGCTGATCTTACCAGCTGCATAAAACTTTTCTTCATAGTCAATACTGAGCGGGAAATAGTCCAGGCCTTCCACCTTGCCGCTACTAACCATAGCCGTACCCAGTACCACTGTGTCGCCGTAGCGGGCTAAAACCGAGGCCGATGTGCGGAAACCGACACGGTTAACTTCCAATGAAAGTTCGCGGCCACAAAAGTCCGCAGCGACCTTAATTACTTTTTTACCGAACGGGTTAATGGTTTGGGCCATTATTTTTATTCACCTTTCCCTGAGTGACAAGGTTCAAGTATTCGCTAAAAAAGCGAAAACCTGTGCTTTATCACCCAAATTATTTAACGATCCTAGAATTTAGATTCTAGATTTTGGATGCTAGTTTTCGGATGTCTAGCGTCCAGCGTCTAACATCTAAATTAGCGTCTGATACCGAGCTTTTTAATCAGTTCTAAATAGGCGTCCCCACTCTCGCTAGCGATGTATTTGAGCAGTCTTTTGCGCTTGCCGACCAGCTGCAATAGCGCCCGGCGGGCGGCAAAATCATGCTTGTTTTGCTTCAAATGATCTGTCAGCTCAGCAATTCGAGCTGTCATAATACCAACCTGCACTGCAGGCGAACCGGTATCCGTCTTATGGGCTGCAAGACCTGAAGAGATCTGAGCCTTCTTCTCGGTAGATATCATTCTTAGCTACAATCTAGCAGATTTAAGGAGTTTTGACAACACTTCTTCTCAACTACCTACTTCTTAATAGTCGATCCAGCCAGCCAATTTTGGAGCTGCCTTTAACTCGGAACTTTGCCAAAGTATTTTGGAATTTTTCCCAATCGTTTATAGAAACCGCTTCCATAAGCCCAGATTCCTTTTCTTCTGCCACTTTGTTTAAATCATCCACTATCCCCTCAGTCAACGAACTACCTACCCATTTCCCAAGCGCGTCCTTATATTCAGACTCATCAGAATAATCACTGGGGTCAGGTGCTTCATCCCAGTCAAAGCTACTAGCAGGCATATATGTCCAAGTTGATAGTTTTGATATTTCAGGAAAGTATTCGAAGAAGCTAGTGATTACTTGAGAACCGTCGTCACTGGTGACACTTAGGTGAATTCTTCTCTGGTCATCCGGAGTAAAACCAAGGGCTAGACTAGCTTCGTCCTTTCCAACAGCGCCCTCAGCCTGTCTGATATTGTGAACTCTACCCTCAGGAGAACCATCAATTATCCTCGAATGTGTGAGGATTCTCTCGATATATCGATCAATATTAGCCTGAAAGGGGTTATGCTCATTAAGGTGTGGCTGCTCACTCATAGTTTAATTCTATGTTTTTTTGTTCAGAGTAACTGTTTAACAATAATATACTACCACACTTATTCTATTTTTGCAAGTAACTTTTTAGATTATCTCCTTCAACCTTATCAAGTTTTTTTGCATCGTTGATATCGAAATTACCAACTTTTGTTCGGCGTAAAGCCGACATATAGGCGCCGGTATCTAGTTCTTCACCAATTTCCTCTGCTAGCGAACGTATATAAGTGCCGCTACTGACTTCTGTACTAAAGCGCAGTTTCGGGTATTCGTACTCAACGCTATCAATACTGTAAATAGTTACCTGACGAGGCTCAATCTTAAATTCTTTACCTGCCCTCGCCAGCTTATAAGCTCTCTGCCCGCCAACTTTTACAGCACTATGGGCATGCGGTGTTTGCTTGATTTGGCCAATAAATTGGTCTAGGACATGTTTTATTTCCATTTCTGTAGGTTGTTTATCACTAATCTTGGCAATCGGCCCCTCAGCATCACCTGTTTTACTTACATAGCCAAGCGTCAACTCCACTTCATAAGTTTTATCTAGCTTACTGAACTCACTAGCTCGTTTGGTATAGCTGCCTAGCACCATGATCATCAGACCACTAGCCAGCGGATCAAGTGTGCCGGTATGGCCAATTTTAACTTTTTGGCCAGTCTGTTCACGAATAAGCCTTTTGACTTTAGCTACCACGCCAAAACTGGAAATGCCGACCGGTTTATCGACCAGTGAATAGCCATCCATACTACTAAAAGTAGCAAAAGAACTATTTAATTGCTTACTTTTTTGGGACGGGGGGTGTAGGCATTAACGGTGGTGGTACCGGTGGCGGTGGATTAGGTGATGTTGTATGAAGGGGTTGACTCAGCGGCTGGGCGCCAAGGCTGGCTGCCGGGTGCAAGGCTGGATCAAACGGCGTACCGGCTAGGGCGTTATCAACTGCACTTCTGGCAGTATTAACTGTCGGATTCGCTGGTGGTTGCACTACTGCCCCTTGGCCCATCAAGACATCATCTGAATCTGTTGAACCACTAAGTGGGTCTGTTGACAGATCCTCAGTCCGCTTGTCCCATTTCGGGGCAGTATCGGCTGTAAATGGTGGACTAATGGCTGGCTGGTGGCCGGTTGGGTCAAGTAATGTATGGGGACCGGGCAGTGGGCCATTGTCACTCTTTGGAGGTGGAGGGGGTGGTGCAGCTGGCTGAACCGTAGACATCGGTGTGGTTTTAATCAACGGTGCTGGAGATCTCACAGGTTGAGCTGGAACTTGAGCTTCAGACGAGATAATATTACCTTTTTCATCTATGTGGATCTCGCCAGCTTTGACCTCAACTTCCGGGCTATCGGCCCTTTCGGGCTTATGTGAAACATTTAAGACTCCGGCCGGGGTCGGTTTGGGGGGAGGAGGCGCTTTGGGTGCCGGCTTGCCGGCACTGGGAGGTGCTTGTGGCGGCTCTAATTTGCTGACAATTAACTGTTGGTTAGCGCCAGCAGCCATTAGCTGGGCACTCATGGTCATAACTTTAGGTGAAGTTTTATCATTACTAAAACGCTTGGTTTCAGCCACTATACCGGTTAGGAAGGCTGTAGCCATCTGGTTATCTATTAAACCGGTACCAAAGGCTTCAGAGACGCTAACTAGCATTTCACATAAGCTGCTGGCGGTTGGTTCCTGCCAATTTATCTGCCCCAGTTCGGCGGCTTTATCGTCACCGGCGTTAACCGAGACAACTGTGGCATCGTGCAGGATGCGGCCGTGGGCAGTGATAGCTTGATCCAGTTGTGTTCGGTCTTTGACACCCAGTGCCATGACAACTTCGACATTAAAATCGCCCTGGCTAAAGACCAAATCTTTTTCACTTAACGATGTCTTATACGGGGTTATGAAGATCCGCACCACATCATCTTCAACCTTATAGCGCAGTTTATCGGCTTTGTCTTTGTCTAGGGAGATTATGAAATCCTGAAGAGAGTCGGTATTGGTTTCAATGGTTTTTTCGGGCTGCAGAAATTCGATAGTTGATGGCACCTGCCCGGAAAAGACAGCCGTGGCGTGTTTATCCATTTTGTTCAGCAACAAAGTCAGGCCAATACAGGCTGACAGTTGGTCAACCGACGGGTTATTGCTGACTGTTACTAAGATATTAGACGCTTGTTTGATGCGCTCGACTATCTGTTGTTTAGCTGCTGCTTGGTCCATCACGCGCCCTCGCTGCGCTCGGGCGCAATGTTCAATGAGCAATGTTCAATGAGCAATGAATTGTCAATGAAACAATGATTCAATGCATTGGCGCATTGGCTATTGACGCATTCATTTGTCCATTTGTTCATTCGTACATTGGGCATTTTGGTTTTTTAAGTTTATGCCAAAACAGTACCATAGGCATAACCTCTTTGCAATAGTTTCGCGCGGCTCACCAGACTTGATGAAACTCGTGAAACTGCCTAGGCGTCCCGCACATAAGCTTTATGTGCGGGACGACGGAACACGCCCGAAGGCGTGTAGGCAATCCGTTATGTTGGATCAGGCTGGCCGAAGCCTTGCTTCGACCTTCTCCCTTCTTTCTTGGATACGAAGGACGTCGAAGTGACAGCTGATCGAGCACGCTCGCAACTTTTCCCACTCTGGAGAACCCAGAGGCTCGGTCCGCAAGCGGTCGTTGAAGAAATCGACGCTCTCCTGCCAGCGGGCTTCCGCCTTCCGGAGCGCACGGGCCCTATGTCTATACCACCATCTGAACATCTTGCTCCTTTCGGTCAATTACCGTTGAGCTCAGCTTCGAGCTCTGCGATCCTCAGGTCGTAGTCACGAAGGAATTCGTCGAGATTCTGCACGTCGGAGCCGGCGAAATCCAGGTACGTCTTTCGTCGCTCCCTCTTCAGCTTGCTCAGCCGAAACTGGAGTAGCAAACGATTCATTCCTGCCTCCTTGTAGTAAGAACTAACCTCGGCCGGCGGCCGAGGCCTTCCAACCGAGATTCTGTCTATACTTTACAATAATTACTTCAGATTATCAATTCCAACTCTTTACAAAGTCGGGTCTTGCCTGTTATAGTTTTCCCGATGTTGTTTACTATTTCTGCTAAGAGCTATCGGCTAATGGCTAACGGCTAATCTTATGCCAATCATTAAATCAGCCAAAAAACGCGTCAAAACAGCCACCAAGGCCAATGTTCGTAATACTCGTACCCGAAAGGACATGCGCGAGGCTGTTAAAGCGTTTAATAAAGCTTTAGAAAGCGGTAAAACCGCTGAAATTAGCAAATTCCAAAAAGCCGCCATCAGTTCCATAGACATCGCTGCCAAGAAGAATGTTATCCATAAGAACAAGGCTTCCCGCAAAAAGGCGCAATTATCTGCTCAAGCTAAAGCAGCCGGGGTAAAACCAGCCAAAGCTGCTGCTAAAAAGGCAGCTGCTAAACCAGTTGCTAGGAAAGTTTCGGCCAAGAAGCCAGCTGCTAAGGCTAAAAAGAAAAGCTCATAAAGTAACAATGTAGGTCTTGAGTGCCTCATCCATATCTAGAGCGGTTGTTTTAGCTCTATAGTCTATTTCCAACGCCTCATTAACCATTTCTTTTAACTGTTTATCGTTTAATTTATCCGCTAGGCTCTTAGCTTTTCTAAGGGGGTATTCTTTTAAGCCACTATCCTTACTGATCTCTGTTATTGGACGGTTGCCGGCAATTTTAGCAATCGCTATTTGCTGCAATTGCCAGGTAATCATGGCCAATATGGCCTGGGGTTCTACTTTTTGGGCTTTTTGTTCATCATAAAGTTTAAGCGCCTGCTCTTTGCGGCCGCCAAAAGCGGCATCTAAAAGCTCAAAAATCTTGCTTTGGGGTGTCGGATCTGTTAACAGGTCAATATTTAGCCGCGTGATGGCTGGATCGTATAGCAATAGTTTATCTAATTCATTAGCTAGCAGGCTTTGGTTGGTGCCTAGGCGTTCAACTAGGTAATTAGCGTCAACTAAATTAAGTTTTCCTTGCTTTTTTTTAGCCTCTTCCGCTAGCCATTTAGCCAGGTTACTAACATCAAGTTCGTTAAATTCTTCAAACTCAGTCTTAATTTTTAACACCTTAAAATAGGCTGTTCGTTTATCTATTTGCGGTTCGTGGAATATTACGTCAGCACTATCGCCTATTGAGCTAATTATTTGTTCAATTTGGTCTGCTAGTTGCTTATTAGCTCCGCCGCTTCTAATCACCACTAGCTTCTTTGGTGCTAGAAATGGCAGGCTTTGCAGACTATCAATTATGTCTTGGGCGTCAGTTTCCTCAGCATCGAAGCGCTCTAGAGCTAGGTCGCCATATTTTGAAACAAAGCTGTCAGTTAATTCATCAAGGCGAGACTTAAGAGCAAAGGAGTTATTGCCAGTTAAAGTAGCTATCATCTTGGCGCCTTTTGGCAACGGGGACAAATATGCGTGCCGCGCCCAGCCACCCGGATTTTCTCAATGCTTGTGCCGCAGCGCGGGCATGGCTGCCCTTGTTTGCGAAAGACTTTAGCAAAGCTTAAATAACTTCCCTTTTGCCCCTCAGAATTCACGTAATTGCGGTCGGTACTGCCCCCGTTCTTGATACTGGTCCAAAGTACATCTCGCAGCGTATTGTAAAGAAGTACTAGCTTTGCCTTAGATATCTTAGCCACAGCAGTCTCTGGATGGATCCTAGCCAGCCAGAGAGATTCGTCAGCATAGATATTCCCTACGCCGGCGATTATAGTCTGATCTAGCAGAACCGATTTTATAGCACTACCTTTTCGCAGGTACAGTCTTTCTATGAATTCTTTTACGGTAAAGTCATTTTCCAGTGGTTCCGGGCCAACTTTTTTCATAAAATCTATTTCTGGGACTTCGATGGTCGGTAATAACCTCATCCAACCGAATTTTCGCTGATCATTAAAGAAAAGTTTAGAGCCGTCAGTAAAATCTATAATTACTCTAGTAGATTTATCTGGCAGTTCACCTACCAAACTGTTAGTCGGGTGACCTGCCCCAAACACTTTTTCGCCCCGGAACACCAGCTGACCGGTCATTTTGAGATGTATAATCAGTGAGTATTCACTAGAGAGTTCTATTATTAGTACTTTGGCGCGGCGACGGACAGATTCAACTTTAGCATTGACCATAAAGCGGGCTACATCAGCCGGAGCATTAGGAAATGACTTATGCCAATCGTGCCAGACGTCTTTTATTACCCGGTTGGGTAATAATTTAGCCAGGCCAATTCGAATAGTTTCTACCTCCGGGAGTTCCGGCATCCCTTAATTATACGTGAGGGTATAATAAGTACTGATGGATAGTCTGCGAAAAATCTTAGGGTCGCGTAAAATAGCCCAGGCGCCGGATGAGATAAAACAGATACAGGATTACATTCAGCGACGTTACAACAGCCCTTGTAGGGTAAAGATTCAACGTGGCGCCCTAATCATTAAGGTGCCAAATTCCGGACTTTCCGCTACTTTGCACCTAGAACAGCAATTAATGATAGATAAGCTAAAAATTACAGATAAGTTAGTTATCCGCACCGGTAGATAAAAGCTTCTTTAGCTCATCTTCCATTTGCTCGAAGTCTCTATACCGAATGGCCTGCATGCCAACTTCCTCAGCGCCTTCAACATAGCGCTGAACGTCGTCAACCAGGATACATTCTTCAACCACCACTCCCAACCGCTCAGCTGCAAGTTGATATATCCTTGGGTCGGGTTTTGTTACCCGGACCTCATAGGAAAGAATAATGTCGTCAAATAAATTAATATCTTCGGGGGTAAATAACTCGTCCAGCCAGTTGGCGCTGGAATTAGAGAGCATGCCAATCTTATATTTTGGTTTTAATTCTTCGCGAATTAACTTGAACAGAGGCTCGTTCGGCTTATTCCTGTTAAGGTACTCACGGACAGTTTCGACTGAAGTTCCCCCCAGGCTGGCCAGTCCACTTTCAAATTCATCAAATGACATATTACCCAGGCAGGATCGGTCCATTAAGTCCTGTGCCGTAGCCCGTTTATCCGGAGAATTTTCAAAGTATTTATCACAAAATACTCTAAATCCTTCGGTAGACAAAACACCGAAACAGTCAAAAATTATGGCTTTAATCATCACTCAATAAAATGCTCTACATAGAGCTTATTTTTTAGATGTTCCTTGGTGAATTTTTTTTTAGCTTTGTCAATTATTTTTATAGTTTTTGGTTTAATCTTATCTAGGTTCTTAAGAGCCTTTGCAACGGCAATGATATCATTGCAAACAACATCGCAAGTAGTATAGACAAACGGATGTTTATAATTTGTTAAAGTTTGACCAGCAACTTCTTTTGTGCCTCCATTAAATTTTCCGCCAAGTGGAGCTAACCCAATGACTGGTTTTTTAAGATACTTAGCTATCAATATTTCTTGTGAGCCTCCAATGCTAATATCATCACTAAGATAAACAATTAATACGTCTACCTGTGAAATCATATGTACGTCACTTCCGAAAACCATCTCAAGATTTTTATAATCTTTACTGGCCCTAGTCGGATCAAAACTTTTAAATTTTAGACCAGTCAGCTGACTAATCTCCCTTAGGAAATTATCTCGCCATTGATGTGAATCATAATTCGAGTGCTTTGACATTTTACCCGCCACGTAGACCTTTATGGGTTTATCTTTAGACATCATAGCTCACCCCAGTTTTTACCAATACTAATATCAACCTTGAGTTTAACGGGTAATTTATAAATCTTTTCCATGATATCTTTTAAGATTTTGCCAGTTTCTTTGGCTTTCTTCTGGGGAACTTCAACCAGCAGGCTGTCGTGAATCTGCAGTAGCATGTGAGCATCAGCCGGTAGTTTTTTAGCAACTTCAATCATGGCTAGTTTCATTAGATCCGCCGCTGTGCCCTGCAGTGGATGATTAATCGCTGCCCGGTAAGCCGCCTCACGTACTACAAAATTTGACGATCTTACATCCAGTGTCGGCCGGCGCCGACCCAGTAGTGTTTCAACGTAGCCTTGTTTTTCAGCTTGTGCCCGTAGAGAATCAATATATTTTTTAAGGCTCGGCCGGATTTGAAAATACTTTGCAATGAAATCCTTGCTAGCGCCATAGTCCATGCCTGAACTAACGCTCAGACCATGTGGCCCAAGGCCATACATGATGCCAAAATTAACGGCTTTGGCGCTGTAGCGCTGATCTTTCGTTACAGCACGAGGCTTAATGCCATAAATTAGGGCAGCAGTCTCAACATGAATGTCCCCGTCGCGGTTAAAAGCCTCCAGCATACCTTTATCTCCAGATAGGGCCGCCGCAATACGGATTTCGAATTGGCTGTAATCGGCGCTTACTAACAGGTTGCCGCTATCTGTCACAAAGGCTGTTCGAATATTCCTGCCCAGCTCTGTGCGTACCGGTATGTTCTGCAGGTTCGGATCGGCGCTGCTGAGTCGTCCGGTGGGGGCAATTGTCAGATTAAAGGTGGTGTGCAGCCGGGAGTTTTCATCAACCATTTCTGGCAGTGTATCGACATAAGTATTTTTAAGTTTGCTAACTTCACGGTACTGGCTAATTAAATCAATTATCGGGTGCAGACCGCGCAGTTTATCCAGCTCAGAGGCGGCCGTTGAAAAGCCAGTTTTACCTCTTTTTATCCCTTGAGTCGGTAAATTAAGCTTTACAAACAGCACATCAGCTAGCTGACCAGGTGAGCTGATATTAAACTCATGGTCAGCATGGCCGTAAATAGTCTGCTCCAAATCGCTAATTGAATCTTCCAGTTTACGGGCAAACTTTTTTAGATATTTAACATCTAGTTTGATACCGCGGCTCTCCATGTCGGCCAAAACCGGTGTCAGTGGCCATTCAATCTCAGTTGCCAGCTTAACTAATTTTGGCGCTTCGCCAAGACCGTGGAGCTGGCCCTCATAAAGTTCACGAATAACGGCTATGAACTGTCCGCCACGCTCCGTAAAATCTTCAGTCGGTAAATCTTCAAAGGCCGGACCCTCATAGCGCAGATTAGCTTCGGCTAAATCCGTCAAGCTTTGGGCCCGCATTAAAGGATTAAGCAGGAATGCCCCGACCAGTACATCGTGGGCTACATTCTGCAGCTGGATCCCTAAACTCTTCAGCAGTTTCATATCGCTTTTTATGTCATAGCCAATCTTACCGATTTTCGGATTTTCCAAAACCTCGGCAATGGCATTGGCTACTTTGCCCGGACTGAGTTTGGCAAGATCCAGCGTGAAGGAGGCTTGGGCTGAGCCGATGTGTAGTACCAGCGGATCGGCGCCGTGTTTGCCGGCCGCCCGTGAGTGAATAAAGATTTTATCAGTGCCGCTTAGTTTTAACTTATTTAGATCTTTATCGTTGTCTATAGCCAGGTGTTTTTGCAGCTGCAGTGCCCCGTCGCCAGTTTTACCGGTTGCCGGTGGAGTTACTCTCATATTTTCCGGTAAATTAGCCAGCAGGCTGCGAAATTCCAGGTCCTGCAGAAGATTCCGCAAGTGTGCGGTATCTAGCTTGGAGCTATCCATAGCCGGCAAGTCCAGTTTGATTGGCGCGTCTGTCCATAACCTAGCAATTTCTTTGCTCATGTAAGCTGACTTTTTGCCGACTGCCAGTTTTTTACGCAGAGTTTCTTTAATCTCCGGTAGGTGCTCGTAAACTCCGTCCAGGCTGCCATACTGCTGCAGCAGAGCAATGGCCGTTTTTTCACCAACGCCCGGAACGCCTGGAATATTATCTGAGCTATCACCCTTAAGAGCCTTAAGGTCTAAGAATTGTTCGACTTTTATACCGTATTTAGCCTCAAAGCTCTCCGGGTGGAATTCTTCGATGTTAGAAAAACCTTTTTTGAGGGCATAAACCTTAACATGGCCATTAATTAACTGCAGGGCATCCAGATCGCTGGTTATTAACTGCGTTTCAATGTTCTTTTGGCGGGCTTGAACGGCTAGTGCTCCCATAATGTCATCGGCTTCGTAATCGTCCAGCTCGTACAGTGGCCAATGGAAGGCCTCTAAAAGTTCATGCAGGATCGGGATTTGGGTATAAAAGTCCGGTGGTGCCGGTTTACGCCCGGCTTTGTACTGCGGGTACATCTGCATGCGCTTACGTATATTAGTTTTTGGCTTGTCCCAAGCTACAGCTACATAGTCCGGTTTAAGCTTTTTAATAAGTTCCAGCGCCATAGCCGCAAAGCCATAAACACCGCCTGTTGGTACACCTTCTTTAGTCGATAAATTAGGCATAGCGTAATAGCCTCTGTAAAACACCGACTTACCATCAATGATTGCCAGTTTTTTTCGCTCCGCCATTACTTAAAATTATACGCCAAAGAGAAAAAACAGATTATTGCTTATGTTATGCCAAATTTAGTTTTTCCTGTATGGTTTTTTTAAATTCTTCAAGAGTGCCGTTGTTTTCTATAAAGATGTCAGCTTTAGCTTTAACGCCGGCAATATTAAGGGTTGCCTCATCGCCGCTGTGCTCCATTTCGGCTTGTTCTTCCGCCAAAAACTGTTCATAGGTTTTACGGTCCTTGCCGCCCTGTCCGCGGCTATTTATACGCTCATATCGAATTTTTGGATCAGCATCAACCCATACCACCTTGCCGCCCAATTCGTGTACTCGGTCTGCTTCACCTGGATGACGCAGGCTAGAAATAACTAGTCCTCCCAGCTCTCTATTTTTTGCTCTTCGTTGATATTCTTCGACCGCCTTGACTACAACCGCTCCCATTCCTATTTCTTTTCGCCACTCTGTACTTAAATCGGCCATTTGTTGTCGTTCAAGAGGCAGGCCGCGTCTTTTCAACTCTGGTATAAGTAGGTCGCCAGAGGCTGAAATGAATGTCCAGCCGTAATCATTGGCCAATACTTCACTGACTATGTCCTTCCCCGACCCATTTGTTCCAGCGATGCCAATAATCTTGTGGGACTTCACTATGCTCTTAGCCTCGCTTCTCTTTGACTAATTTAGCTAGTATTTGTATGGCACTGTTATGTAATTGTCGGATTCGTTCCCTCGTTAAGTCAAATTCACGGCCAACTTCTTCATAAGTGTTTTGATCATAATCACCAAGTCCGTATTTCATTTCGAGAATTTTCCTTTCACGTTCGGGAAGCTTAGCTAATAACATTTCAGCACTCTCGCCGTCTAAGACCGTCTCTAACCTCTTCCCCCGGGGTACATTGTGTAGATTAATCGGAATTTCCCCAGCGGTTTGATCCGCTGCTTCGGCCGGATTTGGAAATTTAGGTGAATCTTCCATCGTTGTTGATTTACTGTAGATATTCGTGGAGTTTACGGGTATCTTTATTCTTCCTGAGTTTAGCCAAAGCCTTGGCCTCAATTTGGCGGATACGCTCACGGGTGACAGAAAATTCTTGGCCAACTTCTTCTAATGTGTGGCTCTTACCGTCATCAAGCCCAAAGCGCAGGCGCAGAATTTTTTGCTCCCGCTCAGTTAAGGTACTTAAAATCTGCTTAACTTGTTCTTTTAGCAGCTGTTCCGAGGCTGATTCAGTTGGTGTTTTGGTATCTTCATCTTCGATAAAATCCCCCAGTACTGAATCTTCTTCATCATCACGCACAGAAGCATCAAGGCTGGAAATATCCTGCTTAATCTTCATAATGTGCTCGACTTTATCAACGTCCATTTCCATAGCCGCGGCAATTTCTTCGTTGGTTGGTTCACGGTTAAGTTCCTGGGTCAGGCGGCGCTGGGTGCGCAGTAGTTTATTAATGGTCTCCACCATATGTACTGGGATACGGATGGTGCGAGCTTGATCGGCAATGGCCCGGGTAATGGCCTGGCGGATCCACCAGGTAGCATAAGTTGAGAACTTAAAGCCCCGTTCGGGGTCAAACTTCTCAACAGCCCGCAGCAGGCCGGTATTACCTTCCTGGATTAAATCAAGCAGGTCCAGGCCGCGGCCAACGTAGCGTTTGGCGATTGAAACAACCAAACGCATATTAGCTTCAGCCATAGCGTCTTTAGCCCGTTTATCACCGGAAACAACTTTCTTAGCCAGAGCCAGTTCTTCCTCGGCTGTCAGTAGCGGGATCTTACCAATTTCCCGCAAATAAAGCCGGACTGAGTCGTCGGAAATATCGTCGAGATAGGAGGTGTCGGGCACAACTTCCGGCTCTTCTTCCTCGACTGCCCAAGCGTCACTAACAATATCCTTAGCCTCAGGTTCAGTCACCGGAATTAACTCAATGTCGTTTTCGGCTAGCTCGGCATAAAGATGATCTAGGGTGTCAATGTTGGCTGGGGTATCCGGAATAAGGGCAAAGACCTCACGAGCATCAAGTTTAGCCTTCTTTTTACCCCGGGTAACCAGCTCCTCGATTTCCTTCTCAAAGGATTTGTTGCGCCAGGTTCTTTTCCTTGGTTGGGGTTGAACTTTCTTAGCCATAGTAAATTTCCACCTACTTAATTAAAGAGTTTAACTTATTTACTCTGCGTATCAATTTCTGCAGCTGCTCATTATCTGTAGTTTGTTGCATTTTAGCAGCCAGTTCCATTTTTTCTTTTTTGACATAACGCCCAATAAGACGCTGTTTGAGCTGAGCTGCCTGCTCAGCCAAATCCTGGCTGGGCAAATCTTGATAGAGCTCCTCAAACTGTAGTGCTATAATTTTAACATAATCAGAAGCTCCCTGTAACTGCTGGGCCGCTGCTGGTTTGGCCGCCAGTATCTCTATAAAATCCTTGGAAGGTTCACCTTTAAAGTCTGGGTTTTTACGTAAAAACTCCAAAAGCGCTCTTGGTGCACCGTCACTAAAATACTCCGGCTGCATGTCTTTCAACAGTCCTCTTAACTTAGGCTGCATAAGTATCATAGACAGCAAATGGTCCTGCATTTTCTGGTACTCAGCCTGGCTTTTGTCAGTTTCGTCGGCTTTTAGCGTAACTTTCCTTCTGGGTGCTGCTATTAAATCACTGGCTTTGCTGTCTAACTTAGCCTGCATTGCCTCCAGGCTGGTATCAGCAGCTTTAGCCACAGCTTTAAGGTAATGTTCCTGTTCAACCGAATCACTGAGGCGGCGAATTGTAACCAGCAGAGCGTCGCTAAAGGCCCGCTTACCTTGGGCCGAAGACAAATCAAGTGCAACTTTATAGTGTTCAATCAGCCAATCAGGGGCATAAATGGCTTTGTCTATAGCTTTCTCCCAGTCTTTAACGCTCTTTTGGATCAGCTCATCGGGGTCTTTGGCGGCAATTGTAACGATGCTCAGGTTCACACCAACTTTCTGGGCCAGCGGAATAGCCCTTTCGGTAGCCGTGATGCCGGCTTGGTCGGCGTCAAAGCACAGCCGCACATCACCTGTGAAACGTTTTAGTTCGCGCAGGTGCCGCTCGGTTATGGCTGTACCGGCGCTAGCTACCACATTAGTCACACCCGCTTGGTGGCTGGCAATGACGTCCATATTACCTTCCACCACCACCACAAAAGCTTTCTTTCTAATGGCTTCCTTTGCCAGATGCAAGCCATAGACGTGGCTGCTTTTGTCATAAACCAGTGTTTGGGGAGTATTTATGTACTTTGGTGCATCTTTTTCATCAACCAGCAGTCGGGCGGTGAAGCCAATGACCGACCCCCGGCCATCATGCAAGGGAATCATGATCCGGCCGCGGAACATATCACTAGGCCGGCGTAAACGCTCAGTGCTAACGCCAGCCAGTTTGGTTTCATCAGTTGTAAAGCCGTGTTTGGTTAAAAAGTCGGTTAAGGCAAAACCGGTATTGGGGGAGTAGCCGATTTGCCAGGTAATAAGTGTTTGTTTGGTGAATTGACGATCTTTTATCAAATAGCTTAGGGCAGTTTTATTGACTGTTAGCTGTTTCTGGTAAAACTTAGCTGCCAGTTCCAGGGCTTCCACAGCCCGGGCCTTTTGGCGGCTGCGGCCTTTGGCCTGGCCGCTACCAAACTGTTCCAAATCAACGCCGGCTTTTCTAGCTAAATGCTCGAGCGTAGCTCGAAAGTCTAAGCCTTCCATTTCCATCACGAAGCTGAACATATCGCCGCCCTTACCAGAAGAGAAATCATGCCAAATCTGTTTTTCCGGACTGACCATGAAGCTGGGGGTGCGTTCATTGGTCCAAGGGCTAAGACCCTTGAAATTGCGACCGGAACGCTTCAGCTGGACGTATTCACAAATTACGTCCTCAATGTTCAGTCTAGACTTAACCTCAGCCACCGCATCCATAACCTTAGTTTATAGCCTATAGCCTAAAGCCCAAAGCTAAAGCTTTATGTCCTAAACTGTTAGAATAATGCTTATGCCTCCCCAGAACACGCAGGTTCCTGCCCCGGCACCCGGGCAGTTCGAATTTATGCTCAAAGACCAGCCTAAGCCACCTGGTCGCTTGGCTAGTTTTTTAGCTTGGATGCCCAGGCCGGCTAAAATAATATTAGCGGCAGTCGGTATTTTATTCATACTAGTCATCTTTTATAGTCTATTCTTTGGTGGTAAAACCACCAATACTGACCAGCTGACTTCAATCATGGCCCGGGCCCAGGAAATTGCCCGAGTTAGTGTACTGGCTCAGCAACAATCGACAAATGCTAATACCAAGGATTTAGCTACGACCGCTGAAACTACTTTATCTAGCCAAAAAGGGCAGCTACAGACATACTTGCTGGACCAGAAAGTAAAAGTTGGTGCTAAAGCATTAGCGGCCAGATTAAATAAGGATACTGACAAACAACTAGCTGCAGCCTTGCAAAATAACAATTACGACCAAACCTATTTTACTTACCTAAAAACCAATCTGGCCAGCTACCGAGATGCCCTAAATATAGCTTATAAAGATGCTGGTAAGAATGCTCAGGCCATATTAAACAGTGCTTACCAAAGTGTTCAAACTCTACTTACTGCGCCTGCGCTTAAGTAGCTACTAAATCGTGGCTATGTCGGATTAAATCTTTTACTTCTTCCCAGCTTAGCTGGCCGGAAAGAATGATAGTATTCCAGTGCTTTTTACTTAAATGGTAACCAGGCAGTACAGTCTCATATTTTTCACGCAAAGTTTCAGCTAGCAGTGGATCGCATTTTAAACTCAGCTGCACTGGTTCTTTCTTTTCTTGGATTAAAGCAAACATTTTATCTTTTACTTTATAGACTGCTACATCTTCACCAAATGGATAGTCCAGTTTAGCGCCGGGCATACTCAAGATGTATTTCTCAACTTTTTTATGATCCATAAACTACTTCTTGGCTTTAGTATCTTTCGGCATAAAGCCCAGGCAAGCGGAGTTAATGCAAAAACGCATACCAGTTGGCTTATCAGCAGCATCATTAAAAACATGCCCCAAATGACTGCCGCAGTTAGCACACGTTACCTCAACGCGGTGCAAGTCGTGGCTAATATCTTCTATTAACTTAAGCGCATCAGATTTCGCCACATCGTAAAAGCTCGGCCAGCCAGTGCCAGAGTTAAATTTAGTGTCTGAGCTAAACAGCTGGGTACCGCAAACCGCACAGGTATACATGCCTTTTCCTTTGTGGTTCAGATATTTACCGGTAAATGGCGCTTCGGTGCCCTTTTCGCGAAGAATATGATATTGCTGTGGTGTTAGTTTTTTCTTTAATTCTTCATCCGTAAATTGCTTTGCCATTTATTCCCCCCTCCCCTCTAGTAATTCTCTGGCGGCGGCGGAGCCAATCCTTCGCTCGACTTCTTCGAACCCTCCAAACATATCTATGATCTCTGGTCTTAGCATACCGCTATCAAGCGCTCTGCTAATTGCTCGCTTGACATCAATTTCATCGTTAACAACTGTCTCCCCATTTAAGTAATGCTGAAGCCGTTCTCGTAGCTTTTTATGCTCGTCTGCTGACAGGTTTGGTGCCTCTTGTGGTTCTGCCATAATTTTCTCCTTTTTACATCCTCTCTAGTACTGGAATATTAAGCAGCTTCAGTCCATTTTTTAGAGTATTAGCATACGATTCAACCAATTTAAGTCTTAGCGCTTCCCGTGAATTGCCAACTACCCGATTATTCTCATAAAAACGGTTAAAAGTTTGCGCCAGTTCATATAAATAAGTAGCGATATGGTGCGGCATCAGTTCACTGACCGCCTTTTCTATAACTTCCGGATATTCACTTATTTTTCTGGCTAAGCTTCTCTCGCCTTCTTCGAATTTATCGATTTTCATATCTTGAACCTCGGCCTTTTGCAATATGCTTCTGGCCCGCACGTAAGCATATTGCAGATAAGGACCGCTATTGCCCTGCAGGCTGACTGATTCAGCCGGGTCAAAGATGATGTCGGCACCAATACGGCTTTTCAAGAAGGCATATTTTACAGCCCCTAGAGCTATATCAGCATTTTCCTGCTGATTAATTTCCTTATTAGCCGCCATGGCGGCATCCAACACGTCTTCGGCTTTAATGATATTGCCCAGCCGGCTGCTCATTTTCATCCCGCCGGCCAGCTTTACCAGCCCGTGGGTAATATGGGTAGTTTTTTGGACCAGTTCAGGAGCAAATTGCTCAACGGCCTTAAGTACAACTTGCATATATTCATAAATTTCATTGCCGGTAATGACAATGGATTTATCAAAGTGGTAGTCTTCCCATTTTTTAAGAATCAGGCCAACATCCTTGGTCTCATATGTTGGCAAACCCTGACTGTTAATAAATACCCGGGTGTGCATATTATGTACTTCGCCTTTAAAAACGATGGCGCCGTCAGATTCTTCAAAGACTTTGCCGATGTTGGCTTTAACAGCCTTTAGCCCCGGCCCGGCTGTTTCGCTTTCCGGGTAATATTTCTCAAAATGGCTGCCTATACGGCCGTAAAACTCGTCAAAGTATTCATAACTCCAGCTGCGGGTAGTCCAATAAATTTGGGCCAGTGGCGAAGCCTTGTCGCCTTGCTCATGGATTTGGTAAAGCCGTACGTTCAGCTGTTCAATTTCGGTTTTGGTGGCTTTGGTTTTCTCATAGGCGTTATTGCCTTGCACATAGCGCTCGGCTAGCCACTGCGCACGTTGGCCTTTTTCAACTTGCGCCAGTTTTTCCGGTAGCTCACCGCCAAGACTACTCAAAATGGCCCACATAGTTTTAGCCACGTGCAGTCCCACGTCACCGCCAAAGTTAACGCGGTGCACTTTAGCGCCAGCCGATTCCAATACTTTAGCAATAGCGTCACCAACTACACTGGTGTAAAGATGACCGACATGCAGAACCTTAAAGGGGTTAGGATCAGAGTACTCAACCACAACCTCCTGCCCCTTTAATGATTTAGTCGGCTCGGCCGCTAAAAGCTTAGCCAGCGCTTCGTCACTCAACCAGAAGTTAATAAAGCCGGGGCCGGCAACTTCGATCTTGGCTAACATCGGGCTTTTTAGCTGGGAAACCAGCTGCTGGGCAATATCACGGGGCTTTTTATCTTGCTCAGCCGCCAGCTGCAGAGCTACATTAGTGGAAAAATCACCAAATTGTTCCTCGGGCCGGGTAAGTTCAGGTTCAATGTCGGCGTTAAAGGTTTCTTTAACGGCAATTTTAATAAGGTCCGCAAGCTCCTGCATACGCTTATGATAACAGTTATTTTTCTCTTGTGGCTACCGGCTTTAAAAACAGCCAAAGCGCAAAATAGACAGTGCTGATTAAGACAAACAAGATAGCTGTTACGTTCAATGCCCGTGGGTAACCAAAGGGGTTAATCAGCCGGTCGGTGATGTTCAGTATCAGACCGCTAGGATTAGTCAATATATCCCAGGTATTCCAGCGCAGATCCCGGCCCAGATAAATGGCAAAGCTGATCAGTAATATAACCGCGCCAATCAAAAGGGCGCTGGAAAATATATCCAGCCGCTTAAGTAACTGCCGATGGACCATAAATAAGCTGGCAAAGCCCAGTAAGAAACCAGTTAATGTTAGGGCAGTGATCATAGCGATGTCGTACAAATAGCTGATCTCGCCGCTATCAAAGACGTGGATAAAATCAGTCATAACATACCAGGCATTGGGCAAAAAAAGCAGCCAGAGCCCGGTTAAAACTAGGGATCGCCAATTGCGCCAGCCCCTGCTCTGCAGCTGCTGCACCAAAACCCAGCCAAAGAACAATGCCAGCCAAGCCAACAGCAGATTCTCCGGCACAAACCAGTAGCGTGAAACGCCGGTGGCCAGCAGACGGAAAACAAACAGGCCCAGGCACAGGGCGCTTAAGATACCAAGAGTCTGCAAGAATCTCTTTTCCACACCGCTAAGAACCATGCCTGCATTATAGCCCATAACAGATGTAAATAAGGTTCAGGTGCTAAACTAGTAAGAGCTATGAAACTAATGATCATTTGGGGTAGCACACGCAGCGGACGTAAAGGCGGCCCAGTAGCTGATTGGGTTAAAAGCGAAGCCGCCAAAGACAAGCACTTTGAGATAGATTTTGTTGATCTGCGGGAACTTAACCTGCCCTTCTTTGATGAACCGACCAGCCCCTTTAGCATGCAAAGCCTGGATGACTATACCCATCCTGAAGCTAAAGCCTGGGCTGAGCGCGTGGCAGCCGCCGAGGCGGTAATTATTGTTACCCCTGAATACAACCACGGCCCACCCGGAGTGCTCAAAAATGCCCTAGACACTGTTGGTAAGCCCTGGATAGATAAACCGGTCGGCTTAATTAGTTACGGCGGCATTGTTGGTGGGGCCAGAGCTATTGAACAACTGCGTTCTATTACTATCGAGCTTGGGTTAGTTAATGTAGCTAACGCTATTCACTTCCCTAGGTTTGAAAAAGCTTTTGAATCCGGGGAACAACCCAACGAGCAATCCAGCGAAAATCTCAAGAAAATGCTTGATGAAATAGTCCGTCTTAAGACAGCTTTTAGCAAAATTTAGTATTTAATTAGCCACTGAGGACTATCAGCCAAGTGCGCTAGGCGGTATTGCAGTTCTTGTAGCATTTTGGCCCGGGCTTCATTGCCAGCACTAATAACGTTAAAGGCCACATACGGTTCATGGACATCAAAACCGCAAAGAGCTAGCGTGGTGTGATTAATTGGGTGCAGAATCTGCAGAGCTGTAGCTTTATGCTTGCCATCTTCCTGGTAGTATTCACTCGGATCGCCACTAGCCATAATTAACATTGCCTGTTTGCCGCGCAGCAGGCCGTTTTCATAAATTTTACCGCTGTCCCAAGTTACGCCCATGGCCAGCACCCGGTCAAACCAACCCTTTAAGATAGCTGGCATGCTAAACCACCAAACAGGCGACACAAAAAGCGTGATATCGGCTTCTTTTAGCTTTTGGATCTCAGCAATTATATCCGGTGAGAAAGCCAGGTCCAGCTTAGCAGCGTGTTTTTGTTCCAGCATATAGTTAAAGTGGCCACCGCTAGTCGTTACGAAGTCCCACTTCTGAGCTGTAGCATTAAAGCCCTGCCCCCATAGATCGCTGACAGTAACGTTATGGCCCTGACCGCTTAGAACCTGGACGGCCAAGTTTTTCATGGCCGCCGTAAAACTGGTCGGCTCATGATGGGCATAGACAATCAGGACATTCATTGCCCTTATTTTAACTTAAGCACTAAGAAAGTTCTTGCTTAAGCTGAAATCGGTCTGACAGCCTGATCGCTCATCTTGAAGATCATCTGGCTAATCTTCCAGCTGCCATTGGCTGTCTTGACTAGGATGTAATCAAT
>Ga0209541_10006455_pt1 | contig 19979 bp, 20 predicted proteins | sample RifCSPlowO2_01_FD_184027 | JGI IMG/M metagenome (GOLD analysis project Ga0209541, IMG submission 184027) | Groundwater microbial communities from Rifle, Colorado - Rifle CSP2_plank lowO2_0.1 (SPAdes) (version 2) | ecosystem: Environmental > Aquatic > Deep subsurface > Groundwater | place... | reverse complement strand
GAACCTCGCGAAGAAATTCTTCGGTGTTTGCAGATAGGTGTCCGATGCGGTCGCTCCGCAGCCGGATAAATTTTACATTAAATACATGCCGAATGATAAGAAAAAAAGGAAGCGTTAAAAACGCAAGCACATGTGCAAATAGAAGTGCTGCACGGAGCTGAATAGTTTGCTGCTGTTCGATATCCGATATTTCTGGAAGTTCCATGGCTACGTGAGTCCTAAGCGTCGTGCAAATGTTTTCGCGCCGAATAATGATCGGCTTCGCTGCTTTTTAATCATAATTGCCTGCTCATGAAGCTGATAATGAAGAAGAACACGCTCAATGCTGCTCGAGGGCGCAGCGAGATAATGCGTTTTTTCTGCGATCAGCGCAAAAATCTTGAACAGTGCCCACAACTGGTCGCGTGCCTTTCGCCGAACCATTTTTCGCATTACAGAAACTGCATTTTTCCGTCCAGGTGTGGTGAGCGACTGCCCTTGCCAAAAATTCTTGTTTGATGCAAAATAAGTCTGCGTGCGAAAGCTGCTGTCCATCTCCATCTTATACGCTTTGTAAAAATCACGGCACAATCGCACATAGCGTTGCGGTGCAGCCATCTCCTGCTCAAATTCACGAGGATAATGCTCTTGGGCGACTGAAAGCACCTGATACGCATAGTCAACAAGATGAAGTGCGAGTGATATCGCTGCAAGCTTCACAAGCTTTTGTATTTTCATCGATGAATCCATACGAGCGTTCATGATTTCTTTATAGTCTTTGACAAAAAGCGATTCACCGGCAAATGTAAATCCGGCGCCTCGTGCGCCATCAAGGCTGTGAATATAATGCATAGGGTACATGCAGGTGATGGATACAAATAAAAATCCACGGGACGTCAAAAATGGATGGACATCAGTAAAAATTTTCTGGCCTTTGCGATATTCGACAAACAGCGACTCTGCCTTGACCGCAAGCACATGCGGCAAGCTTTTTCGTGACCCGAGCAGAATATCATGCTCCGAGCCTTCTGCATCAAGGCTTAAGACATCAGGTGCTTTCTCAAACAGCTTATCAATTGTAGTGCATCGCAGTTTTCTTGTTTCAACAACTTTTGCTGCTTCCTTCAGGCTGTAATTAAATGTAATCTGCGTTGTCATAAAATCGCTGAGCTTTTCATTGAACGGCAGCAGACCGCACGTCATTGGATCCTGGGTGATATAGAAATCTCTCACTGATTCTTTATCTGCAAGGCATGCAGAAATGAATCGGTAGCGCCCGACATTTTTTGATTTCTTCTTCAAGTGAAAAGTTTTCTGGTCAGCAGCAACTGATTGCTCATCAGCATCAAATAGTGTAAAATAAGCATCTTCACCAAGCGCTTGCAGCGGATTGTCGCTCCATCCGGAATCGCGTGAGCCGACGTGGCAGATGTGAATAGACCTCTCAGGAGCAAATGGTTCCATAAGCGATTCGGACAGCGAAAACTACTTAAAGCTTATGGTGGTGGCAGCGCGGATGGATGGCATCTCATCACGCGCAGCGTGCAGGTTGTGTGAATCATTACGGATGCAGAAGGTTCTTGAGCTCGCGCCTATGGCCATCGGCGATGCATATGTGCCGAAGCAGCTGTTGAGCACGCAGCCGCCGTATCCGATGGATGTCATGTTGTGCAGAAAATGCGGCAACGTGCAACTCGGCCATGTTATTGATCCAAAGATTGTATATGGAAATTATATTTACAGAACTGCTGATTCTCTCGGCCTGGTCGACCATTTTAAGAGATATGCGGATGCAGTTATTGCTGCATACAAGCTGCCGGAAAAGTCATTGGTGATTGACATCGGAAGCAATGATGGCTCACTGCTCAAGGCATTTAAGAACAGAGGAATGCGTGTACTTGGTATTGATCCAGCAAAGGCAATTGCCGCAGAAGCAGCGATCGCGGGCATTCCCACGCTGTCCGAGCTCTTTAGCGAATCTGTTGCACAACAAGTAAAAAAAGAGTATGGCGCCGCAAATCTTGTCATCGCAAACAACGTCATGGCAAACATTGATGATCTGCATGATATGATGAGAGGAGTGAAGCATCTTCTTGCTGAAGCGAGCATCTTCATATGTGAATCAGGCTACCTCCTCGACCTGCTTGAAAAATCAATTTTCGATAACATATACCATGAGCACATCAGTTATTTTTCTGTAAAGCCATTACAGGATTTTTTCATACTGTTTGGCATGCGGTTGCAGCACGTTGAGCATGTGCCAACAAAAGGCGGCTCACTGCGCTGTTCCACTGTCCCGACACAATCAGCATGGAAAACAACAGCGGATGTCGCAGCAATGATAGAGAACGAAACAGAAAAAGGAATTCACCAGCCTGCTGCATTTGCCGCATTAGGCAAGCGTGTTGAAAAAATAAAAAACAATCTCCACATGCTCATCGAACAGCTAAAATCAGAAGGCAAAACAATTGCAGGCTACGGCGCGTCAATCGGCGTCACCACAATGCTCTATAACCTTGGTATTGAAGGTTCACATATCCGCTTCCTCGCAGATGACAACCAAAACAGGCAGGGCTTGGTCAGCCCAGGCAAACACATCCCAGTAAAGAGCAGTCAGTCATTGATCAACGAAAACATCGATTGCTGCATCATCTTTGCCTGGCAGTATAACCAGCCAATTATCGAAAGAAACAAAGATTTTCTTGAGCGCGGCGGTAAGTTCATTACACTGCTGCCGGATTTTCAAGTGATTGACAAAACACAACCCATTTAAGCACGAAATCATTCCTAAAGCTAATGTACTGGGTAATTCCGACATTAGTTGCATTATTCATCACCATATTTAAGGAAATTTTCAAGAAAAATGTCTTGAAGCACTGCGAGCCCATTCAATTCATCATTATTTTTTATGCGAGCATGTTCTTGTTTGCGCAGGTGACGATTGATCGCATCGTGCTGCCGACCGCAGGTGAGTTTTTGTTGATCATCGGCGCAACAATATGTTACATTGTCGCAAATCTTCTAGGCGTGAAAGTCCTGAAGGAGATCCGCATTTCCGTCTTCAAGCCTGTGTCAGCATTAAGTGCAGTATTTGTCGTGTTGTTTGCCGTGCTGTTTCTGAATGAATCATTTACAAGAATACAGGCATTTGGGATTATCCTAGCACTCCTTCCTATCTCATACATCAGCCTGATTGAATACCAGCGCAGGGAAATTGATTTCAAGCACGCAGGCTACTTGCTTGTCGCATTAGTTTTTGAGAGCGTTGCAGTTATTTTTGACCGAATCATTCTGCGCACCGTCAATGTATACACCTATTTTTATTTCCTGAAGCTGTTGTTGATTATCTCGTTCATCATCATCATGTATGCATTCTATGATTGCAGAATAACAAAGAGCTACCTCAAAAAGCAAAGTTTTCTTATTGGATTGCTGGCATTCGCAACAACGATTGGCGCATACGCATATTTTTTCGCAATGAGCGACCCGCAGGCAAGCGCAGGTGTTATCAAGGTAATCATTTCATCATCGCTCGTCTTCACCACACTTCTCGGAGGATACTATTTCAAAGAAGATCACATCTTGTTAAAAGGCACGATGGCAGCCGTATCACTGATAGGCATCATATTCTTAGTGCTGAGCTAAATTTTTCATCATCTTGACATTAAACCAACGATCGTCATTGGCATTTTTGATTTTACCAGAAAGAATCGCATCCTTCAACTCAATAATAGCTTCTTTGATGCTGTGCTTTAACTCAAAGCCAAGCTCGTTCCGTATTCTATCAGAGCACACATGATAGGAGCGCGGATCATTTGTGGGTGTTATTTCCATCTCAACATCCCCAACAACTTCACGCACCATTTCAGCAATTTGAAGCACAGTCTTGTTTTCATCACCGACGTTATAGATTTTGCCGTTGATTTTGTCCAGCGGCGCCTCAAGCAGCAGCTCATACGCGCGCACCATATCTTTCATGTGGATGTTCGGCCGCAGTTGATCGCCGCCGAGCACTATTATTTTCTTTTTGATCAGCGCAGAATGAGTGAGAATATTGACGATGACATCAAATCTTTGTCGCGGCGAATAACCACACACCGTGCTCGGCCGTAAAACAACTCCGTGAAACGATGAATCAAGCCGATGCAGCAAGTAATGCTCGATCTCGACTTTTAACCGTGAATATTGTGTCAATGGCTCAAGCGGCAACTCCTCCGTCACCTGAGGCTCTTTTTTGATGCCATACACACTGCTGGATGATGCATAGATGAAACGCTTCACTCCATGTGCCCGAGCCTCATCGATAAGATTGACCGAGCCGGTATAATTGATTGCGTGCGTTACATCGGGGTTTAACTCGGAACTCGGATCGTTAGATATGCACGCCAGATGGATAACCGCATCGCAGCCGTGCAGCGCGTTCCTGATATCCGTAATATGTCGAAGGTCGCCCTTAACAAGGCGAAGATTGGTGTTCCCAAGCATGCCGCATGTCCGAGCATAGTCATCGGGTGAATCCCAAAACCAAAACGTGTCAAATGCTGTCACTGGATAGCCTTTTGCAATGAGCGATGGCACAAGTACTGAGCCGACATAGCCAGCTGCACCCGTGACAAGTACTGATTGCATTAAAGCTGCAGGATAACAAAGAGTATAAATAACTAGCGACAAAAACAGAGAAAAGTTTAAATATAAAATAGATTTTAAAGTTAAAATATATTGGAGATGCTATGGAAGTCGCAATAACGAAGATGTCAGAGAATGGACAAGTGGTCATACCAGCAGGAATAAGAAAAGATGCAGGGATAAAGCCATCAACAAAATTCTTAGTGTTCAACGAAGGCGGCAATATTATTTTGAAAATTATTGACAAGGAAGCATTAGCAAAAAACTTTCATCTCATTGAAACAATAGAAAAAAGTGAAGAACAAATAAGAGTCGGAAAAACTGTAAAAGCAGATACATCAATGACAGACAAAGAAATTGATGACCTATTAATGGCATAACATGGAAATTATATTTTCGGATGAATTCAAAAAGGATTTTCAGAAAATAAAGGACAAAATAACTCGATTAAGAATTATTAAGCAGTTAAAGAAAATAGCTGAAACGCCGGACACAGGCAAGCCATTGAAATATGATTTGAAAAATTATCGCAGTGTGCGGATTGCGCCATTCAGAATAATTTATAGAATAGAACATGACAAGATTATCATCAATTGCTTCGACCATCGGAAGGATGTGTACGATTAAGCCATATCACCGCATTCTCCAACTCAGCGCGTGCAGTCTGTCGCGAAACAGCTGAAGATAAAAAGTCTGGTTTTGCAATGTTTTTCAACGATATACCATACCAAACAGCAGCATCAAGCTTGTACGATTCAACGTGAATCCCAGTATATCGCCATAATTTGTCTGCATCTCGCATAACTCCATCTTCAACAGACAAGAAGCCTTTGCGTGTGTCATGCTGCCTAACAATGTCAAGAATATGCTTCTGGTCGATGTATCCTGCTTGTGTGAGAAGCTCGCTGCCGATACGAACGCTTTCATTTTGGTGAAAAATCCTCATTTCAGCATCAATAGCCTGCCATTGCGCCCAAACAGAAGGAATCCCAGGTTTAAACAGCGCAAGCTTTTCTCTTGCTACAGAAGACCATCCGATATCATGCAAAATTGCAGCAGGCACAACAACCGCACGGTCTGCAGATACATGTTCAAGCAATTGCAGTGCAAAATAAGTGACAACTTCCGCATGGCCTGTATCGCCGCGCTTGTCTTGATAAGGGAGTGCAAGCTTCCAGAGCATTGCTTCACGTTCATCAAGAAGATGCAGAATATTTTTCCCGACACCGCTTCTGTTCCAGAGCAGGTAATTGAGAGGTTCTTTCATCTCAAATACCTAAACCACTCTTTCGTCGCTTCTTTGATGCTTTTCTCGTCCCATGCAGGCGCATCTCGCCAATACTCGATATTGTCCAGCATTATCCGAACGCCTTCTTCAAACGATACTTTAGGCTCCCACTGTAAAAGCTTTTCCGCCAGCGCAATATCTGCATGCGTTGAGTCAGGCTCGCCTGGCCGTTTTGGAATATGAACGCGCGGATAATCTTTACCGCCAATCAGCTCAGCTAAATAATTAACCAATTGTGGTTTTCCCGTCCCAATATTCAAAACAACATCTCGAAGCGAAGACTCAGCAGCTTTCAGCAGCGCTGCAGCAACATCAGTTACATATGTAAAATCTCTTGTCTGCGTCCCATCCCCAACAATTGTCAGCGGCTTCCCATGCAGCTTCTGCGATAAAAAAACCTTAAACACAGCGCCATACGTTGAGTTATTCCGCGCTCGCGTCCCAAACACGTTAAAAAATCGTAACGACACCACAGGAATTTGATACAGTTTGCCCCAGAATAAAACATACTGCTCGCCGATATTCTTCAGAAACGCATACGGATACTCTGGCCTGATATCAGCATCTTCAGCCGTAGGATAATGGTCAGGAATTCCATAGCATGATGATGACGCAGCATAAACAAATTTTTTCACACCATGCTTCCGCGCAGCTTCAAGAACGTGTACAGTCCCCGTAACATTTGCATCGTGATATTTCAGTGGATTTTCGATGCTGGGCACAATGTCTGCAAGCGCAGCAAGATGAAAAATATAGTCTACGCCTACAAACAGCGTATCATCGATCCCCTTCGCGATATCAATGTTCCTGAATTCATAGTGCGGATTGTTTTTGAACAGTTCAACATTCTCCTGCTGGCCATTGGAAAGGTTATCGATTGCAATGACAAGAAATCCATTGTTCAGCAGCAGCTCAACCATATGCGAGCCGATAAAGCCTGCACCGCCGGTGACGATTGCTTTCATAAGCATAAGCTCGGCGAGGAGGTATTTAAGAATTGTTCTCAAAAAGCTTAAAAGGGAGGTATTTCTAGTGAGAGATATGCTTGAGAAATTAGTGCAAGAACCGAAGATTGGACAAGAGCCAGCAAAAGTTCCAGACAGAATAAGCCAAGTTCTCGCGTTGATTGACGAGCAGAAAGAATGGAAAGCAGCATACCAGCGAAACGAAGGTAACCCATACGCTCAATCACCTCAAAAAAAACCTCATTATATCTTTGTTCCTAAAGAAGAATCAGCTCAAACATACAAGCTATTTTTCGGAAATGAAGCGATGACAGTAAAAACCGAATCAACATACGAGCCACAAAAACAGGAAACAGCACGTGAAGAGCGCAAAGGTGCAGTTGACAATATGGAAGGTGCAAAAGTCTTCGAAAGAACGCGCTTTGCAAAATTTTTTGCAACATTGAATGAATTATCAGTGGAAGATAAAGAGATTCTTGCGCAATTCCGCCTGGGACCAAACAAAGTAGTCCGACACTTGAATGATGGGTCTTATTCTAGGTTAAAAGGGTACAACGCAGCGTCATTGAACTAAAACTCGCTAAATGCTTATAAACAAGCCCAAGCAGAAATGAGTATGATCATTGGCATCGACTTCGACAACACAATTATCAGCTATGATGCTCTCATCCACACAATAGCAGTAGAGCAAAAACTCATAAAAACCGACCACGTAAAACACAAGAAAGCCATCCGCGACACAATACGGAAGCAGCCAAACGGCGATATCAAATGGCAGGAGATACAGGCATTGATTTACGGGCCGCGAATCCACGAAGCACAGCTGATGCTCGGCGTGAAAGAATTCCTCGCCGAATGCACAAAGAGAGGCATAAAAACAGTAATTATAAGCCATAAGACACAGCAGAGCAGCCTCTACCAGAGCAGAAGCCAGCAGGGAACAAATTTTCACGATGCTGCGAGAGAATGGCTGAAAAACAACCTGCCAGAAATAAATGAGGTTTTTTTCGAGGAAACTCGTGAAAAAAAAATAGAGAGAATAAAACAGCAGCGCTGCACGCATTTCATTGATGACTTGGAAGAAGTGTTTCTCGAACAGTCATTCCCACCAGATGTAAAAAAGATTTTATTTCAATCATCCGAAGCCATGCATAAATGGATAAGGGCATCTGACTGGCTAGAAGCAAAATTATTTCTTGTAGATATCACAAATGTCAGCGCAGTGCAGCGAATGAGCGGCGGAAAAAACAGCCGTGTGTACAAAGTGCAGCGAGAGAACGACAACAAGCCCATATGCGTAAAATTCTATGTCGAACAGGCACGAGCAGAAAAAGAATTTGCTGCGCTCAGCTTTTTATGGGACAACGGCATGCGGCAAATCTCACAACCGCTTCAAAAAGGCAGCCGCTTCGTAATAATTGATTTTATCGACGGAAAAAAGATAGAAGAAATAACTGAAACAGAAATCAAAGAAGCCGTTATGTTCCTAAAAAAACTATTCGAGCTAAAAGCAAAAGCACAGCACATACCAAACGCAGCGGAAGCATGCTTCTCAATCAAAGGAATAATACAAAACATTGAATCAAGGCGAACAAAGCTCAACAACATCGAAAAAGCAAGCCAGTTCTTGCATGATTTTGACGGCGTATTCGCGCAAGTAGTCCAGCGCTGCAAAGAGATGTGCATAAAACAGAATATATCATTCGAAACAGAAATAAGCAGCAGCGAAAAAACACTCAGCCCAAGCGATTTTGGATTTCATAACGCATTAAAAAGAGATAACAAAATAATTTTTCTCGACTTTGAATACTTTGGATGGGACGACCCGGCAAAAATGATCGCAGATTTCATGCTGCATCCTGCAATGAGCCTCAACAAAAGTCAAAAAGATATATTCACAGCTGCACTCCAGCTGCCTGTCCCAAATCTCACAGAGCGAGTCAAGATTGTCCAGCCATTATTTGCACTCAAATGGTGCATTATCATGCTGAACGAATTCCTGCCGAATACGATACGCACATTTGCGGTAGAAAACCTTAATAAGGAACAATCGCAGCGAGAGCAGCTGGACAAGGCAAACACACTTTTACAGAGGATAAAGAATGAATTATAGCACAGCACAGTGGCAGCAGAAGGCAAAAGAAATTCCACTAGATGCAGAATCAATACGTCTTCGCCGTCTCATTATTAGAACGCTCCAGTGCGGCAACCGCGGCCATGGTCCAACTGCAATATCCTGTATTGAAATGCTGCGCGTACTCTACAATGACATCATGAAATACAATCCAAAAGATCCAGCATGGAGCGAGCGTGACAGGTTTATCCTTAGCAAGGGACACGGCTGCATCGCGCAATATGTCATGCTCGCAGAAAAAGGATTTTTTCCAAAAGCAGAATTATGGAAATTCTGCAAAAGCGGCGCCCTATTAGGCGGCCATCCAGAGCATAAGATACCTGGCGTTGAATTATCAACTGGAAGCCTCGGCCACGGACTGCCGGTCGGCGTCGGCTTTGCATTAAACGCAAAAATTGACAGTGCAGCATATCGCACATTCGTAGTCATTGGCGACGGCGAGTCCGGTGAAGGCTCAGTATGGGAAGCAGCGTTATACGCAGCAAAACACAAATTAGACAACCTCATCGTCCTCGTTGACTATAACAAACAGCTCACCTACAGCACAACATTTGAAGTGCTTGACCTCGAGCCATTGGCGGACAAATGGCGAAGTTTTGGCTTTGCAGTCAAAGAGATCAACGGCCATGACATTCACGAATTAAAAAGCACTCTTCTGAATATCCCATTAGAAAAAAACAAGCCGACCGCAATCATCTGCCACACAGTAAAGGGCAAGGGCATACCGATGCTTGAAGGAAACTTTGCATGGCATCATAAGAGCAGCATTGCTGAAGAAGATTTCGCAAAATTATACGAGCCGTTAGGCGGCCCCTGGAGAGATGAATGAGAAAAGCCGTTCTTGATTGCGTATATGAACTCGCAAAAAAAGATGCACGAGTCATCTACATCGGCTCAGATCTCGGCGCAGGCATCCTCGACAACTTCAAGAAAGAAATGCCCGACAGATTTTTCATGGAAGGCGTCAGCGAGCAGGCATTGATAGGCATCTCAGCAGGCCTTGCACTTTCTGGAAAAATAGTCTACTTCAATACAATTGCCACATTTATCACCCGTCGTTGTTTTGAGCAGGTCGTGCTTGATATGTGCTTGCATCATGCAAATGTCCGTCTGATTTCAAACGGCGGCGGCCTTGTCTACGCACCTCTCGGACCGACACATCTCGCAATCGACGACATCGGCATTTTGCGTACCATCCCCGGCATGACAATTATTGCGCCATGTGACGCAGAAGAGATGAAGCGATTAATGCCACATACACTAAATTACAATGGCCCGATCTACATTCGCCTCGCAAAAGGCGGCGACTCAATAGTCTCACTGCCAGAAAAAGAATTCACAATAGGAAGAGCAATCGTCATGCGTGAGTGCGACAATCTAAACAACGCGCTCATCATCGCAACCGGCATAACAACAAAAATTGCTATGGATGCAGCGGCCGAATTGGAAAAACAAGGCATTTCAGCAACCGTTCTTCATATGCATACGATTAAGCCATTTGACAAACACGCAGTAGAAACATACGCAAAGCAAGCAAAAGCAGTTATTTCAGTCGAGGAACACACAATTTATGGTGGTTTGGGAAGCGCCGTTGCAGAAACGCTTGCAGAAGCAAACATAAATGTAAAGTTCAAAATACTAGGAATTCCCGACACATTTTCGAGCGATTACGGCTCACAGCAGAGCATTATGGAAAAGTACGGCATAACAGCAAAAGGATGTGTTGGATTAATAAAAGAATTGATGAATAGAGAGAACTAAAAAATGCTGCCAATCCCATCGCTTGAAATGTACCAGCTGCCGAACATATTGTCACAAGCAGATGCAGCAAAGAAAATTCAAGAATTAAAAGCACAGGGAAAAACCGTTGCATTATGCCACGGCGGCTTTGACCTCACACATCCAGGCCACGTCAAGCATTTCGAGTCAGCAAAGCGGCTATGTGACATCTTATTTGTATCAATCACCAGCGACAAATACGTCGAGTCACGCAAAGGCGCAGGCCGCCCGATCTACACAGACAAGCTGCGTGCATACATGATAGCCTCCCTGAGATTCATCGATTACGTCGTGATCTCCGACACAGAAAAAGGCGTTGAAGTTATTGCACATCTCAAGCCGAGCATCTACATCAAAGGCCCAGATTACATCAGCAAAACAACACCAGGCATCACCGCAGAACGAAACGCAATTACTGCAATCGGCGGCAAAATGGAGTACACCACAGAGCCGCCGTTATCGACGACAAAAATAGTGGAATACATAAAAAAAGAAGTAAAAGAAAACACGCTCCTTCTGATTATTGACAGGGACGGCACACTGATCACAAACGATGATTTTCCAGGAAAGAAAGAGCAGTGGAAGCAAACTATCCAGCTAAACAATGACCTAGCAGATTACCTAGCCATATTACAAACAAAATACAAAACAACAAAGATTGTCATAAGTAACCAGAGTGGCGTCGCACGAGGCTTGTTTACCTGCACACGAGTCGAAGAAATCAACCAGCATATTGCATCGCTGCTTGCACAAAAAGGCGTAACGATTGACTGCTGGCAATATTGTCCTGATGTTGATGCAGCATTTGCTGAAAAAAACAAAGAAAAAATAAATTTCAACAAGGCATACATAAAACAGCAGACAAAGAGAAAACCATCACCCGCAATGGTTAACGATGCGCTTGCTGAAATAAAAAAAGAGCTCAGCTCGTTTGAAAATATTCTTGTCATCGGCAACGCAGAAGACGACGAAAAGCTTGCAAAGAATTTGGATGCGAGATATATTGATGTGAAAACAAAACCATATCAACAATTAGTGAAGGAATTCTCTTAAAATAACCCCTAAAACACAGCCACTTTTTTAAAAACATACAACTTCAAATATGCATCAGCCACAGCCCCATTGTCAATCGTTTTCTTCATCGGATAAACAACAGGATCCGTCAAAAACAAAATGATTTTCTTAGCAAGCACCGCAGGGCTCTTTGGCGGCACAAGCATCCCATCTCTGAAATATTCAGGAATACCGCCTACATTAGTAGAAATCGCCGGTGTGCCAACTTGCTGCGCTTCGATCAGCGACAGCGGAACAGAAAATGTCTCTTGCGGCTCTCGGACAGGATAGACATACAACCATGCATGTGCTAATTCAATCTCAGGCTCAACAATTTTCTTTAAAAAGATATTTTTGCGGTGCATTTTTTCGATTTTGCGGTACAGCTTCGTATTCTTCGTCAATCCGCTATCAGCAATAATAAGGCGCGCATTTGGCATTTTCAGCCGCACAAGTTTAAACGCGGTAATAATATCAGTAACCCCTTTAGATGGATGAAGATGAGTCATGACCAACACAGTTGGCTGCACAGCACGATGGCTGCGTGGCGCGAACGACGGCACAAGAGGCGGAATTTGCTGCATTGGAATAGTAAGATGGTTACGAAGCAGATTGCGTTGGTAATCTGTCTGAATGGTAACCATGTTTATTTTTTTCTTCACCATCGTGCTGAGCAGCGGATTCCAGATGCGCTTCCAAAAGCCATTTAAGTTGCCGTCGAACATCGTCATGATCTGGCGCGGCGCATTGCTAAACAAAAGAAGCGGTAAAATTAATGGCGTCGGATGAGTAATGTAATGAATGACATCGGCAGTAACACTGCGTAAGCCAAACGGGCTGCCATAAATAATGCGTATGCCTTCTTTCTCAACAACTTCGCGGCGTTTTGATGTGCTCACGATTTCAACATCATGGCCGCGCAATTTCATCTCTTTTGCAAGCCACCATGCCTGCTTTCGCACGCCTTCGCGTAATGGAAATTCAAGTCCGTGAATATAATACACGATTTTCATTGCGAATCTCCAATAGCTCTTATAATTTCATTCATAGTTTCATGAACAGACTTATCGGTCGAAACTACACGTGCTTTTAGCTTTTGTGCAAGTGTAAGATAATGATTGCGGTGGCGTTTCAGCAGCTCAACAGCCATCTCAGGCTTGCGCTGGTGTGCAACATCGGGCGCGACATCAAGCACAAACAGATGCGCTGGCCGTGGAAATAAGCGCAGCAGCAGCGGCATAACGCGGCTGGCTGCCCCATAGTCATAATGAGCATAGATATCATAAAAATAGCGGTCAAAGAGGAGCACAGCATGCCGTCGTGAAGCGCGTACATAGAGATATCGTGCAAAATACTCAATAAAATAATAGGCAAGTGCCATTTCTTTAACAATGCTCATTCGCTGAGAACGATGTTTATTGAATTGCTCAGTAATTTTATAATCTCTTTTTTTAAACAGTGCAGATAATATTCTCGTCGTCGGCAAAAACGGTTTCCAGCCAAAATAATAAGTTTTAACATCAACATTTCTCGATGTAAAATGATCAGCCAGCGCACCAATAACCGTTCCTTTTCCTGCGCCGTCAACGCCGATAAAACAAATAGTCTTAGCCATGACCAGCCTCATACGCTTCAATTAACATGTCAACAACTGATGCCTCAGCATAATGCTTCATAACATGCATAAACCCCGCAGCGCCATATTTTTTCCGAAGCGAAGGGTGCTCTATCAGCAGCCGAAGTGCTTCACGTAATTCGCCCACATTCCCCGGCGTAAAAAGAATGCCTGTTCCTTGCACAACAGTTTCTTTGATGCCGCCGATAGCAGATGCAACTACAGGCTTGCGCGCAGCCATAGCCTCGATTGGAATTCTCCCAAACGGCTCAGGCCACAGCGACGGAAAAACAACGATATCTGCGCTTGCATAAAGAGCAGGAACTTTACCATAAGCAACAGGCGCATGAATATGTGCGTCGAGATTGTAATCAGAGATTTTTCGAACGAGTGCATCACGGAGCGAGCCTTCACCATAAATGCGCAGTGTACAATCAAGTCCACACGCAGCCTCGAGCAGTACATGCACGCCTTTATACTTCGTTAGTGAGCCAAGATAAAGAACAACCGGCTTCTTGGGGGTCATTCGTTTTGTGTTACAAAGTGCAACAAAATTAGGCACAACAACGCTATTCAATCCATAAAATGATAACAGCAACCGCTGAATAAATGTGCTCACCGCAATAGGATGAACAACACGCAGCCCGCGTTTCATTGAATAAAACCGTGCATAAATCATTGCCCATGCCAAGGGATTATAGCGTAAATACCAGACATTGCACAATTTACCAATTTCATCTGAAACGATCAAACATCGAACAAACTGAAAAAAGCTCCATGGCTTCAGTGCAACACGATTGCCGCAGATGAAATCGCCCTTTGGACACAGCGAAATAAAACTTTCAATCGTTGCAAAAAGAGGAATTCTCGTTATTTTTCTAAGAGCAGGAGCCGCAGCCAGCGAGCTGCCGATGAGATGAATGTCATCAAAACGCTGAGAACGGAGAAGCCGACGAGTTTCGCGAACAATTTGCCGAGGAAAAATAAATTGCCGAGTTAAATTGCCAAGCACCGAATGAACATCCCCTGTCTTAAGCCGATAATGAACAGTAACATGATTTTCAACAGATTTCACAAGCCCATCACGTTCAGATGTCAGCACATGGACAGTATGCTTTTTAGCAAGCGCTTCACACAGCATGAATAGGTTTATCTCGCCGCCGCCCTGAATGTTATGCTTGTAGTGTTCGGATATGAAAAGAATGTTCATCTGCCACCCCGAGGAACGAATCGCTGATAGATAGAAATATAGTTCTCAACATTCTCTTGAATCGAAAAATATTTCTTCGGAATGTTCGTATAGTTTTCTGCATAGGCATCGCGCATCCCGCGCGCAAGCGCAACCATATCGCGTGGCGCAACGAGTACAACTTTGCCACTCACCACTTCCGGCAGCGATCCAGCAGTCGTTGCGACAATCGGCACACCAAGAGCAGCTGTTTCTGCTGCAGCAAAACAAAATCCTTCTGCAAGCGAAGGAATAACAACACAATCGGCAGATGAAATAACTGAAGGCAGCTCTTTCCACAGTACAGGATCAACAAATTGCACCGATTGCTCAACACGAAGCGTGCGAACAAGCCTTCTCAGCGCAAAATAGCGTTTTCGATACGCTGAATCCTTGCTGAGCATAAGTACCATTCGAACAGGAACTTGCTGCACAACAGATGCAAACGCCCGAACAGCAATGTCAATGCCTTTGCTCGCGCCAGGACGCCCATAACAAAGAAAGGTATACTGCTTATTTTTCGCAGCTTTTCGCGGCGTAAAATGATCATACTGCACACCATTATAGACAACACTACTTTGAGAAGAGATGCCATTTCGAATCAAGCAAGATCGAGTATGCTTCGACACGCACGCATAATGGTCAAACGGTAAAAGATAGATCATCCGCTCAAGAAGGTTATGAATGAGAGCACTCACCCGCCTCTTGTCAGTAACTTTATTCCACTTCCCAATCCACACTTCATGAACCGTAAGAACACATGTCTTTCCGAGCAGTCGTGCAGCAAGCCACGCAGAAGGCGCGCCATTAAACGTCGTCGTGTGAATAATATCAGCTTTTCGTGCAAGTGAAAGCACTCGTGGAAGAGCTGCAAACGTAAACACATATCTGCTGTCAAGGCATGAAACCCTATGAACACGAACGCCGCCTATCACCTCAAATCTCTGGGTACCTGGAATTTGATGGGTAACAAGATCGACAGTATGCCCTCGCTGAACAAGCTCCTCAGCAAGCGTCTTAAAGACGATTTCCGCGCCGCCGATGTGAGGCACATAATTCTCGCAGACAAACAAAATTCTCATTTTTTCCGTAATGCTATCGCTCGTACAATCTGCTCCATCTTTTTCTTGGTGTGCATGGTCATCATGTAATTATAAAACGTCAGCGCGATCAAAAACATGAACGCCAGTATAGTAAACAAGTCCATCAAACGAACAAGGTGCAGCGAATCTGCAATCGCACTCAACGAATAAGGAAATAGAATGACATACACAAACAGCAGCCAGAGTGCAGACCAGAATGTAAGCTCAGCTGCGCCCATCTCTTTCCTTTTGTAATTCAAAAATGTAAAGTACATTAAGAACAAAGCAAAAATAATGCCAAGCACCTGTACACCGAGAACCATTATGAGCTCACCTTCCACCAGATCATTTTAAGCACGATACGTATCCCGTCGAGGACAGTGGTGCCTTTATATTTATTGTGATAGACTGTAGGGATAGAAATTTCAGTATAGCGCAGCCCTTGCTTGCCTGTGTTGCTGATCATTTCGGATTCGACACTGTAATCCTGCGCACGCCAGCGCAATTTCTTATATGCATCAGCGGTAAACGCACGATAGCCGCACTGTGTATCACGCAGCGAAATACCGTAGAGTGTCGTCGTCATGCGGCTAATGAACTTGTTTCCAAAGCGAAGAATGCCGGGCATATCAGCGGTAAACGTCCTATACCCAAAAACGATATCATGTGTTTTCAGCGCATTCAAAAAGTCAGGAATTTGAGCAGGATCATGCTGTGCATCTGCATCAAGCACAACGATGCGATCAGCGCCTTCCATAAGTGCATAATCACATCCCGTCTTGAGTGCACAGCCTTTGCCAAGATTGACAACATGCTGAAGCACGACTGCGCCAGCTGTTTCAGCTTCAGCCGTAGTAGCATCGGTTGAGCCATCATCAACAACCGCAACCGAGCCATGGCACAGTGCGCCGTGAACGACAGAAGCTATCGTAGAAGCTTCATTTCGCGCTGGAATAACAATGACAACCCCCATACCAGCGTCCCAGCTCGACGGATATTTAAATGTTTAGTGGAAGAAATGCCAAAAGTTTTATAATATAAGCCGAGTCTGAGCACATATGAAACAAGCATGGACATCTCAGAGTGTTGATAAAAGAGTAAATGAGATAGAAGGAGTATTTGCTGCAGTGACGCAAAAATATGCAGGGAAAGCAGCAACGGTAATTGAGGAAGGAGATAGGGACGAATTAACGGGATGCCTGCGAGATATAGGCTCAATAGTAATACATTATAGGGATAGTTTTAGCCAAGGATCAGTTGGTGAAGAACAGGTTCAGCGACTGCTTGGTGCAGGAAAGCTCCAGGGCGAAATGCTTCAATATTTGTGTAGTTTTAGCAACGTAAACGCACGAGAACTTCTCCAAAAAGCAATTACTGGGTTTAAATGACAGCGTTTACAGCACACAATCCCAATTCACTTTATACACATACACTAATCCACCAGTAACCTGCCGTTCTTTCGTTAACAGTTGAAAGCATTTCAATCCAAATCCTTCATAGAAAAACATCTGGGTGAACATGCTTCTCGCCTGCATCGGATCAGCAACCAGCGCTGCAACACCATTGCCATTCGGAACAAGCGCAACTGACAGCCCAATAGTATCCGAAGGGAATGTTTTTTCTTTAATCTGATTTCCTTCAACAAAAACAATACTGTTGGGATATCGTACACCAGATGACGTCGGCAGCGTTGCATTCATCGTCGCAATGTCAACATTCAACAGCACTTGACCGCCAGGGACATTCAATGAGCATCGAATCGTTTCATTATCCATGTCACAGCCCTGCAGGTTGCTGACATAGCCTGGCCAAGGCGCAATCCATCTGTTCGTATCTTGAGTGATAATTTCAGCGTAAATTAACTCAGCATCAGCAGCCGAAAGATTAAAGTCTGACGCAAGCACAGCAACTGCCTCATCATGAGAAGCATCGCGCGTCTTAAAAACCATTTCTGCACGCCTAAAGTCCCATGCACCAAAATGTCCCCAGACACCGGACTTGCCGATCATGTCATCTGAAGCAATAACATATCCTTCAGGCGGCGTGCAATGCGTAAAGCCGATGGTTTTTTCAATCGTCGGCTGACTAACGCCCCGCGCAGCCAAGATCTCTTCCGCATTAGCCCTATCAGTAACAATAAGTAAATTCAGCAAGTCAACAGACGCACGGACATCGTTCACTTCTGCATCGAGTGCATCAAATGCTTGGTTGCCGCCGCAGTCCAACATCCGTAGCAATCCAAAAGAAGTTTTCTCATCCGAAGTCAACAGCAGCTTGCCAACCCAATGTGCTTGTGGCCTATTTTGGCTGCCGCCGTCAAATGTCACCGGTCGATCAGCAATTGCTTTAAACCAATGGCCAAAGTCCCACCATGAGGTTATAATTGCATCAGACGAGCTATTATCTTTGATCGCAGTCAGCGCATTATACCAGCCATCGTTCATGCTTGGCACAGATCGTCGCCCTATCTCATAAGAATCTTTAAGATGATTCGCAGGATAAACCAAAACGAGCAGCAATAAGAGAAAGATAACTATTGCAGTAATTTTTCGTGGAACATGCAGTCCTTCTGTAATGAAAGTAGTGATGACAGTGTATAAAAAGCCGCAGAATAAACCTACACCGATAACGACCGCTGGAACAATGAGCAGCGTGAAACGGACACCACGCGTCGTCGACCATATAGTGACCGCAAGCCACATGCCAAACAGCACAAGATAGGTGATATCAAGATGCAAGTAATCATCACGTGTAAAAAAATAGATGATTGCAGCAACACCGAGCAACACGAGAAAGATGCCAAACACAAGCAATGCCGTCTTCTCTTGGTTGAATGCCATCAGTGATAAGCCGATGCCTCCGCCAAGTACAACATGTGACAGTAAATGCTGCCATTTCAAGTGCTTATGCATTGCCAACAGAATACCAATGATTGCCATCGTCACAAGGAAATAGCCGCCGATTTGTGCAATAACGCCGTCTTGTGATGCAGGATTAAGTTCCGCAACAGTTGTCAGCACATTTGGCCAGATGCGGCTTGAGATTTCTTTCAGTGCAACAAACTGCCCAGGCCGTGCAACAAGTTTCAATATCTGGCTGAATCCAACGGTAAACGATGCAAAGACACTTGTTGAAACAATCAGCACAACAAGGTGTTCGATATTCTGCTTGATACTATCGCTCCACAGCACAAGTTGTGAAGCGCCAACCGATTGGCGAATAGCATCATAAATAACACGCACAAAAAGAACTGCAATAAGGAAATACCAGATGAACCACCAGCCGGTCCAGGTGAAGGCATAGACTGCGATAAAGAATCCGGTGATTGACATGAGCGCGATTCGCCAGATGCGATTTTTGTGATACAGTGCTTCAAGAAACGTCCACGATATAAGCAGCGGGAAAAAAACATTATATGCATCCGTGTCCGAGCTTTCGCCTGCCGTCCTGCTGACAAAGAAAAGATTGACCGCAGTAAACATCGCGCCAAAAAAACCACCCACATTGCCTGCAGCGCGGCGCACGATAAAAAACGCTGGAATAACACATAACGCAGATATCAACGCACCAACATACAGAAACGCGCCCATCAAACTGATATCGCTAAATATACTCATCACTTTATAGACGACAACACCGATATAGGGATGCAAATTGTTTTCAACAAACGAGCCTTCAGGCGCGGGTTTGTAGCTGTCGAAATGCATGCCGTCACGCAGCTCAGTGCCAACACTGCCATACTCAAGCAGGTTGCGCGACTGGCGGAAATAATAATAGGGATCTATGCCCAAAAGATAAGTCTGCCCAGTTGGATCCTGAAATTGTTGTTTAAATTGCTGGGAAGTAGCTTGAATTTGCTGTTGAATAGCATCATTATTCTCCTCAAGAACCTGCGCGAAATCTTTGTCGATGAGTGCATTTTTATTTTCCGGCGGCAAATTAGGAAATTGTTGGTTTATCTGATTCTCGATTTGGTTTCGATAAAAGCGGTGAACGCTGTCCGTTGCCCAGAATTCCGTTGCAGGCAAATCAGCGACTTGTGCACGAATCTGAAACGCAAAAATAAAAACTCCAATGAGAACCACAGCAGGAACAATCCATCGCAAATGATTTTTAAAATCACCTTTGAAGAAATCCTTGATTTTATCAACATCAATATCTTCAGAAGAGTGTGAAGACGGTGTATGGTGTACGGAGTGCGAAGGTGCAGAATCTTTTGATTTCTTAAAC
>Ga0209541_10006454_pt1 | contig 19987 bp, 23 predicted proteins | sample RifCSPlowO2_01_FD_184027 | JGI IMG/M metagenome (GOLD analysis project Ga0209541, IMG submission 184027) | Groundwater microbial communities from Rifle, Colorado - Rifle CSP2_plank lowO2_0.1 (SPAdes) (version 2) | ecosystem: Environmental > Aquatic > Deep subsurface > Groundwater | place... | reverse complement strand
TCACCAACTACCTGATAGGACCGAGGCTCTTCCCAAAGTGACTTGCGTCTTTGCTCTTGCGAGATTATCGGGGATTACCCCATCTTTCGATGAGCTATACCCGTCTTTGGGGGAGATACCAAGGTAATACTGACTCGTTCGCCGGTTCCCCGCCCTCATTATATTGCTATAACGAATGGCGAGGCCCCTTGACTTGCATGCCTTATCCACGCCGCCAGCGTTCATCCTGAGCCAGGATCAAACTCTCTATTAGAACCACTTCGCGAGTCCAAAGACAAGCGTTAGTGGTTCTTATACCCTGAACGCAGTGAAGGGTTACCTTATGGGAATCCTTCGTGCGCTCAGGATCTTCGCCCAGCCCTGGTGGCCGGGCTTTAATCGCCGTGAACCATGAAAAGTCCAGACCAGCGCATTACGCTGGTGAGAATCGGGAGTGGGAAGAGGCAAGTTATTTTCTTGCCTTGGTTTTATCCGCTTGTGCTGCGCGCCGGAGCGCAACATTCAATGCGCGACGCGCGCAGTTTTCGGCTTCAAGAATAAATCTTGGGCCGTGTATGGCGCGAAGGTGATTTTTGTCTATGCCTCCGCGCATTACAAAAATCTCACATTCAGATGCTTTGGAAATCATTATTAATGAAACAATCCTTGTTTAATGGCTTCAATCCATTCACGAGCTTCTTTTTGCTTCCCCTCGTGCACAAGATTCCTTTAGGGTTTTGCCCTGCCCGTTACGCACCCGGGAGTAAAAATGCGTTGCATCGTTCACGACGCCGCCAAGCAGTTTTAGAAAACATCGATCTTGTAGATACCAGTAGTAATCGCCAAGAGACATTCGCCCGTCAAGATAATCTACGTCCTGTCTTGTCAAACCACACATATTTCCTCCTTTTGTGTTTTTCCTCCCATTCCCGATCCTCGTACGCAGACCTCCGCTGACGTTACGCTGACTTACGCAGAAAATTCAGCGTTAGTCCGCGTCCAGTCCGCGTTTGTCCGCGATTTCATGGGTTCACGTTTTATTGGTTGTCATGTTTATTTTTCAAAGGCCTCTTTCCGCAAAAGGCAGCCGGGAAAGCGTTCGGTCAAAAAGCGCTTTCCCGGCCGTCCCTACAAAAAATCCGGGTTGGTTCCTCAAGGCAACACATTACATACTTCGGCTTTCAGTGTAGCGCGGCACAAACGCTTGTCAAGGGGGAAAAATTCTTGTAGCATCAAGGCAGATGCCTTAAAAACTCAAGGCGGAAGCAATGGAATTTTGGGATGATATTTCCTTTGCTGAGTTTTTCGAACGTATCAATGCCTCTCCTCAACCCCTTTTAATCAGGTTCGGACAACGAGGCGAGCTTGCAAGCGACCTGTTTGATGCCGCGATAAACATGTATATCGCAAACCTTAACCTGCCCTTGCGCGCTGTGGCACTGGAGGCCGACGATGAGGAATACGTGGAACTTATGGAGTATTTCGATGTTCCATCGCTCCCCTATGCGTTTATATTATGGCGGGGAGAAGTTATCTATGAATTCAACGACTCCACCACCGATCCCAAAGAGTATCTTAAATACCTTTTCGATATCATTGCACACACCCCAACCCTGCTTGTCGGCCATCTATGTTTTGGCTTTGATTGTGTAGAAATTCATACAGATATGTCAGAAGCATTTATCTTGCTGATAAAAAACAACAACGAAACCGCCTCGCGGGAATTGCTGGTAAGCGTTCATCCGCCATTCTCGGAGGAAGAACGGCTGGTACTCTTAGGTTTTTTCAAAACAGATACGCAATTTTCCGCATTACATATTTGGCGCAAAAGTTGAGCACCCCGCACAAGCGGGGTGTATTATTTCTAAGCTATTTTACGATCGCAACGAGCTCAAAGAGCGACGAAATATCGTAATCGGGTATTGGCGCTTTGGTGCTTTGGCTTTTGCGGTTAATCCATGCCGCCTTCATGCCAGCGGCCTTTGCCCCGGCCACATCTTTCTCTATCGTATCGCCCACGTACAATGCATCGCATGGGGCAATATGCATAGCATCAAGCGCTACAAAAAAAATATCTGGATTGGGTTTGCGTACCGCAACATCGGCAGAAGAAACCACGACTTCGAAATACTCCCGTATGCCAAAATGCGTAAGGATGAGCCGAAGGATCGAGCTGGGAAACGGATTATTGGAAACCAATCCCATCCGCATACCTCGCATATGTAAACTGCGTAATGCTTCCTGGGTTTCCGAACACAACGATGCCCTTTTTAGTTCCTGCTCATGAAGCTCCTCAAGCAAGATACGTAGCTCCGTCCGAGACAAATCATAAAGGGTACGGTTCAGCGCTTCTTCAAAGGTGGCCTCTTGTAGGGTGACGAGGGCTTTATGGCGGAGCAAAAGATATTGCGTATGTGCAGAAACAATCTCTTGATATCGGTCTGGGTGCTTTGCCGCAACAGCCAGGAATGATGCGCGGTAGCTATCCAAATCGCCACCCGCAAAGTCAACTAGTGTACCACCAAGATCAAAAAGTACCGCTTTAAGCATTTCGTGGCCTTGCTTTTGTTTTTTTGCCCATAAGCACTTCGCGCTCGGCCATATATTCCACAAACTGCGTCGCCTTCAAAACTATTGCCCGGGAATGGTCGGAGTTTTCGCCCAAGGTAATGCCTCGCAGTAATGCGATATGCTTTTTTGTTCCCTCGTAATGCGTGTGGGCTAACGAGGAATCAAGCAACCACCTATTGGGCCGTTTGGCAGCAGCGAAAGCCGAATCGGATCGTTCAAGCTCATGCTGTGCCATGCGCATCGCATAGTCAGTGAAGCGCTGCACTTTCTTTTCAAGTTCCATGCGTAGGGCCGCTGCCAAGGAACGATATGTGAACTCAAGCGCGCCATAAAAGGTCTTTCGGTTATTTGCCTTTTCCACTCCCCAACTCCTTTCTAGTTATCGAGCTACTGCCTTCCTTATACTATATGTAGCCCTAAAAAGTAAACAGCGTAAATAAAAGCTCGCACCATTATAGTGCGAGCCGAACTACGTTTTTGCTATTGCCGCGGTACCCTTAGTTTCTTGGCGGGTTGGAGGCGAAAAATCTGAATTTGAGTGGTACGTTGCGCATAGACCGCCCTCGCGTAACCTAACGCATCGTTTGCCCTTGTAAAATAGAGATGGCCGAAACCATAAAAAGGATCGCTGCCAAAATTGTCGCTTGTCATAATATGATAATTCCATTGCGGATAAAAGCTTAACAGTCCAAGATCCAACAATTTGTCAAAAAACGCGTCCTGTACCTCACGGTATGTCCAGGGGCTATACGTAAGGCCGCGAAAACCGTGTTCCTGGCTTACGAGTTTTGCAAACGCCTTCCAATCAACACGGCCATCTTTAACCGTTTGTTCTACAAATTCGCGGACAAAGCCGTCGCGATGCTCAGGCCTATACCATGTTCGCCCGCGTTCGTGGTTGTGCTCGAAAGCTCTTTGCCGCTGAAGTTCCTCGGATGGGGATGTGGCCAGCGCTTTAGACATGCTCATTCCTTTCGTTTTTCAACTCAGCTACTTTTCTCTTATCATAAAGTACCATGCGTGTCAAGAAAAACAGCGGCATTGCTGCCGCCTATTTTATTACAATCCTAACCAATGCAAAAACCTCCAGACCGGACTCTTTCGCTTTAGGTTATTCACGAAAAACATATCGATGGCACCAATCGTGGAAAAAAATGCGAGAAATCCTATAGACCCTACTGCCCACAAAGGATCTATGGGAAAGAACATGATCGTTAATATCCAACACAAGACCGCGATAAAGGCAAAATAAAATGCCGACCACCAACTTGAAACCATTTTATCGAGCACTAGCTCGCCAAAAGGCCTATCGTTTAGTTGCATAATCTCTCCTTCTTCGTTTTTCAAAACTTCCTCCTTATTTTTATCACACCAAAGAAATAAGTCAACTGAAAACTATCGGGGTCGGACCCCGATAGTAAAACCAAAACAAAAGCGGCATGAAGCGTAAGAGATAAGCCCGCGAGGGAACTTACGGAAAAATTCTTTCGGGTTGGCGGTGGGATCAATAATTCATCGCAGTCAATAGAGGCGGAGAATTTTTCCGGATGGTTCGCGAGCTCGTCCTCTTTTCTCGACGCGTGCCCCGAACGCTCACAACCGATTTTCGGCGTACCACGCCAGCACCTCTTTTGCCACTTCCGTCGCAACTGTCCCCTGCCCTCCCTCCTCAATTAAAATCGCAAGCACTATTTGCGGGTCCTCATACGGCGCAAACGCCGTAACCCAGGCATGCAACTTTTCGCGGGGTGCTTGCGCTGTCCCTGTTTTTGCTGCAACCTTTACCGGCAAATCAGCCATTGAACGGTTCGTACCCTTGGGCGAAGCAACAGACATGCGCATCCCCAAGCGCACGGTATCAAAAGCATCCCCTGAAGCATCAATTCGATTAACCTCTTGCGGACCGAATTCCTCTACAACCCCACCAAAGGGATCTTGTACACGTTTAGCAATATGAGGTCTAAAAACAATTCCCCGGTTTGCTACTGCTGCCGTTGCTGCCGCCAATTGTAAAGGAGTCACCGCAAAGTCCCCCTGACCAATGGAAAGATTATAGGTATCACCAATAAACCACTGCTCTTGTTTTGTTTCCTCTTTCCATTGGGGTGTGGGTACGCGGCCCGGAACTTCTCCTGGCAAATCCACTCTCAAAATCGAGCCAAACCCAAAACGCGAAAGCCACCGATCCAATCGCTCAACGCCTAACCCCCTAATATCGCCAAACCCACCGCCCACCGTATAAAAGTAAACGTTGGACGATACGGCAATCGCATCAACCATATCTACCCATCCATGCGCTTTCCAATCAGGAAAAGTATAGGTAACCGATGGGTCATAAATACTAGGAACAGTGATTGAGCCAGAAACAAAAATGTTTCGGGCGGGAGAAATAACCTTTTCTGCCAACGCAGCTACGGCAACAAATGGCTTAATCGTGGATCCAGAAGGGTAAAGCCCGGCAACAGCGCGATTTAAAAATGGTCTTCGTGGGTCATCAATAAGCTTTTGAAACTCTTTATGCGAAATGCCACGATTCAGCAAATCGGCATTGACAGAAGGGATACTGACAAGCGAAAGGATCTCCCCGCTTTTTGGGTCAAGTGCCACAGCTGCCGCAGCGGGTGCCTGAACTATTTTGCGCTGGTTCTCCAGGGCGTTGTACAAAACGCGAGTAAGGTCGGCGTCGACACTCAACATAAGATCGTTACCAACCACTGATTCTTGGGCAATCTTCTCGCTCCGCACATGGCCTCGTGCATCAACCACGGCAATGCGCTGACCAATGCTTCCGCGTAATATATCCCCGTATGTCGCCTCCACCCCGCTTTGTCCAACGCGCAGCCCCGCAACATCAAGCGCTGCATCTTGCGGAGGAGCCCCAAGATATCCTACAATAGTTGAAAAAACATCTGGTTCAGTCACGCTTCGTACAAACGACTGTTCGATCCTGACACCGGGCAAATCTTGCAGCGAAAGATCGACCGCAACTGGCGCATCGACACCCGAAGCAATTTCCAAAAGGTCGGCACGTGCCCCATGTTCACTTGCTGCGTTTTCAATATCACCAGGGCTTTTGCCAAGCGCACGCCCAAGTTCCTCAAAAATTGCAGCGCGCTCGCTAGAATTTTGCGGCAAAAAAAGCGGATCCAGATACACCGTAATGCCCGGAGTGTTGGCAACAAGCGAGGCTCCATTTCTGTCAAAAATAACGCCGCGAATAGGAATGATGGGAAACGCCCGCTCTCGCGCCGCTTCGGCACGAGAGGAAAAAAAGTTTCCCCGCACAATAGAAAGAGAAAAAACCCGTACTACAAAAACTGCTAGCACGGCAAAAAAAAGCACCGAAAGCGCAATTAACCTTCCGGTTGCCGGAGGCCATTCAAGACGCTCTGCCGCATCGGTTACTGGTTGTGTATCAACCAAGACCTCTTCAACCTCTATATACGACTTACGCGCGCGTGACATACCATTTGTTCAAAAAAGGAAAAACGAGGGTTGCTAACGAGAAAAGAGCGGCCGTGATAATAATAATCCCAGCTGAAATAATAAAACTCAAAAAAGCTACAACAACGATCGGGATGACTAAATGCGCTCCGGAAAGATGGGAAAGAAACATCCATGCTGCTGTAACAAAAAATGAAACAAAAACAAACACAATACCGGCAACTGCCCGTGAAACAATTAAGACGGGATCGAGGATACGCAAGATCCGTTGCGCGCCTAAAATCCCGAAAGCAAACGCAATTGTGGTGGCTCCCACGAGTGACCCGGCGAAAAGATCGGCGATAACACCTGCAATAATAATAATCCAAAGGGAACGAACAGGTGCCAGCATAATCACTGCGGCTATCGCAATAAAAATCCATTGAACGCCAAAAAACAAGGGTATGAGTGCGTCCGTCACAGAAGCAACGGCTAACAGAGCAAGCAAGAAGAATATCATGGCGCGAAGGGAGAAACAAAGAGTATCGAGAATGTATCTTCAAGAGCAGGGGTTACGGAAATGCGCGCAAACGGATCTTTAGGACTCGTTTCCACTTCCGCCACATACCCCAACAACAACCCTTGCGGAAGATTGTCTCCTCGACCAGCGGTACGAACTTCCGTCCCCGCTTCTGGAACATCTTCCCGGCTGATAAACTGAACAGTAAAAACTCCGCCCAAGGAAGGCACCGCGAGTCCCACCGCATCTTGCAGCGTTACGCTTACTCCTCCAAACACAGGACTTGTCACAAGTTCAACCTCTGCGGTATGGGGATATACCGCAGTAACACGTCCTACGAGACGCTCCCCGGCCGCAGTAACTGCAGCCCCTTCCCTTATACCCTCCCTTTCCCCACGATTAATGCGGATCCGTTCCGCCAAAAGCGCTGGATCATACCAAAGGATTTTTACAAGAATGCGAGACGGGGTTGGCGGCAAGAGAAGCTCGCGATCGTATGATAATGCCTTATTTTCTTCTTCAAGCGTCCTTATGCGCGCCTGCGCTTCTTGAAGATCGCCCTCAACTGATAATTGGGGTACGGTATTGTTGCGGAATGTAAGAAACGAAAGTGTTGCATCAAGAGCATTTTGTATAAATGCGATGCGGGAACTTATGTTAAAAAGCGCCGCCACCGCGACGACCACCACAATGAGCCTCAGTTTGTGCTTGGGTATCAACATAATTTCGAAATTCGAAGCACGAAATCCGAAATCCGAAACAAATTCCAATAACCAAATTCCAAATGTTTAAACACGTTTTAGATTTTGGACATTTGAATTTCTGATTTGTTTTGAATTTCGATATTCGAATTTCGGATTTCCGCTATGTGATGGTAATAGGAGCAGAGTCAGCCGAAACCAACACCTCTTCAAGCGTTTTAAGATCTTCGAGCACAAAACCGCACCCGCGCACTACAGCCGTCATAGGGTCGTCCGCAATGAGTGTTGGCATACGGGTTTCGTTGGAGATGAGCCGATCTATGCCCCTCAAAAGTGCACCCCCGCCCGTAAGCAAGATGCCATGTGACATAATATCTGCGACTAACTCGGGCGGCGTTTCTTCAATCACCTCGCGAACCGCATGGACAATTGAGGCAAGCGATCGTGCCATTGCCTGGCGAAGTTGTGTATCGTTTACTACGATCTCACGCGGAAGGCCTGTCACGATATCCCGACCCCGCATTGCAACTTCCAGGGCTTTGGCGTTTCCACGAGAAACCGCGGAACCGGCAGCCATCTTTATCTCCTCGGCAGTACGTTCCCCCAGCAATACCCGTAGTTCTTCTTGGGCAAAATGCCGGATGTCTTCGGTTAATCGATCTCCAGCGATTTTAATTGAGCGCACCGCAACAATTCCACCCAGGGAAATTACGGCAACTTCGGTTGTGCCGCCCCCGATATCAACAATCATGGATCCTTGTGCGTCCTGGACCGGAAGACGCGTCCCGATAGCCGCTGCCATTGGCTCCTCTATAAGAAAGGCCTCACGAGCCCCGGCATTGCGCGCTGCATCCTCAACTGCCCGCTTTTCAACTTCGGTAACGCCCGCCGGAACCCCCACAACCACCCGTGGCGAACGCAAAGGACGTTTTCCTCCCATGGTCCCAAAAAAATGACGGAGCATTTGTTCCGTAATCTCAAAATCCGAAACCACGCCTTGGGTTAATGGTTTTGTCGCAACAATATGGGCAGGGGTTCTACCAATCATGCGTTCTGCCTGTTTACCGATGGCAAGCACCTTGCCGGTTTTTTTGTTGACGGCAACAATAGAGGGCTCGTTTACCACAATGCCCCGACCCTTCACATAAACAAGCGTATTGGCTGTGCCTAAATCAATGCCGATGTCGGTAGTGAGGAAACGAAGAAAAGTAGAAAACATAATTATAAAAATCCAAAGCTCAAAATCTAACTATCAAAACAAACCTAAATGTAATGGCATACCAACCATTGACGCATGCTATATACCGTGATACTTTTGAGCAAGAACACAAAGTTCTTCGGAGGGAAAGTGATAGCTTTATTAGTAACAATTATCGTCGGGGTACTGTTCCTTGTAATAACTTGGACACCAATAGGGATAATCAGTTCACAAATAATGGTACGAGTGAGCGATGGCAATCCAGAGGACGAAAGGTCGCTGTGGTGGACGGGATGGTTCGGCGCCATTTTAATCCTTGTTGCAATCATAATCGCTGCGCTAATTCTGCCTTTCGTAATCCCTTACTGTGTGTTCCGTCAAATCAGCAAAAACCTACCTTGATGTTGTGAGGTGGCCGCACGGCCGCCTTTTCTCTTAAGGGCGATCCGAATCTACGAATAACCTCCGAATGCTCCAAATGTTCATCCGAACCCTTCGACGCGCTCAGGGTGGTGAGCGAAGCCGAACCATGACCCGAATAAACTGTATAACTTATTTCGTGCCGCCGCAGGCGGCTTCCTTTTTTTCCTCTCACTCTCTCTCAGCAAAAACCTGGATATAAACCACAAAAAAGAGGGGGGTGCGCTGCGAAAAGCAACATAGCACGAGGAATGTGTTGAGAAAAGCTTCGCGGAGGCGTTGCGGGCATGGTCCCCGTTTCAATAAATAAATGGCTGAATCGTATACGGGGGAGCAACGCCGAGCGAGAGTGCGCGCGCCTCGCTGGGCGCGCGACACGTCTTTTCGAAACGCATCCCGAGTGCTTTTATTTTTTCAATCGTTTTACCAACTCCTCAATCGTCATCAATTCCGCTTTGTCTTCGCTTCTTTTCTTCACTTCAACTTTCCCCTGCGCCACGGTCTTTGCGCTCACTACCACCCGCCACGGAATCCCCACCAAATCCGCCTCCATAAATTTTTCTCCGGCGGATTTTTCTCGGTCATCGTACAATACCTCAAGCCCTGCTTCTTGTAAAGCGGCATATATTTTTTGCGCTTCTTTTTTAACAACCTCGCCATCTCCTAATTGCACAATATGCACCAAAAAAGGCGCAACGGATTCCGGCCACATGATGCCGCGCTCATCATGAAATACTTCTACAATCGTTGCCATAAGCCGGCTTATCCCAATGCCGTACGATGCAAGGAAAATAGGAAGGTTTTCGCCTTGCGGCCCCATGACGTAACCGTTCATGTCTTTCGCGTACTTGTCGTAGAAACGAAAAATATTACCAACTTCGGAAGAAATATGGCGCACGATCGTAGCGCTACATTGCGGACACTTTTTGATGCCTTTTTCTAAAAGTTCAGCATTTTTGGCAAAATCGCAATTCTTACACAATGCAATTTCATCTTCCCCACCCTCGGCCACCACTTGAAACTCATGAGAAGGATTTTTTGTAAAAATACCTCCCGGAGCTTCCACGCGCACCGCTTTCAGGCCACACCGCTTAAAAATGCGATCGTATGCCTGCGAAACTTCTTCGTAGTATTCCTCCAAATCCTCGCGGGTCGCATGAAAACTATAAAGATCCTTCATGAGAAACTCCCGCCCGCGCATAAGACCTGATTTTGGCCGCGGCTCATCCCGGAATTTTGTTTGAAATTGGTATAGCTTGAGCGGAAGATCCCGAAACGACTGGATATTTCTGCGCACAATATCAAAAACAACCTCCTCGTGTGTCATCGCAAGACCAATCGGATGGTCAGCTCGGTCTTTGAACTGAAACATCTCGGGGGGAAGGGTTTTCCATCGGCCGGTCTCTTCCCAAATTTTGGGCTGCTGCAACGATGGCATCGCAAGCTCAACAGCACCGGTTTTCTGCAATTCATCGCGCACAATTCCTTCGATATTGCGCACAACCCCTAGACCGGCAGGAAAAATAGAAAATACGCCGGCCATGAGCTTATCAGCAAAACCGGCCCTCAATAAAAGCTGTGCATTCGCAAATGTTTCGTCCTTGGGTGGCTCACGCCTGATAGGAAGAAAAAGGTGGGATTGTCGCATATCTTAAAAAAATCGCGGCAGCACAAAATTCTGTACATCTTGATAAGCAATAAATCCGCCAAGCAAAAGCAAAACCGCAAGCCCCGTGCCATAGACCACCTCTAAAATCCGCTGTGGAATTTTTATACCGCTTGCATGCTCAAAAATAAGCTGTACTGCCCGACTTCCATCAAGTGCGGGAAATGGAATTGCGTTAATCAGTGCAAGCGATAGAGAAATTAATGCCGTTAATATGAGCAAGGTTATCGCCCCTGCCTGCACGGCATCAATAGAAAGTACTGCAATGCCTACGGGACCGGCAACATCACGAGGAATATCGCCGGAAATCGCTTCCTGAAACGCCTGCACTAACGCTTGTGTGGCAAAAATTGACATGCGTGCCGTAAAAAAGGTTCCGTGCCAAAACGCTTCATACCATGGCACGGTGATATAGCGTTGCCCCGAAAACACAATCCCCAAAGCGCCTTCGTTCTCCGGCGGCTCGGAACGTGGAGTTGTAATTGCCTCAAAACGCTCACCGGTTTTTGCGCGCATAAGAGTAATGATAATTTCCTCGTCCAGATGCCCCAGAACAAATTCCTGCACCTGTCCAATATTTTTCGGTACCACAATTTCGTCACCCTGTTGAAGTCGTACAATTTCATCCTCTGCTTCAATGCCTGCGGTTTGTGCGGGTGACGAAGGGACAACCTGGGAAATAGTAACATGTCCGAAGTCGCTTCCCACGATATCAAGAAGCGTCTGTGGCATACCAATAGCAAAAAGAACGCTAAAAATAACTGCCGCCAAGATCCAATTTCCAGAGATTCCCGCAACGACCACGACCAGTTTTTCCATAAGATCTTTTCCGGCGAAACTGTCGCGATGCTGCGATTCCCCGCCCTCTTCGCCAAATAGCTTCACATATGCCCCAAAAGGAATAAGATTGAATGCCCAGGGCGTTCCTCGAAAGATGCCCGTTTTTAAGCGCGGCCCAAAGCCAAAACCCACCTCCTCCACTCGTATTCTAAAAAGCCGGGCGGCGATAAAATGCCCGCCCTCATGAATCACGAGGAGTACAGAAAACATTACAAAAAATGCGAAAAGGCCCAAAAGGACAAACATAGATAGTTGATAAAACAATGGGGTTACGAGGTGCCTAAAATTTCCTTTTGTTTCTGCTCGCCGGAAGCATCCATTTCTTTTTGTGCGTTTTGTACAATCCGGTCAAGCTCTTGCTTATGTTTAAAAAATAAATCTTCGGAAATGGTCTTTTGTTTAAAGGCATCCCGCAAAACGGAAGACGACTCATCGCGCGCGCGCCGCAAGACAATACGCGCCTCTTCAACGCGTTCCCCCACTTCCCGTGCCAACAGTTTCCTTCGTTCTTCAGAGAGCGGCGGAAGCGTTATGCGAATATCTGTTCCCGCAACGACGGGCATAACGCCCAAATCCGCACCCTCAAGCGCTTTTGCGATGGCCTCTATGCTGGAACGATCCCACGGCGTAATAAGAATGTTGCGAGAATCTGGAGTTGCAATAGAAGCAAGTTGTTTTACCACAAGCCTACTTCCCCCGTATTCCACAAAAACATTTTCGACTAAAGATGGCGAAGAACGATCTGTTCTGATGAGAGCCAAGCGCTCGCGCAAACGCTCTATGGTACGCGAAGCTGCCTCTTTTAATTGAGCTATAAAATCATCTGGCATAGATTCCCCCTAAAACAGACGAAACGCGCCGCCGCTCTTTTTGGGTGGCGTGGCAAGAACCAAAATAAGCACCGAGGGATTGTCGCGGCTTACACGGACAAAACGCAAATCTTTTCCCTCTGCAAGACGTGTTACCTCCCACGTTTCCCCAAAATCTTTTGTCTTATAAAGTCCGTTGCGCGCGCTCACATAGGCCTCTAATGCATTGAGTGGGTTAAAAGAAACGGAAAGAATGGGTAATGACTTTGGAGGCACAACCAACGCCTCTACAATATTAAATATCCCCGCATTATCCGATACCAAAAGCCCTGCCTCCGTTGCCAACACCACATTGGCCACCGTGCCGGGCAAAATAGCAAGATCCAACATTGCCGTTCCGCCACGGAAACGAGAAAGGTTTGTGTCACCCAACTCCCCCCACGTTGTGCCGCCGTCCCCCGAAGAAAGAATCCCCTTGCCCAAAATCGTCATGAAAACAATATTGGGATCTTGAGGAGAAAAGACGATCCGATCAATTGTTCCTTGAAATGATCCGAGCGTAGTCCAGGTTGTGCCACGATCGCTGCTTACCACAGAAAAACCGTCGCTCATTCCCGCCAATACACGAGATCGTTGCGCAGGATCCACGCTTAGTGAGGATATCGAAACATCTGTTTGGGCCGTGCTAAATACTTCAAGGAAGGTTTTACCAAGATCGTCGGAACGAAAAATACGGCCGCGTCCATCAACCACGTTTGCCACATACAGTACGCTGGAACCTGTTTCGCGCGCAAAGGCCGTTGCACCGCTTACGGCTTCGTTATTTGCGTTGCGTAAAAAATCCCATGTGGCAGCGTTGTCTTCCGAAACAAAAATTGCAGCATTTGTTACCAACCACCACCGCGCAGCAACATCCGGATCTTCAAAAAGCGAAACCAAAGATGCCGAAGCTAACACCTCTTTGGCTTCAGGAGAAATAGATGCTGTAGTAAATGTTTTTCCTGAATCTTGAGAAATCTGTATTCGTTCCGATGACGTAGGACCTGCCTGCCCATCCCCAGTTTGGGTTTCTTTTCCAAAGGAAGATAAAAAGAGCGTCAATAAGCCCACGGCAATGGCGATAAACAACGCGATAAAGATGATGGTAACGGCAAGGCGCATAATTTTTGTTTCGCAAAAGAAATTCGAAACGCTAAATCCTAAATTCAAAACTCCGCCCGCACCCTTTAGGAAACCAAAGATAAGATGGGATCGAAAGGTGCATAAGGGTCAACGGCAAGCAGACGGGAAATAAGCCCAAATGTATGGGGTGGAAGCTCCGTAATATCGCGATGGGCCTCCTCAAGCCATAGAATGCGCGACTGTGCCAAAAGCGTCCGGTTTTTTGTAAAAACCGAAAAAGCTTTAAGCTTTTCAAACGAACTTTCTCCAATCACCTCCGTAAATAAACGAAGGATGGCAATGACATCCTTTCGCGCAACCGGATCCTTTAAAAGTCGTTTTGCGCGACCAGGACGGCCTCCTGAAAGCTTGCTTAACGCTTGCGCCTCGCCAGATGAAATCTTTAAAGACGCTAGCCATTTAACCATATCTGTTTCTGGCACCAAAGAAAATCGAACCGTAAGACAACGCGAACGAACCGTTGCAAGCAACATCCATGGCATGGCAGTTACCAAAACAATAACCATCCGAGGGCTTGGCTCTTCCAATGTTTTCAAAAAAGCATTTGTTGCCTCGCCCGTTAACCGGTCTGCCTCGTCAATAACCAATACTTTACGCTCCCCCGCCTGGGGACTTAATTGAAGAAAATGCCGCGCAGCGCGCACCTGTTCAACACCAATGTTGCGCCGAAGCCCCTCGCCTTCAGGTACGATAAATAGAAAATCGGGATGCACTCCCCTCCATTGAACACACGAAGAACATAAGCCGCATGCGTTTGACGTTTCACACAAAATCCGTTGTGCAAAAGCGTGGGCTATGGTTTTTTTTCCAATTTCTTCAGGACCCGAAAAAAGATATGCGTGTGCAAGACGATTCCCTTCTACCGTATACCATAAACGCTCCTGCACGTCTTTATTTCCTACAATTTCGCTCATGCTCACATAGTACAGAACAATACGAACAATGACAATAACGGTATCTCACTGGAATGAAAGGGGCAGGTAAAGAAAATACCGTCCCAAAGGGACGGAAGTATAGAGCATTATCTTTTCCTTGATCTTATAAGCCGGAAGGGCCCGGTCTGAGATTAATCCTCTAAGAAATCCCAGAGCTTTTTATGTTCTGGCATAATCCATCGCATCATCGCGCGAAGATCCATGTTTGCAAATAGTTTCTTCCATTCTTCCGCGGCTTCATCAAGCGTATCACATTCGACTTCAATAAAGTCGCCGTTTTGCACCATGCCCACAACGTTGAATTTACCATTGCCAAAATAGATTGCTGCATGAGCAAAGTTATATTTTTCTCTACCGGCAAAATAGGCAAAACCGTCTCGAGGAGTAATATCGGCTAAGACCCTCTCTTGTTCTTTGGTAAGCGCCACGGTTTTTTCGCCTCACTCTTTTAAGTTACCTCTTTTAATAAAGCATCCTCTCTATCAAAAAACAAGCCGACAAAAACATTGACAGTATTTAATTAAAAAGTTATAATATAAATCGTAGTTCCTTGCCTTACTCACAAGAAAGGAGGAAGCGATGGCAAAGATGCTGCGCAGGGATAGGGCGCGGCAATACTTTGCCGACGCCTTTCTCACAAACAAGATCCACCACTCAGGCTGGAGCCACAAAGCCAAGCGACCCGATCACCTGAACGCCTACTGGAAGCTGATACGGACGGCGACGGATTTTGGTATGCGGATTTTTCTGGCGCCAAACTTGGGCGAGACCACGGATGCCTTCGACAGACCCTTTACCATTGGCGGGCAATTCTGTCGGGATAATAAGATCAAACTTGTGTCGCGTAGCTTTTCCACTCTTGCGCACGAGCTTGCTCACGCCGTAGACCATATCCTTGGCGGCACGAAAACTCGGGCGGAATGCGAACTGGTGGCCGCTGCCGCCGGCTACTTTCTCACATGCGAGGTGTTTGGCGTTATATCGCCAAGCTTCGACGTCCGCTACGCAAAGCGTCAGGGCGCCACCCCCCAGGATTGGCAGCGCATGGAGGAATACGCGTGGTATGTCTTTGAGGAGATGCTCATACCGTTTGGTGGATCAAAATAGAGGCGCGGAGTTTCCGCGCCTCTTGTCTTTCTAAAGCAAAAACGCCCCGCATTCGCAGGGCAATCATATGGTACACCATATTTTTCTTCAAATTAGGATATAGGTTTCGCGCACTTCCACAAGAAACGCCGCCCGGTGAGGGGCGGCTTTTTGTCTTATTCGGGAACCTTCTCTATGCTTACGAGTTTAGCGTGTCCCCATACCACCTCAGCGTCTGCCTCCGCTTTCTTTCGGGCCTCATGCGGTAGCTTCAATGATAGTCACCCGTGGCCTTGGCGGAGTTCTTGAAACTGTAGTGGATTCATAGACAGCCTCAAACTTCGGCATCTTTCCTCCCTTTTCTTTTTCAATTCTTTCTATGGGCATCCTATCACCCCGCCCGCAAAAAAGCAATGCCTCCCGCTAAACAAAAACTCCGCCCTGCGGAGTTTCCTTGCTTTTCCTCTCTCTTTTTTTCTTTGCTGCGGAGAAACTGTGGCCTAATAAAAAGCGCGCGGCAAAGCTGTGAACGGGTTACGAGGCCAGAGCGGCCATGGTCCGAATCTCTTCCTGCGAGCGAATCTCCGGAAAAATTCTCTCGGGCTGGCAGTGGGATCAATAATGTACCGCAGTCAATAGAGGCGGAGAATTTTTCCGGACGGTTCGCGAGCAGATTATCCCGTCGCTGCTTTTTTCACCGCCGCCTCAATCTCTTTTGCTACCTTGGGATTTTCCTCTAAAAACTTTCTGGCATTATCTATTCCCTGGCCAAGCCGCAGCTCTCCAAAAGAATAGGATGCTCCCGACCTTTGCACGGCCCCATACTTTACTCCGGCATTCAAGAGGTCCCCAAGCCAAGAGATTCCTTCATTATACATAATGTCAAATTCGGCAATTTTGAAAGGAGCTGCCACTTTATTTTTCACCACCTTTGCCCGAACCCTATTTCCCACAATCTCTTCTCCTTTTTTAATTTGTGCGGTCCTGCGTACTTCAATGCGCACTGACGAATAAAATTTTAGCGCTTTCCCTCCGGGTGTGGTTTCAGGATTCCCGTACATTACCCCAATTTGCATGCGTATCTGGTTAATAAAAATAACAATGCACTTTGAGCGGGCAATCGCCGCGGATAATTTCCGCAATGCCTGCGACATTAATCGCGCCTGAAGCCCTATATGCGAATCCCCCATTTCTCCTTCAATTTCCGCCCGCGGGGTCAGCGCCGCAACCGAATCCACGACTATCACATCCACGGCTTCGGAACGCACCAAGGACTCCACAATTTCAAGCGCTTGCTCTCCGGTATCGGGCTGCGAGATCAAAAGTTCTTTTGTGTTTACCCCTATGCGTTTTGCGTATTCGGGATCAAGTGCGTGTTCAGCATCCACAAAAGCCGCAAGCCCCTTTTTCCTTTGTGCCTGCGAAATCACATGAAGCGCCAAAGTTGTTTTGCCTGACGATTCCGGACCAAATACTTCAACGACCCTCCCGCGCGGAAGACCGCCCACACCCAATGCCAAATCCAACGACAAAGAGCCGGTGGGAATAACATCCACATCAACCTTACGTACCTCACCAAGGGTCATCAGCGCTCCCTCGCCAAACCGTTCTTTGATCTCTTCTACGGTTTCGGCAAGTGCTGCCTTTTTAGAATCCGCCTCGCCGATTTTTTCTTCCTGCTCCTTTGGCTTTGCCATCTTTACTTCTCTAGCATACGGCTGGCGCAAGGTCAAACAAAAAACCCGTGGTTTTCCACGGGACCTAAAACAACTTCCGGTTTTGAATATCCCAAAAGACGATACCCAACGCAATCAATGAAAAACCAGCGGCACCGATAAACCCTAGCACCGTTCCGGTGGCCGCAAGCAATGCCGCAGCGGCTACTGCTACGCAAAACAACAGCAATATCACCTCATATCTCCTTTCTCGCACACCCCCAAGGGCGCAATAAAACATTTTCATACTTTATAAACAACCCAGGGACATGAATGTCGCTCATCCCTACAAACATCTCTTTCGTTTTCAAGATGCGCAAGCTCCAACCTAACACAAAGATAACACAAACTCAATACAATGAAGTTTCATCCTCATCCTCTTCTTCCGCCAGATTTCCCAAAAGCATCTTTTGCAGCCGCCTGCTGAAAATTGCGACAAACACCACAAAAAGGATAAAACCGGTAAACATGGTAAGCGCAGCAACAATGCGCCCCAAAAATGTCTGGGGCACGAGATCCCCGTAACCTACCGTTGTCAAAGTTACCAACGCCCACCACATACCTTGCGGTATATCGGTAAATTTCGTCCTCGGAACACCGCCTTCGGCAAGAAACACGAGCGTTCCGGAAATGACAACGACAGAAAACATGGCAAAAAATGCGATTTCGAGTGCACGCCACGGCACCACGCGCGCCACCCCTTGCCGCTGCGCCGTATACGGAATAAGTTTTAAAACTCGTACCACCCGCAACAGCCGCAACACTCGCACCACCCGCAGCACCAACAATGAATGTAGCGGCAAAAACGACGCAAAAAATAATGCAAGGTACGTCGGCAAGATTGCCATCAAATCAATAAGCCCGAAAAAACTCAAAATATACGCCGCCTTATCTTTTGCTAAATAAACGTAAATAAGATATTCAACCGTAAATATGGCAACAATGGCCAATTCGCTGATATGAAAAAGGTTAGTATAGCGTTCGTAAAGACCTTCAACTGATTCGGTCGCAATCAAAATAACCGATAAAACAATAATTACCGCCAATATGTCCTGCACCGCATGATAAATCCGCGAAGTCCTCTCCTGAAACGCGATTTGTAAATAATGATTTATTGTGCTCATAAATAAGTATTTGGGAATGGTCCCAGCGGGATTCGAACCCGCGTACCGAGCTTGAAAAGCTCGTGTCCTAGACCGGGCTAGACGATGGGACCAACACTATCATTACTTTACGCTGTTTTTCTTTTTCTACCAATACTTGACACAAAAATCAATATATGCTATAGATTATCTGAGTTGTTTGAAATAGAAAAATGAAAGGAGGGTTTCCGATGTTCGCACGAAAATTTGCGTGGGCGCTTGGTGTCATCGCATTCTTTACGACATATCCGTTTGGTGTTATTCCCGCTATTTTCTCGGGTTATTTCCGAAAACGGCTTGTTTCAAGGATAAAAACGTTTGGATATATCATCCGCCGTGCCGATAAATCTCGCGGGAAACGGACGCCTTATTGCTCGGAAGAAAAAGAGGATCTGCTTGAGCAGCTCTGGATTCTGGTATTTAACGGTTTTAAAGAAGTCGCCGCCGCATTTGTTGCTGGAATAGTTGTGGTACTTCTCGCTTTTTTTGTTTTCGCGGTAGTGCAACCCACATTCAATCTCGGTGACACCACGAGTCCGCAACCTGTTCAGACGCTTCCGACACCAGAAACGACACTGCGGAGCACCGAACGGGAACAGTTCATGAAAGATTATGGTCCGTGGCTCTCAACCGAAGATGCGCTTGCGCTACGAAAAACATTCGGGGTTCGCAACCTCGCGTTAGTGAACACTAACGGCGGCGTGGTCTATTCTGAAAACACTTTTGCGTTCCTTGGGGAAGAACCTTGGAAACCGATGCGACCGCCAGAAGTTGTATCACTCCGCATAGATGAGACCCGCGTAACATTTGCAACGAATGCAGGACGCGAAATCACGCTTAATGTCTCGCAGCCGTTTGTATTCGAAGGAAGGGTAGAAATTGTGTATCTTATTGACGAACAAGGCGAGCTTTACGGGGCAAAGCTCGACCAATTGATGCCGTATAGGGCCGCACAGTCACACGACCCCGCCATAGCCCCAAACCCAGATCTTAGCGTCGGAAGATAAAAAGGAAAGGAGACCTAATGGACGCATTCATCAGTGGGGCATTCATGGCCCTTGTCATCACCGCGATCTTCGGATTGGGTGACGTACTGCTGCGATTCCGCTATACCACAACTGGTTTCGTCGTTACGTTTATCACAAGCGTGATCACATTCTTCACGTTGGTGCTCGTAAACTATCTAATCCTGTACTTTGTGCGGCCACCGATAACCGGACCCATGCACGGGTACATCTGGACAGCGTTCCCGATGCTCGTTGCATTGATCATATTTGTCGTGAGCAACTCGCTGTTGGCGGGAAGCGAAGGAGGAATGGGCAACTTCAGCCTCTTCCCGATCGTCGTTACCCTAGGTCTTATCTCGCTTGGTTGCTTTTGGTGGAGAGAAACGCTGTTCGTACCATTCGGCGGTGGAGAAGCAAAGCAGCTTGCCGGTCTTGTCAAAGTCATTGAGATGGGACCGGAAGATTACCCGGATACCGATCCAAACCATATCGTCACGGTCTCGGAAGAGAACGCGACGTTTAAAGCAAACCAAGTTATCGCCAAAGAAACCGACGCCAAAGGCCGAAATCTGGGATCGATATATAATGTGGGCAAACCGGAGATTCAATCGATCAACGGGCACCTGTACTGGGTATCGGACCTTGAGTTCGGCGGCTGGCGGCTTTGGATGCAAGTTGACCAGGTGGCCCCCGGCTATATCCTCGTTGATGCAGAAGATCCGACCGTAGACCCACAACTTCGTCTCGGCTTCAAAATGAAATGTACGCCATCTGCATTCCTTGGAAGCAAACT
>Ga0209541_10006453_pt1 | contig 19990 bp, 12 predicted proteins | sample RifCSPlowO2_01_FD_184027 | JGI IMG/M metagenome (GOLD analysis project Ga0209541, IMG submission 184027) | Groundwater microbial communities from Rifle, Colorado - Rifle CSP2_plank lowO2_0.1 (SPAdes) (version 2) | ecosystem: Environmental > Aquatic > Deep subsurface > Groundwater | place... | reverse complement strand
AGTAACTGCCAATATTAACAGAAAACCAGTTTTTATAACCAGTAGTGCTCGCAATCATATTGATTACTTAGGGAGGGGAATGTTGGTAGAAGAACCAAGATTCTTACAAGTGAATGCAGATATTGTGAGAGAAGGAATAGTTTCGGGAAGCGATAATTTGCTGGCTAGATTAAATGATATATCTACTGGTCATACCTTACCTTTGGAAGAAGCCGCAGCAATGTTGGGACGAGAATTGCGTTTAAATCAATTTGTTCGTTTTACTGGTCCCGGCCAGTATCAATATGCTAGGGTAGCAGCAAGGTTAGTTAAAAGTGGTAATGGAACCATAGTGGAATTTCAAGATCCCCTATTAAAATTATTAGATCCTCGAGAAAATTCTAGAAGAATGCATATTGGAGAACAAAGTATGGATAATATTTTGGGAATTAAACCACGAGATATGGAACAGTATATCGCTTTTCAGTATGGTCTTCTAAATCCGGAGGTACAATTATTCTTCCTATGTGGTTCTCAAGGATCTGGAAAAACTTTGCTTACTTATGTTGCGGCAGTAGATCAAGTATTATTTTATGGTGATGAAATTGGTAAAAAAAGAGGAATGGGTGATAGTCGTAAGTCTGGAGGATTTAGACATATTGTCTTGCTTAAACCAAATGAGGTGTTGGGTGGAAGTAGAAGAGAAGTTGGAGCTCTGCCCGGAAGTTTGTATGAAAAAATGAGGCCACACTTAGAACCATACATTGATGCTCATGAAGAAAGTGTTTTAGGAGAATTATTTCCATTTGAACAAATGTTGTATCATCCTCGCTTTGCCCAGAATGGTTTTCCGGAGAGAAGTAAAGAAGCTAACAATGCAAAAATGCCTGGTGGTGCGCATTTACCTTTCTGGGAAGTTATGCGTATGACTTATTCTGGTTTTATGAGGGGAAGATCTTTCCGTGATACCTTGGTAATAGTAGATGAAGCTCAGAATTTCACTCCTTATGAAGTTAAAACAATTTTGGAAAGGATAGCTGAAGGTTCAAAAATAGTGATTATGGGTGATCCTTTACAAACAGACAATCCTCATTGCAGTAGAGGAATTAATGGATTAACTCATGCTATAAAACATTATTTGGATCGTCCTTACACTGCTTTGGTTAACTTATCTACTAATTATCGCAGTCAAGTGTCTGATGATGCCCAAGGATGGAGAACCTTTAGTTCGTAATTTGTTAGCTATTATTTTGCAAGTTAACTAAAGCAAATAGAATTATTATTTTGCTTTTTCTTTTAGGATATCTCACTCACATGTCCCTGTTTCCCTACTCTAATAACTTTATTCACAAAACTTTCAATCTTAGATTCATGAGAAACAAGGATTATCTGCTGCAATTTCAATCTCTCCAACACTTCTCTTACTTTATCCAATTGTTCGGAACTAAATCCATCAGTAGGTTCATCTAAAATTAACAAATCTTTAGTTTTAATAGAGTGAACTACATCATTAATCACTTTATTTAAAGCCAATCTGTATGCTAAAGCAGCAGAAGTCTTCTCTCCCCCACTTAAGTAGGCAAAAGAAACTTCATACCCATTCTGCTCGATTACAGGTGTAAAAGAATCATCTAATCTGGAGCTCATATTTTCATCTTCAATGAGGATGGAGAACCATTCTTGGAAGATTTGATTAAAATGGTAATGGATATTGATCATAACTTGCTTTTCTATAGTATACGTCAATTTCAAGAAATATTCTTCCAGCCAATGATATAATTCTTGAATACGAGTAAGTTCACTCTTTTCCAAATTTAATGAATCTAATTCTTGTTGTAATTGTTCTTGTTGTTTCTGCGATCCATTTAGTTTAGTTTGATGTTCGGCCAATTGTACTGCTAATTCTTTCTCTTGCTTGAGGAATTCCATATAAATTCTTCTTTTTTCAGTTAACATTGAAGAAATGTCTTCCTTACCGATAAGTTCCCCTTCTAATTTGAGGCATTGTTCATTAACTTTTTTTATTTCCTCTCGTAATTGTTCTTTTTGTTTGCGTGATTCGCTTAATTGCTGTTGGATATATTGTGCCTGTAAGAAACTATCTAATATATCTTTCTTTTCGTGAATTATTTGATTCATCTCTCGAAGTGTTTTTTCTTTCTGCAAAGCAGTCAGTTGTTCAATCAATTGGTTGTTTTGTTGTATTAGTACTTTGATTTGTTCTTGTTGTTGTTGAACCTGGCTTTTTTTCTCAGATAATCTGCTGATTTCTACTTGCAATTTGTTTATCATAATTTCTTTTCGGGCAAATTCTTCTTCTTTACTGCGGACATCTTTAAGTTGCTGCAAGATAATTTCTCTATTTTTTCTTGACTCGAAAAGGTTATTCTCCGCCTTTTTGATTTTTTGATTTTCTTGATCTAAGATGCCATGTTTGTGTTCTTCAGTAACTTGTTGTAAGCAAGTAGGGCATATTTCTAAAGAAGATACTTTTTGCTGTAATTCCAAAGATTGGGAAAGCAAAGCTTCATTTTTTCCCGCAACTTCGGAAGTTTTGAGGTAGAGATCTTCCAATTGTTCTTTTTTTCTGGAAACTTCGTCCTTCTGCTGTAAATCGCGGCTTAGAACTTGGACTAATTGTTCTTTCTCCGGCAGATTGACCAATTGTTCATTGAAGGAAGTTACATTTTTCTTCTGATCTGTGATTTGCTGTTGTATAAATAGTAATTTTTCTTCCAATTTGGTTATGGTGCTCATGAATTCCTGCCGGCGTTGTTCTAATTGCTCCAATTCTTTCTTTAATTTATCAGATTGGTTTTTTTCTATTCCTGCTTTATTTGATTCGGAATGTTCCAATTGAGATGATGATAAAAATGGCAGCGATTTTACTTTCTGATCCAATTCAAAAATTTTTGCTTCAATCATACGTTGCTGACTTATTTTTTCACTTAAAATAGCGGTGTTAGTTTTATACAATTCTTGTTTTTGCTGTAACATTTTCTGCTGTTGTTCCTGTTGAGTAATTTCTTCCGATTTTTGCTGGACTAAATACTGTAAGTCTTGTATTTTAGGAGTAAGTTGAGATAATAATTCCTGAATTCTGGTTTGTTCCAACTTTAACCCTTCCATCTGTTGTTTTTTTCCTTCCAATGGTTCAAGTTTTGTTTTAGAAGTGGCTATTTTTGTGCGCAGTAATTTTAGATATATTTGCAGATTTTCTCTGATTATCTTATATTTATCAACATTAAAGATTTTACGCAGGGTATCTAAACGTAATTCTGCTTCTTCCTGCAGAATTAATTTCATCTCTTCTTGGGGAGTGTAAACGGTGTAGCGAAAAAGATAATTCTTACTTTTAGAAAGAGATTCATCCGGATAGCCCAATAAATTGACAATTTCAGCTTTTAATTCTACGGGCATGAGTTCTTTCTTTATTCCATTTATGATGAGGTAGCCAGAAGTTTGTTTGATTACTTCCCTTTCTTTCTTCAAGGTTCTTTGAATGATTATTTCCTGACCGGACAGGGAGAAATTCAATTCTACTGATCCTAAAGTGGTTCCTTTTCTGAGTAAAAATTCTGCCGGCAGGTCGGTACGGCTAGATCCAAATAACGCAAATTCAATAGCTAGCAGTATAGTTGATTTCCCTGAACCTATATCTCCGGCTAGCAAGATGGTTCCATGAGGAAAAGCAATGGTTTGGCTGGAATAAGAGCGAATATTCTGCAGTTTGATGGAATTTAGAAGCATAAGTGTTACTCTACAGGAAGTGTCTTTATAGATTTTTATATTCCGCAAAATAACAGTTGGCGAGTCACAATGCTTATTAAAGGAAAATTTTTCTTTATTAGTGAAGATGTTACCTACTGACTTACCCATGAGCGCTTTTTTGGGAAAGTCCGCTCTATTTTATGCAGGAATGAATGGTGCTAAAACCGCTAAACTTTACTCTTCTTTGGATATGGGAAGGAGAGCTGGTCTTAATGCCCGTGCTTTTGTTTCTACTCTTAATTCACCTCGAGATGGATTAGATTGTCTTAGAATAAATGAAGGGGTTCCCATTCCTGCTAAAAGTGTGACAAATTCTCAGGAAATTAGGGGGGAGTTATCTCGATTGGAAAGATTATTATTTAGCCGGGAACCAAGTTATATTGCAGAAAAAATAAAAGATCCTACTGATGGGGAAGAATATATTTTAGGAAAACCTATTGAAGTAGTGGGAATAGATGAATTGCACTTACTTTGTTTAACTCCAAAACAAACCGAGGAGATGTTGGAATTAGTAGACCAATGTCGAAAAGAAGGTAGAGCAGTATTTCAAGCAGCGTTGCTGGAAGATTTTAGAGGGTCATACTTTGGGGGAATAGATGTTATTTTACGTAGAACTGATTATGGAATACCTACTTATGCTCGTTGTAAAGTAGACTTAGGTGAAAAACATTGTGGAGAACCGGCCACTCATACTCATAAATTATGGAATTATGAGTTACTTTCGCCAGAAATGCAAAGTCTTTTAGCCGATGTCCCTAAGGTTGGATGGTGGACAAAGAATGAAAAATTGATTCGAGGAAATCATGTGGTTGCTCCTTATTTTGCTCCTACTGTTCAAATAGAACTCAGAAAAGATATATCAGATGAAGAGAAAAATTTTGTATACATTCCGGCATGTAATAAATGCTGGAGAGAATTACCTTATACTAAAGAAACTTTTTCTGTTTATGATGCTACATTTAATGGTGATGATCCACGAACTGTACTTGGAAATGGTCCACTCACCCAAGCTATAGTTGGTTTTCTCATTTCAGAAAATTGGGTTAAGTCAAAAGATGGAGTCTTGGTGCCTAATCCTGGTTATAGAAATATAATAGGAGGATATTCTCCTCATAATGGCGAAGGGAAATAAATTCCTAACAAAACATATTAAATAAACAAATCAAAAGCAAATATAAAAAATTCCTACCTTGCCAACTTCATTAAAACTCGATCAAATCCTTCAATCTGTTTAAGCACAGCTTGAGTGGAGGCAATCCATCTTAATAAGTTCACAACTTCTACTCTAGTATTTCCTACTAGAGGAATCAAAGCATGTTGAATCTGTTGTTGTAATGCCGGTTCTTTCATATGTCTTTCCAGAAGCTGTTCATCCAACATTATCTCTCGAAGTGGAGTTCTTATTTTCCCTACAAATTGAGAAGCTAACTTTAATAATTCTCTCTCTTGAATTTGTAATTTTTGAGCTAGTTGTTGGTCTTGTGACAACAATCCCGGAGGAAGGCCTAGTTTAGTTATCTCATCTAATTCAACGATAATTCTTTGCTCAGAACGATCAATTCTCTTTTCTGCTCTTCCCACCCATTTAAGAAGGTTCAGGGCATATCTTGAATCTTTTACTTTACCTTTTGGTTCTATCTGAATTCTAACCAAATCCGCTTCCAAATCTTTAGCAACTTTCCATTGAGCGGCAACTCTTCCTACTGCATCTCTAGTATCTCTATCTAATCTTCCTAAGACTCCTACCATTATAATTCACCCCTATATTTGAAACGTGCTTTATATTTAAAATATTTATTCCTATCTTACTCTTTGTCAATTTTAAAATACTTATACATCGGTTGTTGTTCACGTACATTTAATTCTTTATTAGCATCTCTGGCTAAGACATATAAAAAATCACTTAATCTATTAATATATTTTACTACCATGGGATTAATTTTAAGAGCATCTTTTACGGCCACAATAGTTCTCTCTGCCCTTCTAGTATTAGCTCGACATAAATGCAGGAAAGAACTGGATACTGTGCCCCCAGGAAGAACAAATTTCTGAGGCATACCTAATTTATTTTCTAATTCATCAATAGCTTGTTCAATTTCCTGAATATGTTCTTCTTTAACTCGAGGCATGGTTTGTTCTTGTAAAGTGCTTCCAGCTAGATCTGCTCCCACCGTAAATAAATCATTTTGAATTTTAGCTAATACATTTCTTAATTTTTCATCTTCAACAAAACAAAGAGTAATGCCAATCATACAATTTAATTCGTCCAATGCGCCCAGGGCCTCAATACGCGCGTCGCTCTTCTGCACCATGCCACAGCCGAAAAAAGCGGTACTTCCCTCATCACCTACTTTTGTATAGATTTTCATGTTAAATTGAATAATTTACTTCCACTCCCCTCTTTGTTTACTGATGATTTAATTATGATTTATTAAATTAACTTATTTTGATACTTCACTTTCCATTAAGTGTTACCATCTTCTCACCTTTTGATGTTGTTGTGGATAGTCTCATTTCCCCGTGGGGGGCAAATCCCCTTTGTCGGCTGGATGTCATTCCCTAAAGGGATCAACCTGAAGGATGGTAACACGTAGTTATTACTTATTCTCCCGCATTCATAACCTGATCTTCATAACTGCCATCACGATAAACAGTTATTCCTTTACACTTTGATTTCCAAGCCAGCAAATATACTTGTTCCACATCTTTGATAGCTGCGGTGGCGGGAAGATTTATAGTTTTAGAGATGGAATTATCTACATGTTTCTGCAAAGTGGATTGCATTTTGATATGCGCTTCGGGGCTAATATCTTGTGCAGTAACGAAAATATCCCTAATTTCTTTAGGTATTTCTTTGAATTCTTGAATACTCCCACTTCGAGCAATATTTTTCATAAGTTCCACGCTGAAAAATCCATTTTCTTTGGATGCATCTTCAAAGGCTTTGTTAAAATAAATAATTTCACTATTCCCCATAACTGTTTTTTGGTAGGCGATGGCATATAATGGTTCACAACCACTAGAAGCATTGGCTAAAATGCTAATTGTTCCAGTAGGTGAGATGGACAAACAAGTCATGTTTCTCATTTTTCTATCTGCTTTATCATGGTCGGAATCTTTCCAGGCTGGACAGACTCCCCTTTCTTCAGCCAATTCTTCTGACTTTTCATAAGCGGCTTTTTTAATGAAAGACATTAACTTGTCAGCGAACTCTAATGCCGATTCAGAATCATATTTTAATCTTAACATAAATAACAAATCTACAAAGCCCATAATACCTAATCCAAACTTTCTGGTTTTCTTAGTTTGTTTTTCAATTTCAGGAGTGGGATAACTATTCATATCAATAATATTATCTAAGAAATGGACGGCCAGATGAACAGTTTCTTTCAATGAATCCCAATCCACATCTTTTTTTTCTTTGTTGAAAAATTTAGCTAAATTTATGGATCCAAGTACGCATCCTTCATTGGGAAGAAGGGGCGCTTCACCACATTGATTAGTGGTTTCAATCTCCCCCAAATGTTTGGCGGGATGTTTACGATTTACTTCATCGATGAAAATAACTCCTGGATCTCCTGTCTTCCAGGCATTTTGGGTAATCATGGCAAATACATCTTTTGCTCTTAATTTCCCACTATATTTTTCGCTGCGGGGATTAGTAAGATAATATTCTCTTTCTTCTTCTACTGCCCTCATGAAATTATCAGTTATGGCTACAGAAATATTGAAATTTTGCAGAGAGCGGTTATCTCTTTTGGATTCAATGAATCTAATAATATCGGGATGGTCTATCTTCAATACAGCCATATTGGCGCCAGGACGTACACCGCCTTGTTTAATCGTTTCCAGAGCAGCATCATACGCACGCATGAAAGCTACTGGTCCGGCGGCAACTCCAAAGTTTTTCCCCACCGGATCTCCTTTTGGGCGAATTCGTGAAAATGAAAAACCAGTTCCGCTTCCTCGCTGATGAATTACGGCTGCATCTTTTAATGTGCCAAAAATACCGGACATGGTATCTTCAATAGGAAGTACAAAACAAGAACTCAATTGCTGAGTTTTTGTACCTGCGTTCATCAATGTGGGAGAATTTGGTAAGAACTTAAGATCATACATCATTTGATACAATTTTTCTTCTATTTCTTTTACTTGTTCTTCTTTTACTTTGTATGATAAATCGGCCTGAGCAATATTTTTTGCTACCCGTTTCAACATACTTCTGGGTGTTTCAGTGATATTCCCTTCTTTATCTTTGAGTAAATAACGTCGTTCTAAGATGGCAACTGCTTCGGGAGAAAAATTGGCGTTATCTTCCATTTTTACTCCTTCAAATTGGGCTTTCTGCTGGCGCAATTCGGCTTTTTTATGGCGGTAAAGAATGTAAGCTTTAGCTATCTTAGCATGCCCTCCACGCATGAGCATATTTTCTAATAAATCATTAACTTCTTCAATGGTGGTAGTGCTCTTAGACTTCTGTTCTAAAGTTTGTAGGATGCCTTGGGCCACTTCATCGGCTATTTCTAACTTGGTTTCACCTACTTCTTTAGCTGATTTGATGATGGCGGTGCGTATCTTATTTACGTCAAAATCTTCCAGTCTTCCGTCCCTTTTAGCTATTTTCTTTATACGGGATTCGGTAGGGGGCATAATACCTATTGGGGGTAAGTGGAACTAATAAAGTTATCTGTGGAATTGTAGATATGTTGAATTTTTAGATAAAAAAGGGAGATAAATCTATTTGAAAATTATTTCTTTAGTAATGTCAATAAGTTCTTTACAAATCTCTTTTAGCTCGTTGATCTTAGCTTCATCTTTTACTGAAATCTGTACCCCGTAAGTATAATCTTCTCTCCAGTCAATAACACTATTCTCTTTAACTTCCTGTATTTCTTCAGATTCTAATAAGGCAATGAATTTCTCATCTATCTCGATCTTATTGTTTTCTTTGAGAAATTTCATCAATGAAATAGTACAGGTTTGATTTGAAGATTCGTAACCAAATTTAGCAGCTATAGCCAGGAAACAGTGATAGATACAATAAAAACCAGCTGACATCGACCAATCGGAAAAGCCAATTTCTCTAAATTTGCTGATACCATTCATATTATGTTCCGCTTTGGCAAGATGTTTTTTGGCTTCTTCAATATTAGGAATAGCTTTTAACAGTCCTCGATGTTTTGCTCTCTTGCCCAGTTTTTTACATTCTTCAATCTCTTTCTTGGCTTTGTTTAGGCACCAATCGATATGCTTAGAAGCTTGCGACATGCTTAAGTGCCTCTACATATTTATCTTGCCCAGAGAGGACAATGGCATTTTTGATAATATCAATAAATGCTTTATCTTTCTTTTTAAGATTTTCAAATAGATCTTGCTGATTCAGCTTAATGGTGTGAATTTTTTTTGGAAGTACCTCTTCTTTTTTCTTTAAAATTTTATTAACCTCTTTAACATCGCTGTTTTCTAAAACAATCATTAAATCAATATCATGAGCGTGTACATAATCTTTAATTGTGGAGCCAAAGAGCATAATTATTCTATCTTGCTTAAACAATTCTTTAAATTCTTCTTTCCAGCGTTTGAAATTATTAGCTTCATCAGCAAGCAAAAAAGTAACTATTTGGCTGACATAATTATCATTGAAATTTAGTTTGTAAGTTATAGATTTGCCAATGGTCTTGCTTACCACTAAGTTTTCTTGAAGAAGCCGTTTAAATATTTTTTGAGCGCCCACATGACTAATATTAATGACTTTGCTGATAGAATTAGCATTATAAAAAGTAGTGTAACCTTTGAACAAGACAAGTACCGTTTCCCGTTCTTTTTTGGTCAAAGTAGCCATAGTAACTTCAAGTTACTACATAGAAACTAAGAGTTACTATATAAACTTTTCGATTTATAGTTAAGTATCACTTGTAAGTTGCAACAAAACAAAAGATTTAAATACTGTAAGCTTATTTCACAGTCCATTTTACTTTAATGGAGGCAAAACTATGACTTTAGACACTATCTTTGATAATTTACGTGATGGAGCAAAACGACTACAACCAGGCACTTTTCAAAATGTTGATGAATTAAGAGCAGAACAAATCACTAATCTCGCTTTGCGAAATAATTGGTATCATGTTGCTAATGCCAACGGTTATCGGGTGCAAGGAGCGGAAGTTGAATAGGCTTTAGTTCGCGGAAATGATAGTCCAATTCTAAGACACCTTGATGATCCAGTTAACAGTTCATATGACCAGTTAAGAAATACGGGCAATTTTAGAACTGATATTGCTGAAACTGATACTGCTTTTAGTGCCAAAGATACTTTAGTTACTCCTTTATCTCAATTAAGATACAGAAAAGATAAAGATGGAGAAAAATGGGTTTATTTAAAGGTTCGAACTGCTGATGGATTCGTTAACACCGGCGATAAGTTTGAGGCTCCTAATGATACTGAAGCTAAAGTTTTCAAGGAAACGGGCTTGACTACTGAATATCTTGCAGAATTGACCAAAGCAGGTAAAGTAACAACTCGTACCTATTTCTTAAATCCCGATTATGTTAGGCAAGAAATCGCTAAAGATCCAGAAGGAATACCAATCTGGCGGGCGTCTAGGTTGGATAGCTTCGACTACAACTCCAATTTCGATGCAGGTGATCGCAGTGTCTACATTCACGGCACCTTGCGTGGGGTACCAATAGTCGCCATAGGCGACGCGTCTGAAAAAGTTGCAGTTTCAACTGTTCCATCAACTCCACAGGAAATCACACCTACTCGCTGTTATGAAACTTTGCTGGCTGATCCTGCCAGTGCGATAAGAACATTGGATGAATACCTTTAAACTTAGACAGAGAATAATTTCTTCGTTTGAACAGCAGTATCCACATGAAATTTCAACCAAAGAAGTTAATCGAACTTTCAACTTAAATAAAAAAATGAAATAAAATCATCTCTAACTACATCCACTTGTTTCTCCACACACTTCACACAACATACAAGTCCCATTCTGTCTCAACTGCGTTGCTCCGCAGCCTTTACATTTCTGCTTTCCTTCAGTAATAACAGAAGCAGAATTTGCTGAAATATTTACTTTAACCGATGGCACACTTAAAAGCGGTGCACTTACAGCTCCACTATTTACATTTGAAACCATTGCCACTCCAGTTTGCTCAAACTGATGCAAGAAACTAGCTAGCTCTTCTACTACGGGATGTCCTTCCATCTGTAAGCTTTGTTGTGCAATTAATCTCGGACCTATTCCACTTTTCAATGCTAAGTTAACTGTACTCACTAAAGCAGAATGCATTACTTCTTGTGCAGGAGTAGTTCCAGTCATGTTTAAAGTTACTTCAGACAATTTTCCCTGATGTTTTCTTCCGGTAAGAGTCAATTCTTTTTGTCCTACATTTATTTTTCTTTTCACTTCTTCTACTGAATTCACTTCTTCCGGTTCTTCTAATATTTCCATTAAATAATTGGTCTCTTCCATAGCTACGTTTAAAGGCTGACTTAATTTGCTGTTATCTCTGTACAAAGCAACTGCTTTGATCATCATCTTCCAAGAATCATAATATGCTTGTTTTATTTGTTCAATAGTCCAATCATTAGGCATATTAATAGTCTTAGAAATTGCTCCGGATATGAATGGCTGTACTGCTGCCAACATGTTCATGTGTCCATAGGGGTGGATATATCGTTGTCCTTTTTTGCCACATTTGTTGGCACAATCAAAAACTGGATAATTTTCTGGTTTCAAATGCGGTGCATTTTCTAGAGTCATAGTGCCACAAATATATTCATTGGCTACGTCTACTTCGGATTCAGTAAATCCTAAATTAGAGAGCAAATCTCCTGGTTTTCCATTCATCAATTCTTGGTACAATTTATCTCCCACTGTCCAGGAATTGAACATATATCTAATATCAATACTGCTAACTAAACCTTTTTCAATGGTGTTTATGGCTTCTTCGGTCAATCCTTTTCTAAGTAGTGATTCTTTATTGATGTAAGGGCTACCTTGCAAAGTTCCATGGCCCAAACAATAAGTAATAATATCTTTTATTTGTAGAGAATTGTAACCCAATCTTTTCAAAGCATTAGTTACGGAGTGATTAACAATCTTGAAATATCCTCCTCCGGCTAATTTTTTGAATTTAACCAAAGCATAATCTGGTTCTACTCCGGTAGTATCACAATCCATGACTAGGCCGATGGTGTTATGACTGATAAATCCGTTGGCAATATAAGTCACATTTTCTGGAACTGATAAATCATAAGTGCTTTCTACGCCTCCATCTTCATTGCTTTCAATAGTATCATAGAAAAATTGTAAAGCATAGGACAATTGTGGATTCTGAGTTCTGTGATACAATACTTCTGCCACTTGTCTAGTTACGGCTTGTTGTCTCTGTAATGATAAAACTGTTGCATTTTTATATTCTCCTGCCGCACTTACCAATTGTTCCGTGATTTCATTAGGGATATATACTAAATCTTTTTTAGTTCCTTGAAAAGTAGTTGATAATACTATCTTACTCATTTTTCTACTGCTGATAAATCCTATTTCTTTTCTAAATTTGTCATTGTAGGAAGAATTTCGTAGACGCAAACAATAAATCTCTGCTTGCCCCCAGCCAGAAATATCTACTTTGGTAGTGCTTGGAAATCCTAACGCTAGTAACATAGTTTTAACTTCTGTACTAAATTCCTTACTGGCACTAGTCCAAGCAGGACTGCCACTAGTTACAGTACCATCTGCTTCAAACAAGCCGCGAAGGAAAGCAGTATACACTTCTTTATTGTTAGTATACAATATTACGTCGGGGATATAGGGTTGATATCCTTTTCCACCAGGATGTGTTGCTGGTTTTAATTTTGCCAATCCCGTAGCTTCCCACCAAACGGTCAAAGGTACAGAATTTACTGCAACTTCCATATATCCTTCTTGTGGTGTTATTCTTGTTTCCAAGTGAAATAGTTCTTTTACTAGTGCCGTAATTCGATCAGTTACATCATCATCTCCATTGGTAACACAAAAGCGTAGACCTTTGCTATGTAAACTTCCATCTCCCATAAAATAGCCGACTAGTTCTGCTAACAGAGGATTCATTTCAGTGGGAACTTCTGTTTCATAATCCGCATTCCAGTGCATTTCTGGCAGGGGCGGTAAGATTACGGTTTGAGGTGATCCAAACACATTATTTATTGATAAAGGAATTCGATCTCCAAGTTGGAGTTCTTGTAACGTTTTCCATTCTAAAACGTTTTCTTCATTAACAATTTTGATGCGGTGATTTGGGGTTCCTTGAATTTCATATCCAGCAGCAGTAGTTATCTTTCTTGTTTGTGCTTGACCATTGATATAAAACTTGGTGGCATCCCGGGGACCTTCATCAGTAAGAACTTTAAATGAAGCTTCCTGCCACTGTTGTCCTTTAACATTACCCACACTTTTTAGACGAACCAATCCTCTTTCTGTTGCAACCAGTGATTCTCCAATTAAACAACCGGTCGGAGCGATTACCGTAACTTGAGCATTTCTGTAACCATATTGTTCTCCTAAAGTAAGAGCTTTATCCCAAGAGTCATGAACTGCTGCCAGCAAATCAACTGGACAAACGTAAGGAGAGATCCCTCTTGGTTTAATGGTTAAATTTTCATGATCAGCGCGATTATATGCTGCTCGACGATGATTTCTCATTACTTTCAACATGTGCTGTCTATTTTTTTCATATCCTTCAAATGCGCCTAAGACTTTAGCCATCTCGGCAGAAGTAGCATAAGCATCTCCAGTCATAATTCCAGCCATAGCCCCGGCAATGGCTCTTCCTTTATCACTGTCATAGGGAATTCCTTGCAACATTAACAGTGTTCCTAAATTTGCAAATCCTAATCCTAAAGTGCGGAAGAGATAACTTTTCATAGCTATCCTTTCAGAAGGAAATTGTGCCATCAATACCGATATTTCTAAAACGATAGTCCATAATCTGATAGTATGGCGATACCCTTCAACATCAAATTTTCCATTTTCAGGTTCATACAATTTTACTAAATTAATAGAAGCCAAATTACACGCAGTATCATCTAAAAACATGTATTCGGAGCAATTATGTATGGTAATTCCATTAGCAACGAAAGTATTTGTTAGAGGTTCAGTAAGGTCATAGACTTCTTCTTGGCCAATATATTCTAAACTTTCCACGGTGTCAAAGGGAAGATCAAGATAATGTGAAACGGTTTGATTCACATTATTTAATTGCTGATGTTTATACGACTCGGGCATAAAACCAATATATTCCTCAAAGATTATACGACTGGATCTGCTAATGCGTAAAGAATGCATTTCTCGTACTGCATATTCTTTCATTCCTCCTTTTCCATCTGGTAAAATAGCAGTGCTCTTTCCTGCTCTACGATTTTGATATAATTTACTTTTGATACCAAAGCCGAGTAGGATTGTTTGAGTTTCTCTAAGCATTGATAAACTGCTGGAGTCAAGAGAAATATAATAACTTGCTTTATCAGCATAATTAGCTACGGTGCCATCAGCAGTGAACAATCCTTGCAAAACATATTTTTGTATTCCTAATCCTCCCTCCATTACCTGTTGAGGAATATGTTTTTCATGACTCTGTAAACTTAGATCAACTATACTCCCTATTTTTTCTTTTAACAAAGTATTAGTGATAACGTAGGCGGCACTGGTTTGGCGATAAGTTACTACTGCTGGACTAGAATGATGAGTTACTCTCTCGTATCCTTCTTCAACATATGTGGCAAATTTTTGTAATATGGGAACTTCTCTTTCTGCATTCATGGTGATTTGGATTCCATGATTTGAAGTGCCGCAACCATCCCCTAAATAAACTCCTACCATTTGGTAAAAAGTAGGATCTTGCGGTTCTTTAATAGTATCTACGTGAGTGGATGGAAGTAATACTTTATCATCTTTGGTTAATTCACACGCAGGTATAAAACCTCTATTAACTGTGAATACTTTGTGGTCAGCGGTTAATTTCAATTCATATCCGCAATTAGTAGTAAGACGATAGACTGGTTTGAATCCTGTTTTAAATGATCCGGCAATGGGAGAAGAAATTATTGCTCCAGTATTGGTTATAATGGTGGTTTCTTTTCCTATAATTGAATCTATTCTTTTCCATTTTCCCCCTTCGGTAAGTACCAAAGTATCTCCAGTTACACAAGGGTTACTTCCATTAATCCTTCCATCTTCCGGACAAGTATGCCATTCGTTGATAGTTGTGTCAAATTGTACTCCCGGATCTGCCGAGGCCCAGGCACAGTAACCTACTTGATCCCATAATTTTTGTGCAGGCATCGATTTCATTATTTCCCCATTAGTTCTGGCAATTAAATTCCAATTTTTTCCTTGTTCTACTGCTTCAAAGAAAGAATTAGGAATTCTGATAGAATTATTACTGTTCTGTCCAGAAACAGTTTGATACGCTTCAGATTCATAATGGGTATCAAATTCTTGTAAGGGGAAATCACTGCTTTGTTTAGCTAAACTCAGGGCACGAACTAAGTAGTTAACCGGTATTTGTGCTTTTGCTGCTTGTTTTAAATATTTACGAACATCCATATCTTCCAATGGTTTTTCTTTTCCTTTAGCTGCGGCAACTAATTTTGAAATAGTACGATTCATTATTTTACTTCCGGCAATTAAAGAAGCTACTTTTTCTTCTTCACGAACTTTCCACCAGATGAAACTTTCAATTTCAGGATGATCCATATCTAAAGAAATCATCTTAGCTGCTCTTCTGGTCGTTCCACCAGATTTAATACTACCTGCTGCCGTGTCAAATATTTTCAAGAAACTCATTAATCCAGAACTGTTTCCTCCACCGCTTAATTTTTCTCCTTTTCCTCTTAATTTGGAAAAATTACTTCCGGATCCGCTTCCATATTTGAATACTCTGGCTTCACGAATTAATAGGTCAAATATTCCTCCTTCAGTGACTAAATCATCATTGACTTCTTGAATAAAGCAATTATGAACCACAATACCATTTCCTAAAAATTTTCCACTTTCCGTTTGAATATCAAATACTCTTCGCCTTCCAATATTTTCAATAGAAATTACACTTTCTTCTCTTATCAGCGGAATAGATTTAGATCGTTGAACTAATTTATTGAGTAAAGCAAGCTTTCCTTGTTTTTCTTCGCTGATAAACCCAATTTGCAACTGGTATTGCTGTCGTGCACTTCCATACGCAACAGTTACTTGATGCGTTCCTGCTCTATTTTCCCGTAAATCTTGATTCCATGAAATTCTGGAATATATTCCTAATGAATTAAGTAATTGCAACACTCCCTGAGAAAGCTTTTCAGAAGAAGTGGTAAGGCAGATATCACCAGCATTCCTATTCTCATCTACTCTAATTCTTATACAACCATCAGCCTGGAAAAGTGCTTTCATAAATTCTCTTTTTTCCTGGGGAGAAGAACATATTATCTTGTACGGAATAACTGCCGTTCGGCTGGTTTTTTCTATCAATCCAAATTCTTCGACAAAAGAATGAATTTTTCTTCCAGCTAAGTGAATTCTTTTTCCTTGAATAGATTCATTTTTAGTTTTAAAAGAAGTAACCCAATAAGACACTTCCTCTCCAAATACTTCTTTAATATCTGCTAAAACTGCTTCATGTTCGTCATTATTAATAGTGATGATCTCCATACGCATGACTTGGCTGTAAATCCCGATGGAACCATCTCCTATTATCCATCCAGCCAGCCTAGCTTTAGCTAAATCAAGACTAAACACATTCTTTTCTTTCACTTCTAACACTAAAGGCTGTTGAAGAGTATTTCCTAAAGCTACTTCTTTAACCTCTTTCCAACTATATGGACAGCCCCATTTTTGAGCAGAGAGAACCAAGTGATCTTCAGTTAAATCTACATAATTTCCATTTTTTACAGTAATTCTATATGTTTCTTTTTCACCATTGTCCTTCGTGGCGAGGATTTTTACAAATTTTTCTCCGTCAAAAACTCCTAATCCTACTAGATTATTTTCTACAATTTCTCCAATATATTTTGTACCTTCTTCAGTATAAACTTGAGTAAAATAATCTGCACAAGCATGCGGCTGACTTCTCGTGTACGCATCTTTAGCATATTCTATTTTTCGAGTAATGGGATCAACATAACTGTGTCCTTGTGGGGCGCCAGTTAACCCATATGCCCAAGATAATCCGGTAGTAAACCATTGGGGACTATTAGGGGCGGCACTTTGGTTTATGATCATATAAATCATTTCTTCGTAGAAATGTTGGGCATCTGTTGGTGTTGAAAAATATCCGTATCTCTCACCCCAATCTCTCCAGCATCCGGCCATTCGATGTGCGACTTGTTTAATGCTGCTTTCGCTTCCAGTAATTACTTTTCCATTCTCGTCTAATAATGGTTCTCCGTGTTCGTTCTTTAAAGGAACCCCGGTCTTACGAAAATATTTCTGAGCTAGAATATCCGTGGCCACTTGACTCCAAAAAGTAGGTACTTCTACCTCTTCCATACTGAAAACTTTGGATCCATCGGGATTTTTGATAACAGAAGAACGTCTTTCATAGGTAAACATATCAAAAGGATTAATATTCTCTTTAGTGAAATATCTGTTTATTTTTAATCCCTGCTGCATGCTCATTTCTTGTTCCATTTCTCTGCACCCCTTGTGTTATGCCTAATCTTTACTATACTATTGTTTCTAATTCTTTTCTTAATAAACGAGGATCATCAATAGATTTGTGAATGGTGGCAAAACGCAAATAAGCCATTTTATCAAACTTCATCAATTCTTTCAATACTATTTTGCCTATTTCAGTAGTAGGAATCGGATTTAATTTTCGAGATAAGATTCTATGCACAATTTTTCTGGTCAGTTCCGCTAATTCAGTATCTTCAATTTTTCCGCAAGATTTAACCAAACTGTTTTTTATTTTGTCTAAATTGTATGCTTGTTCTCTCCCGTCTTTTTTCTGAACTGAGAAATGAAAGATGGCTTTTTCGTAAGTGGTGAAGCGATTCTCACATTCCAAACATTCTCTTCTTCTACGGATAGATTCATCTATTTCTCTTGATTCCAGAACTTTAGTTTCTTGATGTGAACAGAATGGGCATTGCATCTTTCGACCTCTTTTATTGTGGTGATCTTCTTATCTTACTCTTTCTCTTAATAAGTGATAAAACACTATCCCTGGTGTTTATGTTGCTGAAACCATACAGATTTAGTGTCTTCGGTTTTTAGATGAGGGCCAGTGGTTTAAATAGTTTTTAGTTTTGTATACTATGTATTGTAAACTGTATAATTTTAGTTTATAGAAAATAATTAAAAGTTTTAAGATACGATTACTTTTAGGAAGATAAAATTATTTTTCAGAATGCAACTAGGGAATAGTATTAATATATTCTGGTGGAGGCATTATTAGAACAATTGGTATCATTGAATAACACAATCTTTAAAAGCAAGTAAACAATCATAATTCATAAAAGATGGTGAAGCCAGAATTAATTAATTGGATAAAATCAGAGGAAGCACAAGGTTATTCTGAGATTGCTTTAACTAAAATTCTAGTTAAGCAAAATTATTCTGCGCGAGAAATAAAAGAAGCATTTAAATTGTTAAAAGAAAATAATGAACTACCTGTTTCACTTTCATTTGCTTTGTTAGCGGGTCTTGGATGTATATCTTTAATTTTAATAACAATAGTACTCTTGATAGCATCTTTTTCCACTGGAATTATAATAGGATACTTTTTAATAATTTTATCTGGTTTGGGAATTGGTTATTATATCTATTATCTCAAACAAAAATTAAATGCCACTGAAAGATGGAGTGTGATCCTAGGTATTTTTTCTCCAACCCTCTCTTTAATTTTAATTATGGGTTTATTAAAAACATTACAAAGAGTTTCTGAAAGGTTGTCAGAATTTTATTCTAATGGTCTGCAAGCAAGCGGATTTGTAGATATGATGACTATTTTTGGGTCTAGTATGAACCCTCTAATTGCTGCAATATTGTTTTATGTGTGTTGTAATGTTTTTGTGATTATTTCCATTATAAAGAATAAAGAATATGCCGTGTTTTTGTGGTATTTGTTTGCTCTAGCACTATTTTTTGTTTTATGGTTGGTGATTGATTTGTTCACTTCATCAATGTTAAGATCAACTTTAGCATAGTTCTCTTGTCTTCAATTAAATTATTCAGAAATTTTACTCTTCTTCTACTGATACCATTCTTCCACTTCTTCTAACCATCCTTTTGGCGCTTCTCTTCTTCCCGTTCTTATATCAGTAAGAAGATTAAACATTCTTGTAGATACCAAGCCAGCATTGCCATCTCCTACTATTTGTTCTCCAATACCTTCAGTATTGAGGTCTTCCAATTTATTTTTCCTTCCAAAATCTACAAAATATTTTCCTGCTGGAGATACTCCTGCTGCCGTACCTAATCCTCCTGTTTCAGTTATGTCTCCATTTCTTAATCCTTCCATTAAACGGCTTAATCTGATGGGTTCTTGGATTACCTCATGGCCTAATTCTCTTTTCATTTCTTCCGGAAGCTCCAAGAAGCAACGAGCAGTAATTGATTCTAAAATAGTATCACTAAATGAAGGAATATGGATCGCACCATCTTTTGTTACATGAAAAAAATTCATAGCTCCGTACTCTTCAATAAAAGTATTAGTAACATCTAGGTATAATACTTCTAATGCACCTAATTTTCCGGCAAGTTCTTTAGGTAGAATAGTGCCGCCATAATTTCCACTTGCTTTAACATTTCCCGTTCCTCCCGGAGCAGCACGATGAAAACGATCAGTGATTAGATAACTTGCGGCTTGAAATCCCTGGGGGAAATAGGCGCTGGAGGGAGAAACAAAAACGTAATATTTATATTCTTTACTCTTACCTACTTTAGCACAATCTTGAGTGGCAACCAATTCTGGTCTTACATAAAAATAAGCTCCTTCTTGTTCTGGATACCATAATCTTTCTACATCAATCAAACGATGTACTGCTTCCATCTGTTCCTCTTCGGGAACATGGGGCAGAACTAATCTGGTGGCAGATTTATTCATACGTTTAGCGCTTTCTGCAAATCTGAAAGTGTATATCTTTCCGTTCGGAAGTCTTCGCGCTCCACTGCCTTCAAAACAACCCATACTGTAGCTCAATCCTTTTGCTCCCCACATAATTTGGGGATTACTATCATAAGGTTTTATAACTCCTTTCTGC
>Ga0209541_10006452_pt1 | contig 19990 bp, 17 predicted proteins | sample RifCSPlowO2_01_FD_184027 | JGI IMG/M metagenome (GOLD analysis project Ga0209541, IMG submission 184027) | Groundwater microbial communities from Rifle, Colorado - Rifle CSP2_plank lowO2_0.1 (SPAdes) (version 2) | ecosystem: Environmental > Aquatic > Deep subsurface > Groundwater | place... | reverse complement strand
CCGATCCGAATCCGGGAAATAACCAGAGCGCGATCGTGAGCACGACGGTGACGTGCCCGGCACAGGGCGCGGATCTCGCTCTCGTCAAATACGCGCAGACGACCGCCCCGCAGGGCGGCATGCTGTACTATTCCATTAAACTCACCAACCACGGCCCCGAAACGGCGACGGGCGCGACGATAACGGACACGCTCCCGGTAGGCACGACATTCGAGCCATCACTATCCGACCCCGCCTGCGCGGCGAACGCAGGTACGGTCACGTGCGGAGGATACAGCCTGCAGAGCAACGAAATCCGGTTCGTGACGATAGCCGTACGCGTGTCGGACACCGCCGCGTGCAATGCCTCAATAACCAACTTTGCATCTGTGAGCGCATCGCAGACGGATTCGAATGGCGCGGACAACACGGATAGCGCGAACACCGTCGTCCAGTGCCAGCCGACGGAAGCGGATATGAGCATAACGAAACTCGCTCCCGCATCCACCCGACCGGGAAGCAGACTGACATACACGCTCATTGGCATGAACGCCGGCCCGGCGACGGCGCAGAACGTCATCATCCGTGATGCGATCCCGTCCATATCGACCACAACTGGAGGGGTCGTCCCGCTCACCTTCGTACCGGCCTCCTCCGATCCGAACTGCACCCAGAGCGGCACATTCATCGCCTGCGGCAGATACACGACGATCGCAGGCGGGATGCAGTACGCGACCGTCACATTCAACTTGCCCGCAAACGCATCCTGTGACGCCCCCATCGCCAACCAGGCGATCATCACCACCTCGACAATCGACCCGGTGCCCGGAAACAATGCGAGTCCCGTCACAGAAACTCTCGTGGACTGCAGCGGTATAGGAACGCTGACCGTGACGAAAACGGGGCCATCCACCGTCGTACGCGGAAACACGGTCACATACGCGATCGGCGTCACGAATCCACTCGCGCTGACGGCGCAGAACGTGCGGGTGATCGACTACATCCCATCGGGACTTACGCCGCGGCTGGACCTGAGCAGCGCCTCGTGTGCCCAGGTGGGCAGTACCGTATCCTGCGATGCGGGGAACCTCGCCGCGGGAGGAAGCACGAGCGTGACGGTCGCATTCGAAGTGCCGCAAACGATCCCGTGCAATACCGCAGTGACGGACATCGCGGAAGCATGGAGTACGAACGTCAATCCTTCCCTCAGCAATCAGGTCACGACGGTCGTCACCTGCCCGCAGAACGAGGCGGACCTCTCCGTGACGAAGACGGGAACGCCGCTCGCGGCACCGAACGGCACGGTGATGTACACGATCATTGTGACGAACAGCGGACCGGGCCCGGCGCAGGATGTCTCCGTGACGGACCTCCTGCTCGCCGGCAACGGATACACATTCAATACCGGACTCAGCAGTCCGTCCTGCACGGCGGGACCGGCGGGACCGGGGATGGGCTACGTCACGGAATGTGATGCAGGCGACATCCCGGCAGGCGGTTCCGGCAGTTTCACGATCGCCTTCGATGTGACATCCGGCGCCCAGTGCAACCTCACCATTCTGGACATCGCGGGTGCGCTGTCCGCGACGACTCCCGACCCGAACCTTGCGAATAACGAAAGTTCCGTCGTGAGCACCTTCATCCAGTGTCAGAACCAGTTCGGGTGCATCGATATCCAGAAGGAGGCGTTCAACCCGCAGGGAAGCCCCCTGCCGGTCGTCCCGCAATTCGAATTCCGCCTGGACGGGAGCAGGCAGGCATGGAATAACAGCGCCGGACTCGCGTCGTTCGCGAGCGTCCCCGTGGGGTTACACACCGTGACCGAGGTGGTCCCGTCGGGATGGACCCTGATGCAGGTGACGCCGGCGATCGGGCTGGTGAACGTCCAGACGGGAGCGCAGTGCGCGGGGGCGACCTTCAAGAACCGACAGACGGGAGGCACTCAGACCGGCGGGACGCTCACGATCGTGAAACTCGCGAACAAGACGTCCGTACGGCCTCTCGAAGTCGTCCAGTACACGATCACGCTGCACAACACGTCGACGACGAGCGCCGTCCAGAACGGCCGGGTGACGGATGTGCTCCCCGGTCAGATGACGTTCCTCGGCTTCACAGCCACGGACGCAGGTGCCGTCTCGGTGAGCGGCCAGACAATCAACTGGAGCAACATCACCGTTCCCGCGAACGGGACGGTCAGCCTCGTCTTCAACGCGCAGGTGAATGGCGGCACAGCGGCCGGTACCCAGCTCGCGAACACCGCAACGGTTGAGAACGGCCCGAGCTCGACACATACACTGACCGTGACCGGCAGCACGGGCACCTGCAACCTAAGCCTGAACCTGAATGATTCGACGGGGGACGTGGACCCGAGCCAGACATTCACGTACAGCGTCGTCCTGACGAACCTGAACGCGGCGACGGCCAGTAACGTGACCGCGACGCTCTCGCTCGACAACGACGTATCGCTCGTGTCCGTGAGCGACGGCGGCACGGGAAATAACTCGCTTGTCACATGGAACGGCCTCGTGATCCCCGGGAACGGCAGCAAGACGGTCTCCGCCGTCGTCCGCGTGAACGCCAATGTAGGGAGTAGCGACGTCCTCACCGCTTCCGCGCAGGCATGCAACGGATCCGACTCGGAGAGCACGGACGTGGGCGGAACGGCCGACAGGAACATCTCCCTCGAAATTGATGACAGCCCGGACCCTGTCAACGCGGGCGACCGGCTGCGCTATTCCCTCCGCCTTCACAATAACAGCAGCAGCTCCCAGCGCGTCGATGTCACGGCGTACCTCGACGAAGACACGCGCTACCGCTCTTCGACGGAGGGCGGCCGCTCCCGCGGAACGTCCACCGTAGAGTGGGAGAACATCGACGTCGGCGCAAACGGCGAGCGCACCCTCGAAATGACCGTCGATGTTGCGGTCAACGCGCGCGACGGAGATACCCTGTACATGCGCGCACGGACGGACGGCGACGACGACAGCGAGACAACCCGCGTGCGCAACGGAAGCATCATCCCTCCCATCATTCCACCCATCGTCCCTCCGGTACCGGGAGTCCAGAATCTGATGATCGATAAAGTCGCCGACCGCAACGAAGTACAGCCCGGCTCCCTCGTGGCGTACACCGTCACCGTGCGAAACTCCACCGCGCAGATGATCAACAGCCTCACACTGACCGATACCTTCCCCGCAGAGCTCCTGAGTATCCAGGAAGCGGCGGGCGGGTCGGCATCCGCGAGCCAGATCACGTGGACGATTCCCGAGCTCGCGCCGAACACGTCCCGCGTCGTGAGCTACCGCGCCCGCGTGAGCCCGTCCGCGCGCCACGGCCAGACCATCGCCAACGCTGCGACCGTGACTGCGGGTAGCATCAGCGTGACCGACCGGCACAATGTCCACGTCATCTCCCTGCTCCCGCAAACGGGGATCGCGAGCTTCATCAAAGCAAGCGCCGAAGCGGCGAAAATCCTCTCCCCCTCCCGCACGAAAGGGCCGGATGCGGATGTGCCGTTCACCCTGTGGCTCTCGATCGTCGTCGGCGGGCTGACGGCGGGGAGCGTCTTCGCGCGGAAACTGTTGAGCGGGTTCTGATATATACAACCATTTCGTTGTATATCATTTCATCACGAATTCCCGCACCATACCCGGGATTTTCCGGAGCGCTTCCGCGAGAGCGTCCCGCTCAGCCTCCGGAGGAACGCTCAGGACCCAGTTGCTCAGATCCTGCCCCGGGGGGCACGCGCCGAGACCGATGCGGATGCGCGGAAACCCCTCCCCGACCGCCTCCACGATGGATTTCAGGCCGTTGTGCGTCCCCGGACCGCCCTCCGCGCGCATCCGGATCTCCCCGAGCGGCAGGTCTGTGTCATCGCTGATTACCAGGAGGGACGCGGACGGATCCAGCTTGTAGAAATCGACGATGCTGCGGACGGATTCACCGCTCCGGTTCATGTAGGTCTGAGGCTTGACGAGCAGGACCGATGCCGCAACGACACGGGTCTCGGCGATATTCGCGTGCAATTTTTTCGTATCCTTGAACTCCCCTTCCCCGAAAGCTTCCCGCAGAGCATCGAGTGCCCGGAAACCCGCGTTATGGCGCGTCTCCGCATAGGATGCGCCCGGATTCCCCAACCCGACGATGACGAGGGACGGTCTCACCGCCAGGCAGTCTACTACTCCGCAGTCCGGTCATCCACGGAGCAGCGACCGGATGGCTTTCTCGAACGCCTGCACAGCCTGCGCCGCTTCCCGCTCGTCCATCGCCGCACCCGCCTCGTGCGCGATCCGGTTGCGGACTTTGTGTGCGCGCCAGACGGCCTCCGTGTTCGGGAGACGTCTCTCCGCTCTCCGCATGCGTTCCACGAAATCCTCTCCTGGGAAGAGCGACCGGAGCAGACCGTCGAAGACCGCATCCGCCCCGAGGACGCGGCGCCCCGGATCGCGCGTACCGCGCACCTCCTCCCACTCCCGCTCCGTGCGCCTGCAAACGCCGGGTGGGACGCGGATACGCACGCACAATTTCAACAAAATCAGTAGCAGAACGGCGCCTCCCAGAATGCCCGCCATGACGATCATCAGTGCATTCATTCGTCCTCCGCCGGAACGGAATGCTCCCCGTCATCTTCTCCTTCCGCGCCCTCCTCCGGCTCCCCCCCGCCGCCATCCTCGAGCTCCCGGAGCTGCATCTGCTCCGCGACGAGTTGCGAGAGGATCTCCTGCACGTGCTTCGCGTCGGTCAGGTTCTTCCCGTGCAGGTACTCCTCCATCGTCTTGAGGATGAGCTGTTCGACCCCGCGCGGGGTCGGGACGTTCGGAAGCGCGAGATCCTCCCCCGTTGAAATCTTCTCGACAGTGATGGTGCCGTAGCGCAGCACCGTCCCGATGACCCCCTTGATCTCATAACTCACGCCCTGCACATCGCTGAAGAGAACGCGCGTCGACGTGCGATGGAACCACCCGTGCCACTCCACGTCGATGATGCCCTGATCGGTGATGACCCACGCGTCGAGGTAGTAATCATAGAAATCCCGGAGCCACCAGACGAGCCAGACGATCGCCCAGACCGCGACGACGAAGAAGAGGAACCGGAACGGGAAGAAGAAGAGGACGCCCCATCCGGCGAGAAACATCAGCGTCGGCCGGACCATGTGCTTCAGACCGAGCAGCCAATGCTGGTGAATGACGGCGACCAGCTCCTCATCCTCGTCAAGATGACGGCTGAACAGGCGCTCATTCACGTCCATGAGTGACATGGGGAAAGTATAATGGACACGTGAGCAATTGAACAATTTCGCAGTTTCACCCTGTACCAGCCGCACGTCCTCCCCTATACTGCCCGTCATGCTGGGGAAACAGCATTCCATCGTCTTCCATCTTTTCGACGTCCTTTTCAATATCATCATTATCGTCGCGATTGTCGCGGCGATCCGCACATTCCTCGTCTCGCCGTTCCAGGTGGAAGGCAATTCGATGGTCGACACGCTCGAGCATAAGCAATACATCATCATCAACAAACTCGCGTACCTGATTGGGGATCCGGAGCGCGGCGACGTCGTCGTCTTCCGCCCTCCCGGGAATCCGCGCAAGCATTACGTCAAACGCGTCATCGGCCTGCCGGGAGACGAAGTTGTCATTCGCAACGGCAAGGTCTCCCTGCGCACGGCCGGTTCCGACGAAATGATCGAACTGGAGGAACCGTACTTGAACGCGGGCAACGCCGGCCACACATACCAGCATCCGCCCGCGGGCGGCAACACGGCGGAAATCCGTTACGCCGTCCCGGAAAACGGATACTTCCTCCTCGGAGACAACCGAAAAGGAAGCCTGGATTCCCGCAGTTTCACGGCGAGCGACGGCGCTCCCCTCTCCTTCGTACCCCGGAAAAGCGTCAAGGGAAGAGTCTGGTTCGTCGCCCTGCCCCTCACGAAAATCCATGCACTGGAACTGCCCGATTACGGGTTCTGACGGTTTCCGCGCATTTTCCAACGTTTCTCGCGCCATGGCACTTGCACCCGTCCGCACGCCGCCTCTATACTGACGCTGTCCTGCCCTCCGGGGCTTTTTTCTCTAGAAACGATGTCCGCCATCATGACATTCCTCACGGAAGCGCTCGCCGAACTCCACCAGGTCCGGTGGCCGACGCGCCAGCAGGCGATCCGCCTGTCCGCGATTGTCATCGCTTTCACGACGGTCACATCCATTGCATTCGGGGCGACGGACTACGTGCTCGCCCTCGGCCTGAAAGGCCTGCTCTCGTTCACCTACTGACCATTCCGCACGCACCAATGGGCAAACAAGATCCGTCAGCGGGACGCAACTGGTACGTCGTCCACACGTACTCCGGTTACGAGGATGCTGTGAAGCAGTCGCTCGAACAGCGCATTGAGTCCTTCGGCATGCGGGATTACATCTTCGATATCCGTGTCCCGAAGGAGAAACAGCTGACGTTCCGCAAGGGAGAGCCGGCCGAAGAGGAGAGGAAGATTTTCCCCGGCTACGTGCTCGTGGACATGATTGTGACGGACGAAAGCTGGTACCTCGTCCGCAACACCCCCAACGTGACGGGGTTCGTGGGGAGCGGCAACATCCCCGTCCCGGTCACGCCCGAAGAGTTCGGCGTCATCGAACGGCGCATCGGGGAACAACAGGCGAAATTCCGGAGCGACTTCCAGGTCGGCGATCTGGTGGTGATCGTCGACGGGCCGTTCCGCAATTACGAAGGCACGGTCGAGAGCGTGGACATCAACAAGGGCAAGCTGACCATCAACGTGCTCATTTTCGACCGGGAGACGCCGGTGGAACTGGACTTCACGCAGGCGAAGAAAAAGTAACAGGCCCATGCCCGCTCGCCGCATCCGCATCACCGGCCGCGTCCAGGGGGTGTTCTTCCGCACGGAATCAAAGAAAATGGCGGAGAGTCTCCGTCTCACCGGATGGGTCAGAAATCTGGACGACGGATCGGTGGATATCCACGCAGAGGGCGACGCGGAGAACCTGGAAACATTCATCGCGTGGTGCCGCCGCGGGCCGCCTGCGGCGGAAGTGGATGGCGTGGACAGCACGTCCGCGGAAGAAGCCGGATACCGGACATTCGACGTGAAGAGGTAGCACGGCCATCCTGGCCGTGCGTTGCATGAGGGGGGGGCTTTCCGCGTAAAGCGGCACGTGGGCCGCCACGCGGCCTTTACGGGCCAGCCCATGCCTGCCTGCCAGTAGGCATTGGCAGGATATCCATGCAACACAAGACCACAGCAATGTTATCCCCGTTTTCGTACCATCCGTGGGAGGAACACCGCCAGACCGAGGAGCTCCGCCACCTGCCCCGCCGTGAAGGCGATCGCGAGACCAGCGACGCCGGCGACCGGCGTGAGGAACCAGGACAGCGCGATGGCCAGTACACCGTTCGCGACACCGGCGACCGCGGGCGTGACGGTGTGTTTCGTCGCATAGAACGCGCGCAGGAATAGGTGGTTGACGCTCTCGAAGGGAATACTCACCGCGTAGAGCGCGAGACTCAGGGAAAAGAGCGGGAGAACGTCCGTGAGGTGGACGAGCGCGGCGGCGACGTTCGAGAACGCGACGAGCGCGACCGCGCCCGGCACGGTCACCGCCAGCAGGACATGCACCCCTTTCCGCATGGTCAGCCAGTACCGTTCCCACTCCCCCCTCGCCGCGGCCTGGCTCAGGGGCGAAAAGGCGGACTGCGCGAGCGCGATCCCCGCAACACCGACGACGACCGACTGGAAATTGCGTGCGTACGCGTTGACCGTGACCGCGCCGGCATCCATCCCGGACGCAATCGTGTCGAAGAGCAGAAGCTGCAACTGGAGCGCGCCGAGCGCCGCCATGCGCGGCAGCATGAGGACGAACATCTCCCGGACATCCGGATGCCAGCAGGCGAAACGAGGGCGGTACCCGGCACCGAGCGCGCCCGCGAAGCGTAACAGCACGTAGAGGACGGCGCCGGCGAGCGTCCCGTAGATCGGACCGTACGCGCCGGCGACGGGCGTCAGATACACCGTCCCGAAAATCGTCCCGAGCGTGTAGAGGATCGGCGTCAGCCCGTACACCCAGTAGCGTTGGACCGTGATCAGATACTGCCCGAATGCGTTCCCGAACACGAAGAGAAAATTACTCAGGAGCGCAAGGCGTCCGAACGTGATGTAGAACTCGAGCGACTCGCCTGTAAACCCGACGATCAGAGGAGCGATGCGCCCGAACGCAAGCGCCCCCGCGAGTGCGAGCACCCCGAAGACGAGCGCCGCCGCTCCCGTCACGCCGCTCAGCAACAGGTCCATCTCGTCCCGGCGCGCCTGCGCACGGTACGCGGCGAGGAACGGCACCAGCACCACCGAGAACCCCGCCATAATGCAAACCTGGAACAGCAGGTCCGCGGGACGGAATGACGCGATGTACACGTCCACCGTGTCGAGACCGGGGAACGTCCTCGCGAGCAGGCGGTCCCGCAGGAGTCCCGCGAGCGATGCACCGAACTGAAGAAGCGCGAGCACCGCTGCCCCACCGAGGATGCGGTTCTGCGACAGGATGGGAAGGCGGATTTGCACGCTTCCAGTGTAGCTCTGCAGCGATGTGCGGCACAGGAGAATACGGCCCGATTCTGTTGCGCCCCGCCCCCGCCCGCGGTATACCGTCCCTCAGATCGCACGATCTTTTTTTTCAAGCATGCGTGCGACGCGGCGCGCGCTCACCGCACTTTCCCATTTCCGAGTGCCCCGTTCTCTTGCATAATGTCCCCGCATGGCGCGCGCAGCGAAACCGATGATCCCGACCCTCCCCTTCTCCGGCATGTCCGACGGGGAGGTGCGAGAGAAATTGCGCGCGCTCTCGCTCGGCCTCACGGCGGCGGACGTGCGGAGGATCATCGCGATGCTCGGGCGCGACCCCACGGTCGTCGAAGCGTTCATCTGGAACATCCAGGGATCCGAGCACTGCAGTTACCGCTCCTCACGCAAATTCCTGAAGGGCCTGCCGACGGAGAGCCGGCACGTGATCCTCGGGCCGGGCGAGGACAGCGGCATCGTCGCGATCACGGACGGCCCTCCGGGGAAACGCTGGGGGATCGTCGTCAGCCACGAATCGCACAACCACCCCTCCCAGATCGTCCCGTTCGAGGGCGCCGCGACGGGCATCGGCGGCGTCGTGCGCGACGTGGTCTGCATGGGGGCGCGCGTCGTCGGCTGCCTCGATCTCCTGCGATTCGGGGATCTGCGGACGGACGAGAGTCGCACGATCGCGAAGGAGGTGATCCGGGGCATCGCCGGGTACGGCAACCCGCTCGGCATCCCGAACCTCGGAGGCGATACGGAATTCGATGCCGCCTACAATGGCAACTGCCTCGTCAACGCGGCCGCGCTCGGCATCGTCCGCGAGGATGAAGTCATCCGCAGCGCCGTGCCGGAGGAAGCGGGAACGGTCGGCTACGACATCCTCCTCGTCGGCAAACCGACCGACCGAAGCGGCTTCGGCGGCGCATCGTTCGCGTCCGCCGTCATGGGGCACGGGAACGCCGAGGAGAACACGGGGGCGGTGCAGGAGCCGAACCCCTTCCTCGAACGGCATCTCCTCGCGTCCACCTATGCGCTCTTCGACTGGCTCGCCGCCACCGGGAACATCGGCCGGGTGAGTTTCAAGGATCTCGGCGGGGGAGGGATCGTCTGCGCGAGCGTGGAACAGGTCGCGACGCGGGGACTCGGCGCGGACATGGACCTCGACCGCGTACACGTCGCCGCGCCGGACCTCCCGTCGGAGGTCATCGCCTGCGCGGAAACGCAGGAACGGTTCTGCTGGATCTGCCATCCCGACCTCACGGCACACATCCTCCGGCACTACAACGAAACGTGGGATCTCCCGCGGATCGCGGAGAACGCGCGGGCAAGCATCATCGGAAAAGTGAATGCTGGCGATCTCTATACGCTGACGCACCGGGGGAAAGTCGTCTGCCGCGCGCGTGCGCAGGACATCACCTGCGGGCTCGCAGAGGACCGGCCGATTGCACCGGCCGAAGCTCCGAGGCGGGAACCGGACATCGCGTGCGTCGGCGGTGCGATCACTGTCCGGCAGTCCCATGCAGAGCGGGGTGCGGAAAGGGCTCTCCCCGTTCAGGATGCGTTTCTAGAAATCATCGCCCACCCAAACAACGCCTCGAAAGCCCCCGCCATCCGCCAGTACGACAAGAACGTCATCGGCATCACCGTGATCGAACCCGGGGAGGCGGACGCCGCCGTGTTCGCCCCCCTCCGGGACCTGCGGCACTTCGTCCACGAGGGCGCGCACCCCGGATGGGAGCTCCCGGAAGACGACGCGCGCCGCGGCGTTGCGGTCTCCGTGGACGGGAACGGCCGGTACGGGCGTATCTCCCCGTACTGGCAGGGCGCGAACGCCGCCGTCGAGGCGATGCGGAACGTCGCGGCAGTCGGCGCGGTCCCCCGCGCGATCACGGACTGCCTGAATTACGGCAATCCGGAAGACCCATCGCACCTCTGGGCGCTCGCGGAGGGCATCCGCGGCATCGCGGACGCGGTGCGCGGCATCTCCTTCGACGGGGCGCACCCCGCTGTCATATCGGGAAACGTCAGCCTCTACAACGCCCGCCCCGACGGGAGCGCCATCGATCCGATGGCGACCGTCTGCTGCATCGGGGTGATCCCCGATGCGGCGGACGCCGTCACCATGCAGATCAGGGAACCCGGATCATCCCTCTACCTCATCGGCGAACGCCGGGACGAATGCGGCGGCTCCGCCTACTACCAGATGCTGGAAGAGTTCTGCGGATTCCCGCGTGACGCGCTGCTCGGATCGAACGTCCCGCATCCGGATTTTGCGCGCGCTGCGGAAGAGATGCGCTTCGTCACTGCGGCCATCGGCCGGCGGCTCGTCCGCGCGTGCCACGACGTCTCGTCCGGCGGACTTGCCGTCGCGCTCTTCGAAATGACGCTCCCCCAACGCAAACGCGGCGGCGACATCGGCATCGACGTCGATCTCGGGCCACTCGGGAACGGCATGCGCAGCGACGCCCTCTGCTTCTCGGAAACCGGCGGCTTCGTCCTCGATGTGTCACGGAGCAGTACAGACGCGTTCGATCGGATGGCGCGGGATTTCCCGGTGCGGGCGACCCGGATCGGCCAGTCGCGCGCCGGCGGTACGTTCGTCATGCGACAGGGGGATACGATCCTGATCCAGGAAACGCTTCAGAAGTGCCATTCGGCTTGGAAAACCGGCTTGGAACAGAAATTGACATAACACCGGAGTTCTATTGACAACATAGAAAGTCCGTGGTTTAATGTCTCTCTTTTTCCACGCACCACTCTATGCGAAAAAGCCTCCTTCTCCTTCTCTGCGCAAGTCTCCTCTCCATCGCCGCGGGCGCGCGCCCCGTCGCCGCCGCGGGCGAGACGATCACGATCACGCAAATCAGCCCGATCGATCAGCTCGGCAGGTGGCTGCTCACGCCGCCGTCCGGGCGCCCCCAGAGCACGAATGGCGACGACGAACCGGTGGTGACATTCACCGCCCTCACGACGGGCACGTACACGCTCGAGGTGGAACCGCCGCTCGACGCCGACACGACCATCACCGTCACCCGATCCGGCGTGCTCATGAAGACGGTTGAAGGCAAGAAGACGACATTCACGCTTCCGCCGAACGATGCAATCGCCGTCGAGATCCGCTACTTTTTCAAAGGCACGATCACCGTCGACAGCGAGCCACAGGGCGCGCGCTTCGAACTGCGCGGTCCCGGCAAGGTGCGCTTCACGGGCACGACGCCGGAGACGTTCCACAACATGCCGCCACTCTACTACACGGTGACCTACAGCCGCTTGCCGGGATGCACGACGCCCCCCCAGCAACACCGCGAACTCGAGGTGGACGGGCGCCTTGATTTCAGCACGCACATGACATGCACGACGATGTCGACGGCGGAACCGACTGTGAACTCGCGCGCGCGCCGGGAAGTCGCCGAACCGCAGAACAGGCTCCGCGGATACCTCGCGCGCGTGATGCTGGCGCCGCACCAGACGGAAGTGATGCCCGGCGACACGGTCGAATTCACCCTGAGCGTGCGGAACACAGGCACGCTGCCGCTCAATAACCTCACACTCATCAGCCAGTACAATCCCTCCCAACTCCAGGTGGTCCGTCCGCTGCCGGAGGACGGCATCGTGTCGGGCAACCTGATGGCATGGCGCATTCCCCAGCTCTTCGCGGGAGAACTCTGGTCGGTGACATTCCGCACGGTCGTCGCGGACGGCGTGCAGCGCGGCGAACAGATGACGATCCTCGCGCACGCGGAAAGCGAGGACATCGACGGGAGCATCGCCTCGCATGCGAGCGTCGCGCGGATCGGCGTGCCCGTCCTGCCGGAAACAGGAGCGAACTTCGCACTCCTCTTCCTCCTTGCCTCCGCCGCGGTGACGGTCCCCCTCTCGATGCTCCCGCACAGCCGAAGAATGCCACGTACATCCTGAACGGCATAAAGACAATTCGTACGGAGAAGGGATCTGCAAATCACAGGCCAGCCCACTGTGCTGTATACTGCCCCCGGTCTCCCCAAGCTTCCCCTCTTCATGCCATGTCCCATTTCCCTGTTCCACCCCTCCTCTTTACCGCACTCGCACTGGGGTTCCTCTCCCCCCTCCCCCTCGCCGCGCCATCCACGCATGCCGCGACCGGCTCCGTCCGCATCCACATCGAACAGGTCAGCCCCTACGCCAGCCATGACGCGTTCGGCGCCTGGTCGCTCATCCTCCCCGGCAACAGCCGCATCGAAATGAAAGCCAATGGCGGCCACACGCGGGAGCAGCTGCCCGCCGGCCATTACACGTTCCTCGTCGATCCGCTCGCCGGCACGACGGCGAAGGTCACGCGCACCGTCAACGGGGAAACCGCCGGCACGTTCGATCTCCCCCAGATCTCCTTCGACGCCGCGGACGGCGACGATATCCTCCTCACCGTGGAATTCGTCTTCGTGCGGACCGGCAACGTCGCCGTCAGCAGCGAACCGCTCGGTCTCTCTTTCACCCTGAAAGGCCCGAATGCGTCCGCATTCAGGGACACCACCCCCGCCTCCTTCCTGGATGTCGTGGAGGGGCTCTACACGGTCTATTTCGATGCCATCGAGGAATGCATCACGCCGCGCCCACTCAGCCAGCGGCTCGTGAAAGACAGCCGGGTGAATTTCTCCGTCACGATCGCCTGCGAAAACATCGACCGCATCCCGCAGCAGGAGGCGAAAACGCTCCAGTTCGAGTTCGTGACGGTCGCTACGGAGGACGGGACGATCACGTTCGGAGATACGCCCACCAGCGCGTGGTTCGCGCCGTTCGTCGCACAGGTCGCCCGTTCGGGCATCCTCACCGGATACCGGGACGGGGCGGGCAAACCCACGGGCACCTTCGGCGTGCAGGACGAGGTGACGCTCGCGCAGCTCGCGAAGATCGCCCACAAGGTCACAGGCATCCATGAAAATACGGCGGGCGTGGAACCGCGGAACACGCGCGCCCGCAACCAGTGGTTTGCGGCTTTCTACGCCTCCGCGGAAAAGCAGCACTGGGAGGCGTTCCAGGACCAGCGAACCGATCCCAACCGTCCGGCGACGCGCGCGGAGGTGGTTGCGACTCTCCTGCAGGCGCTCGATGTCCCGCGCGTGTGGCCGAAGGGGGCACTGTTCCGCGATGTCACTCCGGCGACGCGTTTCGCCGCATCCATCGAAACGGCCGCGACGGACGAGCTGGCGTCGGGCTACACCGACCGCAACGGACAGCCGACGGGGGAATTCGGACCGGAGCGCCCCATCAACCGGGCGGAGATGGCAAAAATCGTGACGCTCGCCATCGAACTCTACAGAGCAACGACGGCGGAAATACAGGGAGAGAGCCAGTGATCATCGGTCCATGACGAGTGCCGTCGCCAGATCCGTGACATCGCCGGCGCCCATGCAGAGGATCACATCCCCCTGTCCGAGCGCAAGGCACTTCCCGCGGGCGGACTCCGGCGTCCCGACGTATGTGCACTGCGTGGCACTCCCCCGCGCTATGTCGCCGGCGAACCGCTCCATGGAACGCGCGTCGATCCCCTGCGTCGCTTCCCTGCGCGCCTCGTACACGTCGAGAAGCCAGACCGCATCGGCATCGGTGAATGCGCTCGCGAATGCTTCCCGGAACGCCGCAACCCTGTTGTGCATATGCGGCTGGAACACGCAAATCCGCCGTGCCCCGCGGTACTTCTCCCGCGCGGCGGCGAGCGTACACGCGACTTCTTTCGGGTGATGGGCGTAATCATCGACGACCGTAGCGCCGGCGGGCGTCGCCCCCCGTTCTTCCAAACGCCTCCATGTGCCGCGGAACGCGTGCAGCGTCTCGCGTGTCACCCGCGCATCAATGCCGAGTTCCCGCCCGAGAACCGCCACGAGCGCCGCATTCGCCAGCATGTGCCGCCCGGGGATCGAGAGCCGGATACCCGATACATCCTCCGCATCCGCGCTACGCCGTCCGGACTCCCGCGCGATCCGCCGGCAATCCGGGTCGTCCATGTGCGTGATCACGGGACCGTCCGCCGGAAGCTTCCGCAGGAAATCCGCAAAAGCCCCCTGGTAATCCTCCACGGAATCGAATGCGTCGAAATGATCCCCGTCCGCATTCGTCAGGAGCACCATGGACGGTTCGATTTCGAGGAAATGCCTGCGGTACTCGCACGCTTCGAGCACGAGATACCTCTGCCCGCCTTTGCGCCAGTTCCGGCCGTCGAGCTGCGGCACTTTCGTCCCGACGACGACCGTCGGATCCAGACCGGCGGCAAGCAGGACCAACGCCGCCATCGCGGTCGTCGTCGATTTCCCGTGGGTCCCGCACACCGCGATGACTGTCCCGAAACCACGCGCGTACGCGCCGAGAGCCTGGAAATAATTGAGCTCCCGGATGCCGAGCTTGCGCGCGTGCAGGCGCTCCGGCGCATCGTCCGGCACCGCAGCGGAGTAGAGGAAGAGGTCGGTGTCATCCGGAAACCCCGAACCGCCCTGATCGGTCGTGACGGCGATCCCCTGCTCCCGCAGACGCCGCGTCAGATCCGTTTCCGTGCGATCGCTCCCGAGCACCGCATGCCCGTCCGCGCGGTAGAGCGCCGCGAGCGCGCTGAGGCCGATACCGCCGATGCCGGAACAGTAGATCTTCACCGTGACAATGGTAACACACCGCGCGCACAGGAAGGCTTCAAGATTCAAACTGCAAGCTGTAAGCTGGCAACCGATGGCCTACCAGAACCTCGAACCGTTTTCGAAACAGCTGACGATCGTCGTCGGGCTGTCGGTCGTCGGATTCATGGCGTTCGGATTGGCGCTCTCCTTTTACCGCAACGTCCTCTTCGAGCAAACACTGGCGAACATGAAAATACGGAACGACGCGATCCGCCTCGACATCGAACAGGGGCACCGAAACCTAGAGTACTTCCGGTCCGCGCAATTCAAGGACAAGTACGCAAAGGAGAATCTCGGGCTCCTGAAAACGGGCGAAAAAGCGCTGATCCTCACGCAAGCCGCCGCCGAACCGTCCGCGCACGCAGTGGACGGACCGACGGAGGAGGAACGGGAGGAACGGTACCTCGATCTCCTCCGCCAGATGCCCATCCTCGAGCACTGGAAACTGTACCTCTTCCACCCGGGCGAGGCGGAGAAACTGCGAGAGGGAATGATTCAGTGCCTCCCGAATGATGGTTGCGGGGGCGGGATTTGAACCCGCGACCTCGAGGTTATGAGCCTCGCGAGCTACCGGTCTGCTCCACCCCGCCCGCACATTCTGGCGTAAATTTTCTTGCGCGCAAGCCAAATGTCCATATAGTGTTATCGCTATGGCACATAAGAAAGCAGGAGGCTCCACGCAGAACGGCAGGGACAGCAACGCGAAGAGGAGAGGGGTGAAGCGCTTCGGCGGGCAATTCGTGCACGCGGGGGAAGTCCTCATCCGGCAGAAGGGCTACCGCTGCCGACCAGGCGCGAACACGCACGTGGGGAAGGACTGGACGATCCACGCCGCTCTGGAGGGAACGGTCCGATTCAGCCAGAAGCGCCTGGTGAAATTCAACGGGCACAGCGAGCGCTGCACGTTCGTGCACGTGGAACCAGCGATGGGGAAGGTTTAGTATAGACGCATGTCCGACCTCGGAAGCATCGAAGCCGGCCTCCCTCCTGAAATCGCCGGCGGGATGCCGGAGGAACTCAGCGAAGAAGCAAAACAGCGTTTCGCCGCCGCCGCTGCGGCGATGCAGCGCATCCGCCGCGAAGAAAAAAAGAGCAGGAAACGCGACGACCAGGTCGCACAGGTCATCATCCAGTTCCTCGGGGACACCGGCCGAAGCCATCTCTTCGTCCTCATTTCCCGCCTCGTCGCCCGGGACTGCCCCAGCATCTTCATCCTCGCGATCCTCTCGCTGATCCATCGCGAAAGCCGCGAGACGGTGCAGGAGTACCTGAAGGAATCCGGCAGGAAAACGGCCGAGGAAACCGTGAGCGAAAACCTCGCGCTCCTGCGGCCCGGCGAACTTGACGCCGCGACCAACCGCGCGCTCATCGACTGGATCACCCGTCTGCAGCTCGTCCTTTCCATGAACCCGGAGAAGATCCTCCTGAAGCTCATGACCGACGAGAAACACGTGGACGGGACGGTCCTCCAGCTCACCACATTCATCCTGCAGGAATTCTTCGCGGGACAGGGCAGGGACGCGCCCTTCGAAAAAATCCAGCCTCTCACGGCGAGCATCCTCCAGACGGTATTCGAACCGTTCATCGGGAACGCCCGGGAGGCGCTGTTGCAGAAAATAACGGGAAAGCAGACGGAACGGGAGGAGTGAGTCAGAAAGCGCAGAACGGGAAATCCTGCAGGGGGGTCTGCTTACGCCCGTCTCTTTCCGCATAGAGCCGCAGACAGTCCACCGGGATATCGAAACGAACGTCACCCAGCGCTTTCAGAACTTTCTTCCTGAAACACAGGAACTTCTGCGGGTTCTGCATGCGCGCGAGCGTCGTGTGCGGACGGAAGAGCTTGGGGTCCGGCCACGGGCAAGCTTTCTTGAGTCTCGCGAGTTCTTGAGAGAACGCGATCCTCAGCGTCAGAACGCGATCATTGAATGTCTCCGCTTTCTCGATATGGAGCGTGAACGGAGGCCGGTTCGCCGATAGCTGCGCCGTCTGCGCCTGTATCTGGTGATACTCGATCTGCATCACTTCCGGAAAGAACTGCATCGTGATGTGCGGCCTTTGCGGATTCTGGAAACGGAACAGATCCCCGAACGGCCTGAGCGTTTCCTGCAGAGCCTGAAATTGCCATTTGGCCTGGTTCTCCAGCGGGAGAGCCACGAAGACGGATCGGAGAGGAAAAAGGAGATCGCGCATGTCCCATTTCTTGGCCCTCGGAACCCTTTGGGCGAAGCGGGCTCCATTTTCCATGTTCCATTTCTCCCTGTCTATCGTTTCAGCACGCTCAGGAACGCCTCCTGCGTCAGCGTCACCTTCCCCATCTTCTTGAGCCGCTTCTTCCCCTTCTTCTGTTTCTTCAGGAGCTTCTGCTTGCGCGTGACGTCCCCCCCGTAGAGATGCCCGGTGACATCCTTGCGGAACGCCGGGATCGTCTCGCGCGCGAGGATCTTGGCTCCGACCGCCGCCTGGATGGGTATCTGGTACTGCGCTTTCGGAATAACATCCTTCAGTTTCTTGCAGATGACGGACCCGACGCGATGCGCCTCGCTCCGGTGCACGATCGTCGAGAGCGCCTCCGAGGGGTCGCCGAGCAGGAGGATCTGGAGCTTCACCAGTTCCCCCGCCCGCATGCCGGAGGGCTCGTAGCTCATGGAACCGTACCCCGCCGTCACGGACTTCAGATGATCGAAGAAATCCAGCACGATCCCCTGCAGGGGCACCTCGAACGTGAGCAGCGCCCGGTCCGCTTCCAGATAGGCGAGGGAGAGGTAGACGCCGCGCCGTTCCTGCGCGAGCTGCATGACCGGCCCGACGTCCCCCCGGCGGCAGATCACCTCCAGCCGGACCCACGGCTCGCGCACTTCCCGGATATACGCCGGATCCGGAAAATCCGCGGGGTTGCTGATGACGACCGTATCCGATTCCGGAGCGACGAGCAGGGACGACCGGACGACTTCTGCCGGATGCCGGGCATTGAGATGAATTTCGTACCGCACCGTCGGCGCCGTGATGACCAGATCGCAGTCATGCTCGCGCTCGAGCCGCTCCTGCACGATATCCATGTGGAGGAGCCCGAGGAAGCCGCACCTAAACCCGTTCCCGAGCGCCGCGTTGCGTTCGGGCTCGTACGAGAGCGCCGCGTCGTTGAGGGACAGCTTCTCGAGCGCAACCCGCAATTGCGGGTACCCGTCCGCCTCGGACGGGTACAGCCCCGCGAAGACCATCGGCTGGACCTCCCTATACCCCGGGAGCGGCGCCGCGTCCGGAGCGGAAGCCACCGTGTCCCCCGTCCGCACCTGCGCCACGTCCTTCGCGCCCGTCACGATGTACCCGATTTCCCCGGTGCGCAGAATGGGATCGGACGCGTACTGCGGACGGAAGTGCCCGCAGTCCAATATCTCGAGGTCGGCGCCCGCTTTGAGGAACCGGATCTTCTGCCCTTTCGCGAACGACCCCTCCTTCACCCGCACGTATGCGACCGCGCCGCGGTACGGGTCCATGACGGCGTCGAAGATGAGGGCCCGATCCCCACCCCCTTCCCGCTCCCCGTTCCCCGGCCCGGAAATTCGCGAAACGACCGCTTCCAGAACCTCCCGGATCCCCCTCCCCTCCTTCGCCGAAATCAGAAGGATGTCCTCCCTGGCACAACCGAGGAGCTTCACCACCTCCGCCGCGACGCCTTCCGGATCCGCCGCGGGGAGATCGATTTTATTCAGAACGGGAATGATCGCGAGATCGTGCTCCATCGCCATGGAGAGGACAGCGAGCGTCTGGGCCTGGATCCCCTGCGACGCGTCCACGAGCAGGACCGCCCCCTCGCAGGCGGCGAGACTCCGGCTCACCTCGTAACGGAAATCCGTGTGGCCCGGCGTGTCGATCAGATTCATCTGCACCCCGTTCCACGCCATTCGCACCGGCTGGAGCTTGATCGTGATCCCCCGCTCGCGCTCCAGATCCATCATATCGAGCATCTGCTCTTTCATCACCCGCTTCGAAACGGTGCCCGTGATCTCGATCATCCGGTCGGCAAGCGTGGACTTGCCGTGGTCGATGTGGGCGATGATGCAAAAATTGCGGATTTCCATAAAAAAAGCCGCGCATACCATAGCAAATCCCGCCACCCGAAGACACTTATCGTCCCATCCTCCGCCCGAGTTGCTCCAGAAGCGCGGCGCCGTCCTCCAGGAGCGCCTCGTACTCCTGAACGAGAGCGTCGTAAGTCTCCGTCCGTTCGCGCGCGATGTCCCGCGCATCCCCTCCTTCCATCGCCCGCAGAAGCCGCGCACGCGTATCCGCCTCCACGCCGCGCCGCCGCGCTTCGTCGACATCACGATCATCGGGGGATTCGAACTTCACGCCGATGTGCCCTGCAGGACCTTTGAGATCGACGACGAAATAGTCGGTGAGCGGGAAGAGACGCTCGTACTGCCGTTTCTGCTCGCGCGCCCGCCTGCGCACGTCTTCGCAGCGGTCCTGCACCGCGTCCGCGCGTGCGCGCAGCGGCGCGCCTCCGGCATCCTTCGCCTTCTGGATCGCCTGCATCAATTTGGTGGAGCCGTCCTCCATGACGAGACACTGCAGGCGCCGTTTCAGGAAGATGAACTCGCGGGGATAGGGATTGTCCGGCCGGTCGGACCGGTCGATCTGCGGATGACCTTCGTAGAGCTCCACCGCCGCCGCAGCAGCCTCGTACTCCTCCGGCACATGCAGGCGCGCGTCGCGCAGGATCACACGCCGCAGATCGGCGGCAACGAGGACAATGCCGATCGGCCCGAGCATCCGTCCCACGCGGGAAACCCTCGAC
>Ga0209541_10006451_pt1 | contig 19991 bp, 12 predicted proteins | sample RifCSPlowO2_01_FD_184027 | JGI IMG/M metagenome (GOLD analysis project Ga0209541, IMG submission 184027) | Groundwater microbial communities from Rifle, Colorado - Rifle CSP2_plank lowO2_0.1 (SPAdes) (version 2) | ecosystem: Environmental > Aquatic > Deep subsurface > Groundwater | place... | reverse complement strand
GCGCCCGCCGCATGCTTCGCATACGGCCCACTCGGCCACCTCTCCACAAATTTACATTTGCCGGTGACCTCGGGTTTACCCGGGCGCTCATGCGCCCGCCGCATGCTTCGCATGCGGCCCACTCGGCCACCTCTCCAAAAACAATAATTTGCCGCATTAGTGTAACACACGAAACGCCCTAAGGCAAGACACGCAAACCGCCATAATTCTGCTATACTAACCAACATGAAATTTGAGTTTACCGGAAAAAAGACAGAGCAACGCGATATAGAGCCCACATTCGAATTTGGCGCTGTGTCAGAATCAAAATCAGAAATGCGCCCAAATCAGGACGGTTATTTTGTCGACCAAAAAAATCGTGCTGCATGCGTGTGTGATGGTGTTTCAAGCTCATACGAACCGCATGATGCCTCACGCATCGTCGCAGAAACAATCGCGGATGCCATCACCTTCGCTCCACCATCAGCAACGCCAGAAAAAATAGCGACGCTCCTTTCCGAAATAATCGTACATGCAAACGATCGGCTCCGACGCATCAGCAAAAACAGGACGGACGAACTGGACATGATGCAAACAACGGCTGCTGCAGTGGTCATTCGGCAGCACGAACACAAGTTATTTGCCGTGAGTGCAAGTGCCGGCGATTCACGAATACTCCTCTACTCCCCGCACACACGAGCGATCACCCATCTCACCTCTGACGCAGCTGATCCCCATGCAACACATCCCGTTGACCCGAAGCAAAGAACAGAACGCGAAATTCAGTATGCACTCGCTGCCGTGACAACAGCAGAAGAGCTTGATGACGACGACTATCTGGGTGATTGTTTTGACCACCGCAACAGCCTCAAACAAAGCATTGGCCGCGAAGTAAAAATTTCGCCCCACACACATATTGAAGAAGTGAGACCCGGCGACATCTTGCTCGCATGCACTGACGGAATAACGGACACGCTGGATGATCAAAAAATTATCGCAATCATTGAGCAAAGCAAGAATCCAGACGAGATTGCACAAAAGTTGGTAGCGGCCGTCAAGGCAGCGGTGGCAGCAGAAAGAAAACACCTCATGAAATTTCCGGATACCGTAGAAAACATCCGCGCAAAATCAGATGACATGACTGCTGTTGCAATTAAAATTGGGTAATTTAAACAGCAACTTCACGCAAAGAAAAAAATGGTTCTCGCTTTGAGCTTTCCAAAATCACCACGCGATCATGTCGCTCGATCAGCCCCGCACGCTCGGCTTCGCGCAACATCGCCCGCACAAAATGCGCAGCGGTCAGCGTGTGCAAACGGAAGGGGTACACGCTATAGTGCAGATTCAGCTGCGCACCCTCAGCGTCAGACTTAGTTTGTGCGAAAATTGCGGCATGCGGACGAAAATGTGAAATGAGTGGTACCAGCCCGATCGAATTATGCGGCACGATGATCGCGGCGGCGTTGTGTAAATCCGCCGCTAAAACGCTGAGCTGTCCGATCGTTTCATTTTCAGCGCCGCCAACTGGCGCATGACATAATACCGTCTCAAATTCTGAGCCCGGATGCTCTGCAACATCGATAATACGAGCCATCATTGCCACAGTTTCGACCGGATATTTTCCCGTTGCCGACTCACCTGACAACATCACCGCATCAGTGCCATCAAAAACCGCTTGCGCCACATCAGAAACTTCTGCGCGCGTTGGCCGCGGATTGCGAATCATTGAGTCAAGCATTTGTGTCGCGACCACCACCGGTTTTTGCGCCGCGCGACACTTGATAATGATCCGCTTCTGAATTAACGGAACTTGTTCTGGGGGCAACTCAACACCGAGGTCGCCGCGTGCAATCATGATCCCATCAGCGGCGTGAATAATTTTGTCCAGATGATCAACGGCTTCGTGCTTTTCAACTTTGACGATAATTTTCGGCACGCGCGCCGGTTTTGCTTTTATAATTAATTTTCGCAATTGCTCAACATCGCGCGGATCACGCACAAACGACAACGCGACCCAATCAACACCATGTGCCAAACCAAAAACCAAATCTTTTTTATCTTTTTCAGTGATCGCCGGAATTTTTAAACTGGCGCTCGGCACATTGATCCCCTTGTGTGAGGTGAGCGTACCGCCAACCACCACACGCGCCGTGATTTCAGTCGGCGTCGTACCTAAAATTTCAACTTCAAGCAACCCGTCGTCAAGTAGCAACGTGTCGCCACGCGACACATCTTTCGGCAACCCCAAATATTGAAATGGAATCGCGCCATGATGCTTGGGATTATTGCTGAACACAATTTTTTCCCCAGCCTTCAACACCACACCCTCGGGCGGCAATTCGCCGACACGGACTTTTGGACCAGAAAGATCTTGTAAAATAGTGACCGTTCGTCGCGCCCGCCGCGCAGCCAAACGAATCGCCGCAATATATTTGGCATGTTCTTCAAAAGATCCGTGCGAGAAATTCAAACGCGCGACATTGACCCCAGACCGAATAAGTTCCAAAAGAATTCGTGGGTTGCATGACGCAGGGCCAATGGTAGCAATGATGCGTGTTCGTTTCATAAAGAGCGAATTAGTTGACCCTCCCCGATGAGCGTAACCGTTACCGCACGCGACTTCGTTGCATGAAGTCCTGAATAAAACTCAAAATATCAGAGACAAACGGCAAGTATTCTTTCACAAACGGCGGAATAAAAATAACCGCAAGTATGATCGGAACGAGAATCAAAAGCAGTCGCGCCGTGCCGACAATACTGCTATACAGCATAAACCGTTCAACTTTATGCATGCGCTGATTGAGTTCGGCGAGTTGGTGTTCAGTCGAACCGTGATCTTCCATAGAAAATTATTTTTTCTTTTTTTTCTCCAAACTCTGCAATTCTTTTGCAAATCCGCTCACATCAGTGAATGATCGATAAATTGACGCGAACCGGATATATCCTATTTTATCAAAATTTTTCAAATGATGCATTACGATGTCCCCAATCTCACTACTTTTGATCTCACGCTTGCGCCGTTTTTGCATGTCGCGCTCGATACGCGAGATCAGCGTACGAAAACTTTCGTTGGTATATGGCCTCTTTTGCATGGACAATCGGATCCCCTGTCCCATTTTTTCGCGATCATACACTTCTCGGCCACCATCGCGCTTGACAACGGTAATGTCGAGCAGTTCCATTTCCTCGATTGTCGAAAAACGCTCGCCGCAGGTGTCACACTCTCGCCGTCGCCGAACCGTCAGCCCATCTGGTGCGACGCGCGAATCAACAACTTTCGTTTCTGTCTTGCACGCCGGACACAACATAGAACAACCTGCGCGTTAACTACCTCCCGCATTCATCTTCTTACGAATGAACGCCGGAATATCAACCTCTTCTTCTTCAGCACCTTCAACATCATCTGACGCAATTCTCGACGAAACGGAGCTCAAAGATTTTTTTTGAAAGGTTGCTACACTCGAGCTCGTATCATCATCTTTAACAATCGGTCGAACGGGCTGCGGCTGGATGCGCACCGGAGCACTTTCCGCCCGCGCCGCTGGCTCTGGCTGCTGCCGAAACAACGGCCGCGCAACGGGTCGAAATGCCGGCTGATCCTCGCGTGCTGTTTCTGGCCGCGCGACGCGCCGCTCTTCAAAACCTGTTGCGACAACGGTGATCTTCACGTCCTCGCCCAAACTGTTGTCGTGTGACAATCCCCAAATGATCGCCGCATTTTCATCCGCAGATCCAGTCACCACTTTCGCCGCTTCCTGCACTTCTTGCATGCTCAAATCTTCAGGACCCGTAATGAGGAACAAAATGCCACGCGCACCATCAATGGAAATCTCAAGCAATGGCGAGGAAATCGCAGCCTTTGCCGCATCAATCGCGCGATTCTCGCCGGATGCACGACCAATACCCATGAGCGCAGAACCTTGATTTGACATGATCCGCTTCACATCCGCAAAGTCAACATTAATTTGACCGTGCGTCATAATCAATTCAGAAATTCCTTGCACTGCCTGACGGAGCACATCATCAATCACCCGAAACGCTTCTTGCAACGTTGTTTTTTTATCAACCATTTGCATCACGCGATCATTCGGCACAGTGATGATCGTATCTACCCGACCTGCCAACTCTTCGTGAGCACGATCAGCAATTGATTTGCGCTGCGATCCTTCAAAACTAAATGGCTTAGTCACGACCGCAACCGTCAACGCACCAACCTCACGCGCAATATCAGCAACAACTGGACATGCACCCGATCCTGTTCCACCGCCCATTCCCGCAGTCACAAAAACCATGTTCGCGCCTTTCAACAAGTCGCGAATCTCATTTTGCGATTCTTCTGCAGCGCGCCGACCGGTTTCTGGATCCATTCCTGCGCCCAATCCGCGCGTTACTGTTTTTCCGATGTTAATTTTATGCGTGGCAAGCGAATGATGGAGCGCTTGAATGTCAGTATTTAAGGCAATAAATTCCACGCCCCGAATTTTCGCTTCGATCATTCGATTGACCGCCGATGTTCCACCGCCGCCAACACCAACAACCACAATCTTCGCAAATGTTTCCAGAGCAGGTTTCACTTCAGGCATACGATTGAGTACAATATGTGTTCAAAACCCTGATATAAATAAAGGAGCCGCAGCTCTCCTCTATAGGATACCCAATAGTTATCCACTGGTCAAGCAAAAAAGCAATGCTTTGAATCAAAACAAGTCAAGGCATGATTGATCGAACCCATTCACGCACCTGTTTGAACACAACGGCAACGTCCTTGAATGAAGATCCAATGGTTGAAACGAACGAATCACCGTGCCCACCGCCGCCACTTCTTTTGCCCCCGCCAACATACGGAATGTCGCCGCGCACTCCCCACGCAACCAAACCGATTGCCGAAGCAAACGAAAGATCATTGACGCGATCAGACAAACTGGTGATATCAATCGGATACCCGAGCGCAGCAGGCAGTCGCAATTCTTTTTTTGCCAACTCAACAAGTCCGTCGAGCCGAGCGCCACCACCCGTGAACAAAACCCCGGCTGGCAGCAAACCAGATCGTTCAATGGCTCGCAACTCTTTATCAACTTTTCGAAATATTTCCTCAACGCGCGCTTCGATGATTTCCGCGACGTACTTCCGATCAACAACTTCTTGCTCTGTCGCGCCGAGTTCTGCTAAAAAAATTTCTTCCTTGCGACCAACTGCTTTCGGAAGCGCCGTTCCATATTCAATCTTCACCCGCTCCGCAACATCGATCGAGGTACGCAACCCTATAGCAATGTCAGAAGTGATGTGCTCAGACCCAATCGCAAGCACGGCAGTATGCAACACATTTCCTTCCTCAAAAATGGCGAGACTCGTCGTGGATGAACCAATATTCACCACAACAACACCCAATTCCTTTTGCCGCGGCGTCGTTACAATATCTGCGCCGGCAAGAATAGTCAAAACCTGCCGATCAATCTCAAGACCGGTTCGATATACGACGCGATTGATATTTTTGATTTGTGATGAAACACCCTGAATGATCTGCGCGTCGACCTCAAGCCGAACGCCGGTCATCCCTGTTGGATCTTTAATGCCCGTTTGCCCGTCAACAGTAAATGTTTTTGGAATGACGTGTAAAATTTCATAATTCACCGGAGTCGCCACCGTGCGTGCCGCTTCAACCGCTCGCGAAACATCGTCCTCAGTAATCTCGCCATCTGGTTTTGCAACGGCAACAACGCCCTTGCTTTGTTGGGACAAGATATGACTGCCGGAAATGCCGACAACGGCGTGTTCAATTTGTCCACCTGCCAAACGCTCGACGCGCTCGATGCAGGCAGAAACAGATGACACCGCGTCATCAATGCTCGTGATAATTCCCTTGTGAATTCCTTCTGCCGGAACTTCGGCACACCCCAAAATCTGCAACAACTCACCGTTACCTTGTTGCACCATCTGCCCGACAGCAATGCGCACCGCTGAAGAGCCGATGTCAATGCCAGTGATTCGAGTTGCGCGCGACGCGAATTTCATGCAGCTATTGTATCACAAAAGCCCAGAAGTGTGGAAAAAAAATAATCACGCCAACAGCGACTGCTGCAAGGCTCATGAGCAGTACCGCACCAGCCATCATATCTTTGATCGTCCCCACATAACTATGCAATCGCGGTTTCACCATATCAACGAATCGTTCAACAATAGTGTTCAATATCTCCAGAACCAAAACCATGATGAGAACCAGCGTCACAATAACATACTCCCACGGCTTCAAATCAATCACAAACATGAGCCCAATCACACACACCGCTGCAACGCTTTGCACCTGAAAACTACGCTCTTCAAGCCACACCGTCTGTAGACCACGCAGCGCAAACAAAAAACTTTTTCCAAAACTGCTCAGGGGTTTCATACAACTTGACTACAAAAAGTGTTCAATGTATTTTTCTTGAAGTGGCAACATGATTGCTGCGTCTCGCTTTGTTTCATGATCATAATCAAGCAAGTGGAGCGTGCCATGAATCGTCATACGGAGCAACTCCTGTGCATACGCAACACCGAACTCCGATGCCTGCGAACGAATATACGATCGACACAGCACAATCTCGCCGATCACCGCGTCATTCGGAAATGGAATATGCGCATCAAACTCACGAAACGATAATACGTCCGTGATCGCATCTTTTTTTCGATATTGACGATTCAGTCGACGAATTTCGCCGGGACCGACAAACGAAATTTCAGCATGAATTTTTTTAAAGCCCTCGCGCCGCAGTACATAGTCACTCGCTCGCTGGAGCTCTCGCAATTGTTGCTCGGTTGTCATGGCTGTGCGGTCGGCAACAAATCGATTGGTGTGGTGACGTTCGGTGTTTTGAACGACTGCACCATCATCTGAAACGTTGCACGATAATTAATCTCTTCACGACTGCCGCCATTGTACGTCAACAGATAAACGTGTGATCCGTCGGTAATCACGGCAACGCTCCCATCAGGACTCATCACGCCAGAAACTTTGTATTTATTTGTGAATGGTACATAGGTGATCAGCGATTCGTTTGGAAACGTCGCCGCAAACCACGCGGTAAATGTCTGTTCAGCCGGAAATGGCAACGCCGCGACTTGCACATATTCCTGCGTGATGGACGTGAATAAAACTTCCTTTTTTGATTCTTCAAGCGACGAAGAGAGCCACGAGATCGGATAGTACACGGTGTACTGATATTCCGGATTCACATAAGTGTTCACCAATTGCGCATCAATCAATCGCTGCGGCGCTACACCCTTTGGGTTATACAAATTTTGCAACTCAACGGTATCAGCAAATGTATCTGCATCGCTGTCCGCAAGCGCGCCATTCGTTCCCCACAACTCTTCTTCAATATCCGTCATGCCGTCCGTGTCACCATCAGGCGAATCTTTGTACGCGTGCGGAGCGATCAATAAATCCACTTCAGGTTTTTTGACCTCAGGAGTTTGCGGTGGTAACACCAGTGCGGGGGGTTCTTCAACAACGGGCGGCACAGACGACGGCGTTTCAGCAACGACAGGTGGCGGCGGAATGGCCGTGTCCGACGCTGGCTCTGCGCGCACAAAAAACCACCACGCCGCAAATCCTCCTCCACCAAGAATCACCACTGCGCAAACAATTGCCGGAATCATCCATGACGAACGCTTCTGCACAGTAGCCGATGACCCAGACGGCGGCGTCACCACATTTTTTGGTATCACAATTTTTTGTGCTGACACTGGCTGTGACGGCGCGGTCGGCGACGGTGAAATCAATTGCGAGGTCTGCGTAGCCGAGGCAGTCTGAACATCCGCAGGCGCCGGATTTTTCCCGCCATAAAATTCCATCGGAATGGTGTGGATGTGTAAAGCCGGATCAACCGACTGTGTTGATTGTGTAGGAACTGCGGCGACTGCCATACGATCTTAACGCAACTTACCCTGACCCTTTGGATTAAATCCATTTAATACTTCCTGTCCGTCTGGAAACGTATCCCCGTCCGTATCTTTATTCAATGCATTGGTTCCCCAAATGTTTATTTCCGCGCCATCAGTCAACCCATCACCATCTGAATCTGGATTATTTGCATTCGTCCCCAGTTGCGCTTCCTTCACATCCGTCAATCCATCCTTGTCGCTATCGAGCGTTGCGTCTGGCGCGGCTGGAACCGGTGCGGGTGGTTGCTGCGTTGGTGTTGGCGGCGTTGTTGTTTCTGGTGTCGGGGTTGGTGTTGGTGTTGGCGGCGTTGGCTCTGTCACATCAACATCAACCGAACCCTTGCCCGGTTGTTCTTGTTCTTCTGCCGCAGCGGGCACTGACGCGCTTGGTGCATCCATCGGGGTAACAGCCACTGGTTTTTCTCTGATCACAAAAAACCATACGCCCGCGCCGACAAGCGCAACCGCAACCAAAATTATCGCGGCAAGCATGATACGTTTTAATGCAGCCGGTTCATGCAAATCAGCGGAACTGCTGTCAGACATTGAACCCGCATCAAGCGGCGACGGCGTTTGATTGGCAAGCGGTTGCAACTTGCCAGCGTCAAGCGCGCTCGGTCCCAGCACTGTTGTTTCTGGCGATGCATCTGGCAGGTGCTGCTCGCCGCCGGCAGGATCTGAGCCATCAAAAATATCTGGCACTTGATCACCACCTGATGAAGCTGATGAAGCGGCGGGTGCTGGCTGCTGCGCCGGTGCGGCTGGTATTGGTGCTTGTGCGTCGTCGTCAAACATATTTTTATCGTGATTGTTTCCGCACCCACTCGTAATCAGTGAGTGTCGGATCTTTGCTTTTTGGATTTTTTGGATCAGATTTAATTGACCTAACTTCTTCTGCATCAAGCAATCGGTCTCCGTCAGTGTCAGGCTTCGCCGGATCCGTGCCAAGTTTCGCCTCTTCCGCATCAGTTAAACCATCGGTATCGCTGTCTTTTTCGCTCGCAATGAGTGGCGCCACAACTGAATTACCTGTTTGAGCTGTTGCCTGTGTCGCCGTATTTCGATCGCGCGTTGCAAAAAAAACCACGAGCCCAGTCACGGCAATGGCAACGGCTGCAATCAGTATACCAAACACAAAATTTTTTGACAGCGGGCTCGGCGAGATTGGTTGCGATTGCATCGGTGTTTCCATATAAAAGTTGCGTTATTTTTTCAACAACAGATTTGCGGATGGACTGTAGTTTCCTCCCCACAATGCATTTTCTGGTTCATATTTAATTCCCAAAACTTGACCACCAAAGGTTTGCGCTTCAGGCATAAAGAAGAACGGATACCACACGTCTGATTTTTTGACCGCGCCGGCGTCAGTTGGTTTCAACGTCGCCGCAAGCCGCCAGTACAATTGCGACGTTGAATTTTTCGACGGATCGCGATAATAAATTTTCACCGTGGTCGAATTGTCAAAACTATCGAGCATAAATTCATACACGCCGCCATAATATGCCGTGCCATTAAATTGTTTCAGTGACACTACAACAGTTCGCGAGGCGCTCATTTTCGTTACGTCATTCACCGCGCGCGCGCTCTCGATTTGCGCAAACGGACCGGACGTCAAGCAGCCATCATACCAGCGCAAAAACGCTCGCGTCACGCCACCCGCATCTTTGACTGCATGCTCTGAAGTTCCGGACGCGCCAGAAATATTCCATCCATTCGCAGAACAGCCGTCCCATGGCGAACCGAATGCTGACGCTTTGTTCGTAGACAAAATGTATCCCGTTTCGGTTGGGTATACTTTTGATCCTTGCATGTCGCTTGGCACAAACATGTTGAGCACCACCGACGGTGTGCTATCACCAGTCACCACGACGCGATACTGCCCCGCGTCGCCGAGCGGCTCAACGTTGGTGAACTGCACCGTTTTGCTTGCCGCATCAACAACAGTCGTTAATTCTGGATATGCAAACGCTCCGCCCGCTTCGCTCATACTCGGCGCAACAGTCGCAAACTTTTGTTTTAAATTTTGTAAATTTGGCACCTGGCTCTGATGGAATTTGGTGAGCACGGTATATGACTTTCCCTCGCTAAAACATGCCGCAGGTTCCTGCCCTTTGACTCCAAGATGAAATGGGATTGTGGTGATAACATGTTCTGGTGGATTCCCATTGAACAGCGGCGCGCTCACAAAAATAGTACTGGTGAGAATGCTTTTGTCATTAACCGACGCTGCCGTAATCGGGAGCCAGCCGAGTGTTGGATCGCGCAGCGTGATCGCAGAATATTTGAATTCACCGTTTGCCGCTACCGTGTGGTTTGAAAATGTTTCTATTTCACACACATTACATGCGCCGTCAATCGACGTGTCTTTTCCGGAACACTGCGCGTTGCATTTGAAGGTTGCGTAATCAGTGCCAGCCGGACAAAACGCCAGCGTATCAGATCCATCACAAAACTCTGAACCGCCCTTTTTCCCATCGCCACAAAATCCACCGGTCACAAATCCTTTTTTGCACGTTGTCGTGCAATACTGACAGGAATTATTGCTACCATATTGCGCCACGCACTGCACGCCATTTTGTTTCCCGACGTCACATTCTTCGCCAGTGGCAGGATTAACCGTGCCGTCGCCACACCCGACAAATGCCGCCGCCGGCGCGTTCGGATTCGCAACACACACTGGCTCAACTTTATTCGTCGCCGCGTTCAGCACCTTGGTCTGCCACAAACACGACGCAGTACAGAATTTTGTGCAGGCGTTTCCTTGTTCATTGCCGTCGCACTCTTCACCACTCGCGCTGTCAACCGTGCCGTCGCCACAATATGATCCGGTTGCTTTGCAATTCCAGTTACACGAGTCCTGCTTATTTTTCGAATATTTTGTGCCGACAACCGGCTTGATGCATGCCGATGCTCCCGGACAATTATAGTCAGCGATACAACTAAGCTGTGGCTGCAAATCACATAAGCCGACCTGTTCCTTCGACGTACAAATCAGGGCGAGCGCTGGCGCTGGTGTTGAGTTTGTGATGGTAATGAGGTGCGACACTGGATCATACAAGATTGCCTGCGGCTGAGTGTTTGCAACACAACGAATGCCAATGTTTTTTCCGACATCCTTGAGTGAATCAAAAATAAATGATCGTCCTTGCAAGGTTCCGATATCACACACTTCATTTTTCTCCACCGCGCCATTGCCGCACGCACCTAATGAGTTTGCCAATTTGCAATCTGCACCACAGTGGTTGTACTGGCCGTTATACTTTGATCCTTCGTCGCATTCCTCGACACCCGCATCTACAACGCCATCGCCACACTTGTTGACGCACGAAATTTTTTCAAACACGCATGTCGCGCTGCAGGTTGCAGTGAAGTCTCCGTAGGTGGCACATTTGTTTTTGTCCGAACCACCAACAGATCCGAGTGGTGGATCACACTGCTCGCCCGGTCCAATCGCACCGTCGCCACATACGGCTGACGCAACAACCGGCACACCGACGCAAAAATCATTCACAATTTTTGGTTTTGCTTCTGTCCATCCATCACCTTGCCACGCTGATTGTTGTGACGCCGGCTGCTCAAACGGAATGCCAAGCGCAAAATCTTCGCCGCTCTTGATCGTGCGGTAATGATACACAAATGAATTCTGCGTGCACTGATATTTTTTATTCTTCACACTCCAGCACGTTTCAGAATCTGAATCCGCGCCACAACCCGAATACTGATTGAGCGGATCATACACTGCGGTAATGCCGAGTTGCTGCATGAATGAATTCCATGACGGCCATTTGCTTGACGAAAGTCCGGGGATAAAACTATCCGTCGCAATAATTGGATATTTTTGCGCCACTGCTTGAGCTTTTTTAACTGACCGCGTGAGTAACGCTGCATCAACCACGCGAATCATGTCGCGACGAAACTGTGACTGCTCAACGTTGCAACTCATCACCGCTGCCTTGTTGACACAGACAGATCCCGGACAGTTGCTGTTGTCAATACACGAAAGCTGCGGATTTTTTTCGCAACTCCCCAGCGCGGCGTCCGTGGTGCACAGCGCGTCGAGCGTGTGCCACGCCTTCGTGCTGTCATACGACGCGCTTCCCGTGAACGGATGTAATTTTGTCTCACTAGTTGTCGCAACGCCGGTCAATGAATTAAATTTGACTTCCGGATACTGACCAAATTTATTCGGCGCGCAGGTCAGTCCCAAATAATCGCCGCCAGCTGCCGTGAATTTTTGCACGAACGTTCGTTCCTTTTGTCCTGCGTTCCCCACACAATCCAGTTTACTGTTACACAGCACATTTGTTGGTTGCGCATTCTTGTAGCACAACCCCACGTCATTGACGTTTTTCACAAACTGCATATTCTGAATCACCTGATCGAAAATTTGTTTCAATTCATCCGTCGCTGGCTCTGACAAACTGATAATCAAAATGTTCGTAAACTGCGTTGATTTGTTGTACTGATTTCCAAAACCAATATACACCGTGTTACCAACGCGAATTGCTTTAAATCCGTCAACATAAATATCTTCCGGCGTGCCGGTGAATTCATGATTCAAGTACCACTCGCGCGGCGAATACTGTTTCAAATTTTTCTCAAATCTGAATCCAATGGCGCCACCTGATTTTGGATCAACGAGTCTGAATGAGTGCAACGTGGTGAAACTCAAATCACTTAACTTGTCTTCAACGGCGGCCAGTTTTGTCAGAATCGATTTTCCGCCGGTACGACAATACCAAAACGAAGTGTTGTGAATATCAAGAATTTTTTTGAGCGTCGGATCTGTTTCCGGAATCCACGGATCTTCACACAGCATTGCCTCAACGCTTGCCGCATCCGCGATCGCAGCGCCCTTGGTGCTTGGTTTTAAGATGGTGTCATCAGTAATCGTCGCGCGCGCCGTGACCGTTGTCTGTCCATTGCTGCCACCCGGTTGTACTTCGGTGTCAGCACCACTCACCGCTTTGCTCAACTTCGCAACTTTTGCATTGTTGGTGAACCAATCCCAGCTCCATGAATACACGCCCGGAATCGCTGACAACGGAATCAATGAATTTCCCTGTTTACTCAAACCGTATGAAACAAATTTTTGCGTTGCGGTGAGCTTGGTAAAAAATGTTTCTTCGGGAAACACGCGCACATGCGTTAATTCGCAATATCCATCGCTCGTTGAAAAATCAACGGCCGTCCCGACAATCGGAACGCTCAAAGTCGACTTCAAACCAACGGTTTCAAAATTATCATCACCTTCGGGCCGCACCCACAATCGAATATCAGCATCCTCAGGCAGCACTTCTTGCAAATTAACCACAATTCGTCCGTGCTGTGTTTTTGTTTTGTCCATCGTATTTACCGTCGTCAATGTATACGGAATTTTTCCATAGCAGTAACCGTCCACAAAATCACCACCCGTGCAAAATGCCGCCGCATCCACCGCAAATCCAACGCGCACATTTTTATCAGTTACCGTATCTGATTTGATAAAATCCGTTGCGTCGATCGTGATCAATGTATTGCGACACACGCCCACGTCGCCGCTTTCCGGATAGGTTGCGCTCACGCTCGGCGGTTTGTGGCAGCAATGATCCGCACCTGCCCACGTACCAACTGGACATTTGACTGGCGGCGCGTTGCATTGCAATTTCCAAGTGCTGGTCCCCACTTTTGATTGCGCCGCAGCCGTAATCGCAGCGCTCTGCTCATTATTAATAACCGTTCCCGCACCTACCATCACAAATGTTTGAGTTTGTGCGGTTGTTGCGGCAATCTGTTTTGCAACACTCACCTCACTCGACGCCCATGACCACGGAATGCCTTTCATGTCGAGCGACTGGCCGTTCGGATGACAGGCATCAACGGCGGAAAACGCCGCGGCGACAAACGCCTGCTTGTCACCCTGCGCCTTTGCAATTGGCGCAACGGGACTCACCTCAACACGATCAACCAAGCACTGATTTTTTGCAACAGTAAACGTCCAGCTGAAATAGGTTGGCTTTGCCGTAGGATAATTAAATTCAGTAAACTTTTTATTTGCCGTTGACAAAATACCGTCAGTTAACACAACGCGATATTTTGTGTTCAATAAAAATCCGGTCGTAGGAGTCAGAATAAATTCTTTGTTTGATTTATCAGCGGGTTGCGCGACCAATTGGATTGCTGTTTTCAAAACCGTCGCATCAACAAAACAGTCTTTTGTGTCGTTCACGGGGCATGCAACGGCAAACGAATGCGTATCAAGTGTCTCGTCTTTCATTGCCGTTGAAAACGCAACGCGCAACGCCGCATTACTACACACACCCGAGCCCCCACACGCGGATGGTTCAAATTTGATGATACTCGGCGTTGGAAAATTAATATGCAGCAACCCAATGCCTGTCACGTCTTCGGTTTCTGCCTGTATCTGCACCGGATCATCGTCATGCGTCTCTTTGTATGCAGCAACAATTTGATCATCGCTCAAATCCCAGAGCGCGCCCAGCAAACCGCCGGTGTCATCCTGTCCGTTACCCGACGTTTCATCCGGATCAATTGCCGCATACCCCTCGTGGTCTTTGTCAATGCTCCACTGCCACTCATATTTGTTCTTGAGCCACACACATTGGTTCGCACCAAACGCTTGTGCATGCCACAACTGCGCTGCGAGGTCACCCACCAAATTATACGTTTGCTGAATGCCATATTCCGTTGCTTGCCAATCAAAGGGCATGACCTCAACATCCTTGACCGCGCACGCGTCGTCCTCCGCCGATGTTTTGAACGCGAAGCAATACGCAGCGCCCGGTCGACAACCGGTCTTTGGCACGAGCAATTTTCCAAATTCGCCAAGCCCTTTGGTTGTGGTCGGTATTTCAACCAAATAGTTCGTATTTTTTGCAAGCACTGGATTTGTTTCAAATTTATAGACGTGTCGAATTCCGTCAAACACATAGTGCGCTGACGTTGTTTTAAATTCGACTTTCGTGTTCAAACTGTCACACTCTTTGCCAGCAATTGTTCCGGTGCATTCTAAAATTTTGATATCAAATGGCGCGCCCGTGCCATCCGCTTTTTTGAGTTCAACTTCCTGATTAAATTCAACAACAATCGGCGCGTCGTAACAAATTTCGCCTCCCCATTGACTTGACGGACTTGGGCTGCGCGGACCGTTGATTTCGCACGCTTCGGTCAAAACTGGCGCACCGACATTGATCGAGAGCGTCGCCTTTCCTGTTTTTTTGGAACTCACCTCGGTCACGCTAATTTCTGCCGTTGATTTCAGTGGCGTTGGCTGTTTTGCAAACAGTGGCGTCTTTGTTCCTGTGCCGTCAATTGCAATAGCATAACCAAAATCTTTGTCGCCGGTTTTGGTCGGCGCCCAACTCCAGTCGTATGATTCTGGATCCAAAATTTGGCATTTGTCAGCAGGCTGCGGCAGTGGCAACCACATCTGCAATTCATTGTATTTTGACAATGGATTCTTAATCGCGCCAAGCGTTTCAGCAGTGAACGAACTCGGCGACACACTGACCGATTCAACGGCACACTGATCTTTGTCGCCAGTTTTGAAATAAAAACAGTACACACCGTTGCCAGTTGGCTTGCACAAATTTGCCGCAAGCGGCGCGGCGGGTCCAAGCAACGCGAGTCCCGTATCAGTGCCCGTGATTGCGTTGGTCAGTGTGACGCGATAGAGCGTTGACGGCTGCAAATTTTTTGGCACCGTAAACAGTCCAGAATTTTTGCCATCAACATTCGCACTGACCAGCACCCCGCCAAGCGTCACTGGCTGATCCGCCACTTCATCACAGCTGCCATCCTCAGACACACATTCTTCAACAATGAGCGAACTTTCCGACCCGTTGTACACAGCAACAGTTTCTGGATCAATTGGCTCGCTAAATTTAATCGTGATCATCGCGTTGTTACACGCGCCGGCTTTTTGCGTTGAGCTCCAAATGCTGGACGGTGCAGGTGACGGAATTACTTTTGCGTCAGTTTCGCTGCACGCCTCAACAACGCGCGGCGGTTTGATAACATCACACGAATCGCCCGTTGAAAAACACCATGCGAACACACCCTTAATTGCTTTTGACACCGCAGCGCCCGTGCATTCTTTTTGACACGTTCCGTCGCCGCAACACATAGTGCCAACAGCACAGCTCCCTGATTGCAACCGACAATCTGACACGGTATAGGTCACCGGATTGCTACACAATGCAGGATTTTTTGTGCATGCATCTGCGGCAAGCGCTGCTTGTGCTTGCGCAACCCGAACCTCACCTGTCGTGACACCAACCGGAACAGGAACAGTGATTGCTGTTTTGCTCCAGCTGCTTCCCTGCGCGCCGCCTGCTGCCACAAATTTATTTCCAAAAATCACCCCACCCGGTTGCGCGCTGAAGTTGTCGCCATACAAGGCCACCTTAACTTTTCCATCAGCAGGACCTGATTGCGGTTCGATTGCGCATACCTGTGCGCCGGGTTTGTCCGTCGTGATCACAAATTTTTTATAACTGCTCTGTTTTGTTTTTCCAAATGGTTGCACAACCACGGCATATTCGCCCGCTGCGAGCGTTGGCACTTTTACCACAATTTGTTTGTCACCCCAAAACGATTTCGCACACTGTGCGGGGAGCGACACATCTGCCACTGTTTGGTCGCTCGTTAATTTTCCGGTCTTATCAAGCACGACAAAATACACTTTATTTGGCGTTGTGCCAAAATCAGCACCCTTGATCGTCACGTATTGCCCAACACCGCCTTTTTCTGGTGACACTGAATTAATTGCAGCGGCAACGACGCTCGCGCCACCTACCAACCCCTGCACGGTGAACTCGAGCGGATTGCTTGCAATGCTTTTAATCGTCACACCCACTGACACGGTTCCTGACTCCAACGCCGGCGTGAATGCCGTTACCGTGTTTGGTCCTGCTTCACCCCACGCCGGCTTGTCAACCAAATATCCGGCAATAAATAATTTTCTTTCAAGCGAGGCATTGGTTAAAAATTCATTTCCCGTGATCGTGATTTTTGTTTTGCCCGCCTGACCAGTCGCTGGCGTGATCGAACACAACCCCGGCCGCTCGACATCATTCACCTGAAATTCTTTGAGCAAAAGCCCGTCTTGATCATCGGTCGTCTCTTTTGATGCGGCGGTATTTTTCACCATGAGCGGGCCGTCGACAGCGCCTTCGGGAACCGCAACCACAATCATTTTTTCGCTCCACGAACCGGCACATGCCAAGTCAGCCTCCACATCGTCGTCATCATCTTTTGGATCGCCCAAAAACACCACTTCACCGATTTGTGTTCCAAACCCCGTTCCGGTGATCGTTACAAATGTTTCCGGCGCGCCGTCTTGTGGCTGCACTGATTTCACGACCGGCGACGATGCGCAGATTTTTTTTGCCACATCGCAAAACATGCCGTTCGAACATTGCAAATCGCTCGTGCACGCCACGTTTGAACACAGCGCGCATTCCCCGCCCGGCGGACTGCAATCAATGTCCATTTCATCGCCATCTTTCATTTTGTCAAAACACGTTGCCGGCACAACCTGAACTTTATAACTCAATTTTGCCTGATTACCCGCAACATCTTGCGCTACAATCGTAATGCTGTATTCTTTTTTCAACGCATCGCCCTTGGTGCTGAATTTTTTTGACACCATTAAAAATTCGTCTGGCAATCCATCTTTGCCTTGTGCTGGTGTCACGGTTTCAAGTATCTGTCCATTCAATTCAACACGACCAAATGCAATCGCGTTGTCATCCTTGAGCAACGCCTTGATCGGGACAATCTGATCAACCGGAATTTTTTCATTGTTGATCGGATCAATATTCGAAATTTCTGGCGCAGTGAGATCAACTTGATCGCCAGCAATAAATGTCGCACTGCAACTTGATGCGCTACACGCAAGCGCTTTTTTGCTCGTTGCCGCAAGCACACCGGCTTTGCCACCCGTCACCGCGACCGTGTATTCAACGCCCTCTTCAAAACATTTACTGCTCGTGTTTGGGGTCGGACAGCTGCCGGATGGTGTGAAGGTGACGGTATCGCCCTTCACGTTGAAACTTCCCTTCACCTCTCCGTCCTCGTCTTCAATCGTAATATTGTCTGTAACTGATGCTTCATCAACCGGACCGGTAAATGTGATGGCGACTTGTAGATTTGCATACGTCTGATCACCTTTTGGCACGATTGATTTCACTTGCAATCCGCCTGAGGTGATGGAGCCGCCGCTGGAAAATCCACCTCCGCCTGAGCCGCCCACATTGCCACCAGTGTCTTCTCCGCCGCTGGAAACAAAACCAGTTTCAGTTCCGGTCGCGCTCCCGAGCGAACGCATCACAAATTCTGTAATTGCAAATGCTGACAACACAATGGCAATGCCGATCGCGCCGTTTGCAAGCGTTTTTTTTGCTTTGTCAACCGCCTCTTCGCTCCCGCCCGCAGTCATCCAAATAAATCCACCGTAGATTACAATCACGATTGAAATGACGCCAAGCAGCGTTAAAATTACGCGAATAATTTGACCGACGATCGTTCCAAATGAGCGATCACCAAGACCCGATGTTTCTTGCACTTGATCCAAACCAATGTTTCCCGCTTCAACAAGCGCTTGTGCGTTAACGCCGCTCGCAGAAAACAAAAAAGCCGCGATACAAAAAAGCGCTACTCCAAAAACCGCGAGACGCAGTGTTCGCTTATGTACCGCTCTTACCATACTCTAACAGTTTATCACATTCTGACTTGGAAGAATTACCGTTGCAGCATGAATACGTTCCGGTCGATGGATCTGGTTTGCACTGCAAGCCCGCGGACGGCAAGAAACAATTTTGGTAAATATCTTGCACGCTCGAGGGAATGATCACGGCATAGGCAGACGTTTTCGCAAGTGCTGCGTGATCGATCACTAATTTGTTCACGGTCTGTTCAACGCCGCCAATTTTAATCTTTGTCTGCGAAACTGTTTTCCAGTAGCCAGCCTGCGCTTTCGCAACTTTTGCGCGCAACTCAACGTCGCCGAATGACGACGCCTTCATCACGGAATCAAATGTCGCGGTCACGGGCACATCGGGTGTTACCGCAGGATCTGATTTTGCCGTAGCATAAATTTGTGGCTCAAGCGCAATGATTTGCGGCGCGCTTGTTTTTGTGGCAGCCGTCGTGGTGAAGCTCATGAAAAAATCATCGGTCGGTGTTCCTTCTGGTTTGCCGCCGCTCGTGCTCCACGGCTCCTCTCCTTCTTCGCCACCACCATCAAGCGCGTTGTTCGAACCATCCGTGACGCCGACATAGCCAACCTGTGGATCAATCTGCGCGTTTTCGATCACGCCGTCGGCATTTTTCGCAAGCACGCCGGATTTTGCGCGCACTTCCAATTTTTCAGATGGTGGCAAACAAAAAACTTTTTGGCCGCACGAATTTGTTGCACACTCAAACAACGGTGTGAATTCAACAATGTTAAATCCGCCACCCACTTTCCATGTGCCGGGGATGACAGAGCCATTTGGTCGCTCAATTGAAATGTTGTCGAAATCTTTTTTGTGAGCCGGATCGTAGACGCCGGTGGCGGACGCGAGATTGATTGGTTCGGAAAAAGTAAATTGAATGGTGACGTTGCGATCAAACGTACCACCTGCGGCCGGGACGATTGCGGTGACGCGCGGCGGCGTCAAATCAACGGTCGTGCCGACCGTGAATTGCCACGGATAGCTGCCGCCAAGCCCAGACAAGGCGCTCCCTCCGCTCATCCGCTCGATATCTGAGGTGAGCTTCACGGTGTACTGCGTGTTTTCCGATGCAGACCCAAGCAACGGCACGGGGTCAAACACAAAGCCAGTGGTGGTGTCGTCTTGCACAACGGTCACCCACACGTCAGCACTTTTAAGCGCGCCAGTTTCACCGTCCTTGCCAGAATAGATGAGCACGCTTCCGGTTTTGAGCGGGCCAGCGAGAACGGTTTTATCTTTTAATTTGACGCTCGCTGCTTTTGTGTCAATGATGCTCGCCGGATTGATCGGAAATTTAAACTTGACTTGAATGAGCGTGTTACGACTGACGTTTGTGGCGCCACGAACTGGCTCGTGCCACTCAACAACCTT